>OBLK01000037.1_pt1:60000-61453 | contig 61453 bp, 68 predicted proteins | sample 1518871 | NCBI WGS metagenome assembly OBLK01 (sample SAMEA2464837, study PRJEB22497) | soil metagenome | biome: Grassland; feature: Farmland; material: Clay | place: Australia | collected 2013-02-01 | depth 0.8 m
CGCTATGGCCGGACTTTCCAGACCGTTCCACTAACACGCCACCGATTACCATGACTGGGCTGTTCCCCGTTCGCTCGCCACTACTGAGGGAATCTCGGTTGATTTCTTTTCCTCCGGTTACTGAGATGTTTCAATTCACCGGGTTCGCTTCGCGCACCTATGGATTCAGTGCGCGATACCCTGGCAAGCCAGGGTGGGTTTCCCCATTCGGAAATCGTCGGGTCAAAGCTCGTTTGCCAGCTCGCCGACGCTTATCGCAGGCTACCACGTCCTTCATCGCCTTCTACCGCCAAGGCATCCGCCATATGCGCTTACTCGCTTGACCATATAACCTCAAGGAGTCTGAGGATATGGAGCTGGTTCACATTGCGAACGCGACATTTTCAAGCTTGAGAATCAATCATTCGCTTGAAAACTTAGCGTCAAAAACAAAACTTACCAGATTGTTAAAGAACTCGTACGCGTTACTGCGCACGACTTGAGCACGCGGCGCCCCGTCTTGCGGGACCGCGCGATCAGGCGAGGCCGCCCCATGGACGGACTCGCATCATCGCGCGCAGCGCGCACCGGACGGCCGGGAGAGTGGTGGAGCCAGCCGGGATCGAACCGGCGACCTTCTGGTTGCAAACCAGACGCTCTCCCAGCTGAGCTATGGCCCCGTCCCGGATCGTTCACGGCGCGCTTCATGCCGCGCCCTCAACGAGGGAACTCAACCTGCCGCGCCCTTCGGCGCGTGGCTGGTGGGTCTGGGAGGAGTTGCACCTCCGACCTCACCCTTATCAGGGGTGCGCTCTAACTAACTGAGCTACAGACCCATATGCTCTGCAGCCCAGGCTACTCAGTTAGACGAAATCGTCGAGACGACTTCATTGCGCCGGGCCGCCGCCCCAATTGCTCAGGCAGGTAACTTGTGCTGGGGACTCGCGCCGCCGAAACTTCGGACGCGGTCTCTTGAAAGGAGGTGATCCAGCCGCACGTTCCCGTACGGCTACCTTGTTACGACTTCACCCCAGTCATTAACCACACCGTGGTAGGCGCCCCCCTTGCGGTCAGGCTACCTGCTTCTGGTGCAGTCAACTCCCATGGTGTGACGGGCGGTGTGTACAAGACCCGGGAACGTATTCACCGCAGCAATGCTGATCTGCGATTACTAGCGATTCCGACTTCATGGAGTCGAGTTGCAGACTCCAATCCGGACTACGATAGATTTTCTGGGATTGGCTCCCCGTCGCCGGTTGGCTTCCCTCTGTATCTACCATTGTAGCACGTGTGTAGCCCTGGCCATAAAGGCCATGATGACTTGACGTCATCCCCACCTTCCTCCGGTTTGTCACCGGCGGTCTCCTTAGAGTGCCCAACTGAATGATGGCAACTAAGGACAAGGGTTGCGCTCGTTGCGGGACTTAACCCAACATCTCACGACACGAGCTGACGACAGCCATGCAGCACCTGT
>OBLK01000038.1_pt1 | contig 60295 bp, 96 predicted proteins | sample 1518871 | NCBI WGS metagenome assembly OBLK01 (sample SAMEA2464837, study PRJEB22497) | soil metagenome | biome: Grassland; feature: Farmland; material: Clay | place: Australia | collected 2013-02-01 | depth 0.8 m
GCGCTTCATGCCGACCCCGAGTTCAAGGCGCGAAACGCCGAGCGGATGCGCGCGCGCCGTCTTGATCTCACGAGTTCTCAGCGAAAAGTGTACGAAAAGCTGCGGCACTGCGGGTTCCCGCGCGAGGCGGCGATGGCAGAGGCACAAAAAACACAATGAAGGATTTTTCACCGAATTGGGCCGGGGAGCGGTTAGCCTCCCGCACCGTTGCCACCCCAATCGAGCCGCCGAAGTCTCTCCGGATAGGCGTCTCAGACTGCGCGTGGATCGAGGGTTCACCGACCGCAGACAATTCCTGTTTCTGCGCCGCGCCAATAACGAGGCCGGGATCGTCCTATTGCGAAGCCCACCACAGGAGGGTGTGGCGGCATGACGGCGAGCCCTTTGAGCGGTCGGGTGTGCCTGAGGTGCGTTTCGTCCCACACGAGCCCCTAGAGCCACGGATGGAGCGCGCCCGGGAGCGAGGATTGCGTAAAAAAGGCATCAGGCACCGCTACAATGAATGGACGCCGCGCGAGAATGAGATCGTTTTGGATGCGCGGCAGAACAAGGCGCTCGTTGGGGACATCGTCGCATTGCTCGCCGCAGAGGGCTTCGTGCGGACCTATAGCGCTGTGGCGGATCACCTTTCGGCCATCGGGGCGAAGCCTGTGGGAAAGCTCCCGCTGGTGTTCTCCGAGCGGGAAAAGCAGATCATCATTGCCGGGAGACGAGCGCAGATTTCCTACCATCGAATCGCCTGCCGACTGCGCGAGGAAGGGTTCAATCGCACCCAGGATTCGGTCCGCGCGCACTGGCAGAAGCTCGCAAAGGAGGGCTTGGCATGACCCGCTCCGAAGCCATCGAGATCGCCGACGAGCATGTCGCGTGGTGCCTGGCGCAGCGTGGCCGGCAGCCGCTCAGTCAGCTACGGGAAGCGCTCGGGTTCACCCGTGACCGCCGTGCGCCGGGCCGCAAACGAGGCGACACCTCGGCACTCCTGGCGGCGATCTTGATCGCGGGGCCGGCATGAACGACGCATACCAGGAGTTCCTTGCTCGCCGGGCGCAAATCGGATCTGACGATGGATTTGACCCGATCTGGATCCCCGAATTTCTCTTTGATTTCCAGAAGCGACTTGTCGAATGGGCGATAAGGAAGGGCCGCGCGGCCATTTTCGCAGACTGCGGGATGGGGAAAACGCCCATGCAACTGGTATGGGCCAGCAATGTCGTACGCCGCACTAATAAGCCCGTGCTTATCCTGACGCCTCTCGCCGTGGCCCAGCAAACGGCCCGCGAAGCGCAGAAGTTTGGGGTCGAGGCGCGGGTTTCACTGGACGGCGCGATTGGCCCCGGTATCAACATAGCAAATTACGAGCGTCTTCATTATTTCGATGCCGATGGTTTTGCTGGCGCGGTATGCGATGAAAGCGCCATCCTAAAATCCTTTGACGGCGTGCGCCGGCGCGAAATTACCGACTTCATGCGGAAGATGCGATACCGACTGCTTTGCACAGCGACACCCTCCCCGAATGAGTATATTGAGCTTGGCACGAGTAGTGAGGCCCTCGGATATTTGGGCTATATGGACATGCTGAGCCGGTTTTTCAAAAACGACCAGGGAAACACAATCAAGGCCATGGTTTATCGGCAGCGTGGGCGCAACTTCTCGCGTCTCGACGATAACGCAAAATGGCGCTTCAAGGGCCACGCGGAGCAACCGTTCTGGCAATGGGTTTGCTCTTGGGCACGCGCCGTGCGCAAGCCGTCAGACCTAGGATGCGATGACGGTCCCTTTGTTCTCCCGGAGCTTAGCGAGCGACAGCATCTCGTTGATGCGAGGAGCGCTCCCGATGGAAAGCTGTTTGCCCTTCCCGCCATCGGATTGGCGGAGCAGCGGGACGAGCGTCGGCGCACGATTGGCGAACGATGCGAGGCTGCGGCGCAGCTTGTTGTGCATTCCGATCCTGCGATTGTCTGGTGCCACCTCAACGAAGAAGGTGATCGGATCGAGCGCTTAATCCCCGACTGCGTGCAGGTCAGCGGGAAAGACAGCGACGAAGCGAAGGAGGAAAAATTCAGCGCGTTTGTGGATCAGAAGCCCGGCGCGCGCGTTCTCGTCACCAAAGACAAGATTGGCGCGTGGGGACTTAACTTTCAGCACTGCGCCCACTCTGTTTCCTTTCCGACCCACAGCTTCGAGAGCTACTACCAAAGCATCCGTCGTTGCTGGCGCTTTGGGCAAACGCGGGAAGTGGTTTCCGACATCGTTACGACCGAAGGCGAGAAAGACATCCTGGCCAACCTGCAACGGAAATCCGTCGCTGCGGACCGGATGTTCGCCAATCTTGTGACCCATATGAACAACGAGCTCCGCGTGGCGCGCGCTGCGGAGTTTACAAAGAAGGTGGAGGCCCCCCAATGGCTTTAGCACTTGATCAGGAAGTCACGGACCGCTATGCGATATACAACGGCGATTGCGTTGAAGTCATGTCCGGGTTGGCCTCGGGGCGCATCGGTCTTTCCGTTTACTCGCCTCCTTTCGGAGGGCTTTTCCAATACAGTAGTAGTGACCGAGATCTGTCTAACTCAATGAATTACGATGATTTCTTTGTTCATTATGCTTTTGTGGTGCGCCAGCTTCATCGGCTGACAATGCCGGGGCGAATGACCGCCGTGCACTGCATGGACGTCCCGACCGGCAACACGGGGACAGATCATCTCATTGACTTCCCCGGCGATATTATTCGTTTGCATGAAAAAGAAGGATGGCGATTTGTTGCCCGCTATGCGGTATGGAAGGAACCGCTTGGAGTGCGCAACCGCACAATGGCAAAAAACCTTGCCCATCGCTCTCTCGTAGAAGATAGCTCGCGATGCAGCGTGGCGTCGGCGGATTATCTTCTTGTCTTCCGACGCAGCGGCGAAAACAAGGTCCCTATCACGCACCCGACCGGGCTTATGGAGTACGCCGGCTCGCGTCGCCCCCCGGTTGAGATCCTGAAATATCGCGGCTGGACGGGAAACCAGATCGAGAACAGATACTCGCACTGGATTTGGAGGCAGTATGCTTCTGCCTTCTGGGACGATGTGCGCATTGAGCGCGTACTGCCGTTCAAGGATGCAAAAGACGAAGCGGACGAAAAGCACGTCCATCCCCTTCAACTTGATGTGATCGACCGGGTTATGGTGCTTTGGAGCAACCCGGACGAAATCGTGCTGACGCCATTCATGGGAGTAGGGAGCGAGGTTTACGGGGCGCTTACGGCGGGGCGCCGAGGGATAGGCGTCGAGTTGAAGCCAACCTATTATAGGCAGGCGGTCAAGAACGTTAAGGAGGCCTACGAAGGCCGGCGCGATTCTGAACAGCAGTCTCTCCAATTCACCGACGCTGATCTTGATACAGAGGCAATGGACGAGGGGAGTGCCGCATGAGCGCCGATCTTCTCGCCAAGCTGCGCGAAATATCAAGAGGGTTGCGATGTTCGGGCGCAGCTTTGCCCCCGCGTTCTGATCGTATTTCATACCTCTATATGCTCACCAACATTTTGAGCGGGAAGCGGTATATAGGTTTTTCTTGTAATCCGCATAGAAGATTTCAGCATCATCGGGCTAGCGCCATGCGCGGTAATGGCACATGCAGCGCATTACATTCCGCCATTAGGAAATATGGCTGGGAGAATTTCTCGATTGCTATTTTAGCCGTCGGCCTCTCGCCAGACATCGCCGAAATGGAAAAGCGAGCGATTGTTGCGTTCGGCACAATTGGTGTCGGCGGCTATAATATCTCTGCTGGCGGCGAGGGGCTTAATAGGTGGCGAGATAATCAGGATAGTGTCACGCGATGGAGCATTAATCATACGATAGCCATGCGGCGTGCTTTCTCGGACCCAGAGATTCTTGAGAGGCGCTGTATTCAAATGCGAAAGCATAATGAGAAAATGGCGCTTCTCGGTACCCACAAAAACAGCAAGAAAATAAGGTGCCCAAAGGGGCATGAATATGCCGGAAACAATCTTTATACACGCCCAAACGGCGATCGCAAATGTCGCGAATGCGCGCGTGACGGAACAAGACGGCACACGCGCCGAAAAATGGGCTTGCCCGAGACGACGCCTGATATGGGGAACGGCCTTAAAACCCATTGCAAGCGCGGGCATCCATTGGATGGCAGCAATCTGTATATAGCGAAGAACGGAGGACGCTCATGTCGGATATGCCGCAAGGGCGCAGCCCACAAACGGAATCTTGGTTTGAGGAATTGCGAGGGCGACCGGGTTTTTACTATGTAGGAACTTGTTATTCCAAATTTCCGAATGGCCTCGTGGCGGCTTGGCGAGAGTCGTGCGTGGCTGCAGGGCACCTTATCGCACAGGGCATTCCAGCTTACTCGCCAATAGCTCACACCCACCCCATTGCCGTCGAGTGCGGTATCGATCCGCTCGACCATGAAATCTGGCTTCCCGCAGACCGGCCAATGATGGACGCCGCCTGCGGGCTGGTGGTCGTCAAGATGGACGGATGGCAGGAAAGCAAAGGGGTCAACTACGAGATCACGCGATTCCTCGAACAGGGAAAGCCCGTGCACTACATGGATTGGCCGCTGGCATGAACCCCTTCGCCCTCCTCATGATCCCCGCCATCATGGCCTCCAACGCAGCCATGGCGCTGTATATGGACCCGTGGCACATATATTCGTGCGAGCTGAACTGGCATCCGACGCAAATGGTTGCTTTATGGTGCAACGCTTTGGTTTGCGGATTTTGGTTAACAGCCACACCACAGGAGCAAATGTACCATGCTTATCCGCGTGACGCCCAATGACGCTAAAGATTGTGCCCCTTGAGCTGCGCGAGTTGAACGCCTTGGTTGCGCTTCACCATCGCCATCACAAACCAGTTCAAGGACACCGCTTTTCTATTGGCGTTGAGAGCGATGGGCAATTGGTTGGCGGCGCGAGTGTCGGGAGGCCGACAGCTCGTATGACCGATCAACGTCGCATCCTAGAGGTAACCCGGCTTGTGACCGATGGGACAAAGAACGCCTGTTCAATGCTCTACGCGGCCGTTGCGCGTATCGGGAAGGAACTCGGATATGAGAAGGTCCAGACATTCATTCTCGACAGCGAGTCGGGTAGCTCGCTCAAAGCGGCTGGCTGGCAATTCGAGGTTGAAAGCGGAGGCGGGGATTGGACGCGGGTTTCCAAACCGAACCGCCGGCAAGACCAACCCCAATGCAGGAAACAACGATGGGCCAAGGTTTTGTAGCGATGGGTAACAACCGGATAAGCACGAAATGTACAATGGAGCTTAAGCCCGGATGGGGGCGAAGCATTGAATGGCTGCGCGGTCGATTTGGAGAAAAATTTTGCCCGGAGCCAAATTCAGGATGCTGGCTGTGGGAGGGCACAACCGACCCGGATGGGTATGGCAAGATGATTGTGGGCGGTAAACAAGTCCGGGCGCACCGACTTGCATACCGGCTTTATATCGGGGATATCCCGCGAGGACTGCTTGTGCGCCATAAATGCGATGTGCCATCCTGCGTAAATCCTCGCCATCTTCTTCTTGGCACGATCGCCGACAATAACGCCGATAAGGCAGCGAGGAATCGATGCCGGTATGGCGAGCGACATCCCAACGCAAAGCTAACGAGTTCCGATGTGCGGGCGATTCTTATCGCCGCGCAGGACGGTGCCGAAACGCCAAGGGCGACCGCCAGGCGCTTTGGTGTTCGTCGTGAGACGATCCGCGCGATAATCCAAGGAACCGCATGGAGAAATATCCGTCCCCCCACCACGGCGTACCGTAAAAGGACGGCTGCGGCGAAATTTGCCGCAGTTGCCGCAATGAAAAAGGGCGGAAAAATGGCGGTCTCCGTTCGCATGCAATGCCCTCATTGCGGCCTTGAGAGTATCCGCGCGACCGTTAAGCGCTGGCATTTTGATAATTGTCCCCTCAAGGCGGGACGCTCCGAATGAGACCGAAGCCTTACTTGCAATGGAGCCCAGAGCAGTTGGCGTCCCTTTGGGCCTCCGCCTTCGTGGCGGGGGTATGGCTGATCGCCAGCATGGAGGGGACATGAAACAATCCCGCCAATCCCTAGCCGAATCGGTCCTCGCTCGCCTCTACCGCGAGGCATTGGAGCAACACGAGCGCCGGCCGACCATTGTAACCCGGCGCGGGCTTGAAGTCGCGTCTCTGGCTTGGCGACGGGCGAACGAGCGCTCGCCGAACCCTGACGGTTGGTGGCGCGATGCTTGACCAAATTGCCGTCCGGCCAGCTGATCGGCTGTCCGATCTTGAGCTTGAGCAGGACTTGCTCGGCGCGCTCCTGCTTGCGAACGGCACCAATCTGGATCGCATCGCGGGCATCATCGAGCCCGAACACTTCGCCCACGAAACCCACGGGCGGATTTACGAAGCCATGACCGCCTTCCGGGACCGTGGCGAACCGGCTAATCCCGTCACCCTCAGGCGGCATTTCGAGGCCGATACAGCGCTATCGGAGCTTGGCGGCGCTTCCTACCTCGTGAAGATCGCGGCCGCGTCCAGCACGCCGGATATCGCCGCCACCGCGCGGTCTATCCGGTCTCTCGCACTTCGCCGGCAGATGGTCGAGGCATCCGAGGAGATCAAAGCCGACGCATTGACCGAGGATTTCGCCCGCACGGATGAACAGAGGCTCGAGGAGGCCGAGGCCAGGATCGCGGCCATCTCTGCCGGGGACACAAGCGCCAAGGGCGTTAGGGCTCTCCCTGCCACGGTTGACGATCATGTGGAGGCGGTCGAACGCGCATGGCGCGCAGGTGGCAAGTCGCTTGCTCTGCCGACCGGCCTAGCGTCTTTGGACAGAGTGATCGACGGCTGGCAGCCTGGACTTCTCTACCTGCTCGGCGGTCGTCCTGGCATGGGCAAATCGCAGCTGGCCGGCGTAATGTCTTCGGCGTTGTCACGGCATAGTGGGGTGGTCGTATTCTCCCTCGAAATGACCGCTCAACAATGGGTCGCTCGGTGGCTCGCGGCCCTCACCGGAATTTCCACACAGCGGCAGCGCCGCGGCGAGATGACGGAAAATGAGTGGCTTTCGCTTCTGGACGCCCGAGACGCCGTTAAGGCGCTTTCCGTCCATATAGACGACACCGGACGTCTCAGTGTCGCTCAAATCGCGCGCCGTTGCCATCGAATCGCTAGGCGCCGTCCGCTTGGCTTGGTTGTCGTGGACCATCTGCAGCTCGTGCGGTCATCCAAAGAGGCCGCCCGCCACGGCGATACCTCCATCATTACCGAGATCAGTGGGGACCTCAAGGCGCTCGCCAAAAGCCTGAATGTGGCGCTCTTAGCGGTCTGCCAGCTTAATCGGGCCGTTGAATCTCGCGAAAACAAACGCCCGACCTTAGCCGATCTACGATCATCCGGAAGTTTGGAGCAGGACGCTGACGTGGTGATGCTAGCTTATCGCCACGCCTACTACGTCGAGCGCGATCGGCCGCAGCGAAAATCCGGCGAGGGAGATGTGGCATTTTCTGGCCGCGAGGCCGATTATCGCGAGCTTTTATCTGGCTGCGAACATGATCTTGAGATCGACATCGTAAAGCAGCGCGACGGGCGCACGGGGTTGATTAATCTTTATTTCGACGGCGAGACAAGCCGTATAACCGATTTGGTGGGGTAAATGAAATGGCTGGCGCGCGCCCTGACACGTGGATGCCGCTCTATTGGGGAGACTACGTCCGCGACACGGGACACCTCGGGTGCGCTGGACATGGGGCGTATTTGATGATGATTAAGCATTATTGGTGCACCGGGACGCCCCTGAATGACGACGACAGCGAGTTGTGGCGGATAGCTTGCTGCGAGGGCAAGCGCGAATGGCTCAAGATTAGACCAGCTTTGGAGAGGCTTTTTTTGATCGGCGACGGTCTGTGGCGCCACAAGCGCGTCGAGATAGAGCTGGCAAAGGCTGTTAGGAAGACTGAAGAGCGACGGGAATCGGGATCAAAAGGGGCCGAAAAAAGGTGGGGTAGCCATGAAATTTCGGATAGCTTAGCTATAGCTGAGCCATTAGCTGAGCCTGTAGCAAACGGCATGGCAAAAAATGCACCTTCACAGTCAGAGGAAGAAAAGAAAGAACAAGCTGCGCTTGTTCCAAAGAAACCAGCGAAGGCAAATCGAGGGTGCCGCTTGCCTGAGAATTTCGTGCCAGACCGTGAATTTGCCCGAGGTTTGGAGATACCGGATCAGCGCATCGAGTTGGAATTTCAGCGCTTTTGTGACTTCTGGCGAGCAAAGCCAGGACAGTCCGGTGTCAAGTCGGATTGGCCGGCGACTTGGCGAAACTGGTGCCGTAAGGCTGCGGAATATCTAGGGAAAAGCGCGGCGGCATCCAATGGTCACGATGCGGCGTGGCTCGCTGAATGCGACCGAGCCTGTGCGATTTTTGCCAAATCTGGCGAGTGGAAACCACATCCAGAAGCGCACATCAACGTCAGGCCGGGCCACGAGCATTGCCGGATTCCGCCAGAAATCCTTGCCAAGCACGGTCTTCCGCCGACGCCTTCAGCCGATGGCAGGGCCGCATGATGCCGACCTCGTCACACTCTCGCATGCCAGATCCACGAGCCGCCGTCTGCTCCGCTACAGGGCGCACTCGTGAGGGTGCGGAAATGCCGTGGCGGCCCTCTAAGGCAATCCCGCGATCCATCGGCACGCCAGCTCCACCACCCGCCGTATCGGCCTCTCGCCGCCCTCGTATGCCTGTATCGCCCGGCGCGTCAGGCCCAGGGCTTGGGCGGCCTGGGACTGCGTCATCCCAAGCCGCTTGCGCCACAGAACGAAATCGGAGGGGGTCACGCGACCTTCGTCCAATCGGTCTCGGCCACGCCCTGGATCTCGTACCCGAGCCGTTTGATCTGTCGGAGGGTCGATTGGCACAAGGTCTTCGTGCCGGCGATTTCCGCGAAGGTCATCGCGGCCGCGCAAACCGGGTAGACCTTGAGCTGGCCGTAGACGCTTTTGAGTTCGGCCGTGATGTGCATTTTTCTCTCCCTCGCTTATGTGGCGTGCCTGTTGAGCATCTGGTGGAAGGTAAGGCTTTCCCCGGATTTGCGGTCGGCAACTTCTTGCACCATGACGGGGTTGCCTTTTCCGGACGCAATAAAATCTTCGAGTTCCTTGGTGGTGTAGGCGGGGTATTTGCGGGTGCCCGTGATTGCCGAATCCATCTCTCTCTCCCTTGGTTCCGCGGCCCTATGCCGCCGTCGATACGCACAAACTACGCCTCGTCGGACGGGGCGTCAAGAGGAATTTCCCACAAAATGCGCTAGGGTAAAAATATGAACCGATCAGCACCATTTAACCGAAAGGGGAACAAAATGGCGTACACTGCGGTTTGTCGCGGGCCTGACTTCCGGGCGTGGCGTCTCGCGGCCGGGGTGTCTCTGCCCGAAGCCGCGAGGGAACTGGGGTGCGCCGTGGGCACTGTCAGGCTGGCCGAGGAGGGCGGAGGCCTTGGATTCCCCGCTGAGACGTTGCGCAATATCGGGGAGATCATAGCCATGCGCAGGACGCTTGAGCGGCGCCTGGCCGAGAAGGAGAAAAGCAATGGCTGACGCAGTAGCGAGAGGGGCCTATTATTGCGGCCGAGATCATGACAGAGGCCCCGATGAGTGGATTGTAGGTGGTCGTGGTCTCCGTATCCCCGTACCGTCTCGCAGCCTCGGCATAGCGATTGCCGACCCGCTCTGCGGGCTCAGGGACGACGCAGTAGCCGGGTTTCTCGAATGGACCGACTGGCTGCGCAAGCGCGAAGAGGAGAAAGGAGATGCCTAAGGGCGATAAGCTGAGCCTGCGGCAGGAGCGCTTCATCGGTGCTTTCCTGCGGGAGGGAAACGCCACGCAGGCCGCGATTGAGGCTGGATACAGCGCGAAGACAGCGGCGCAGGGTGCCGGGCAGCTATTCAGGAATATTAAGGTTTCCACAGAAATAGCTAGGCGCCGAGCCAAGTTAGCGCAGAAACTTGAGATTTCGGCTGAACGTATCGTCGCTGAACTTGCCAAGATCGGCTTTGCCAACATGCAGGACTTCACGCGCCTGGTCGGCGAGGATCGGGTGGTCGATCTGTCCGCAGCGACCCGCGATCAGCTTGCCGCCGTTGGGGAAATCACCATCGAGGATTTCAAGGATGGGCGCGGCGAAGAGGCGCGCGACGTGCGCCGGGTGAAGTTCAAGCTCTTGGACAAGCGGGCGGCTCTTGTCGATCTTGGCAAGCACCTTGGGATGTTCATCGAGCGCTCCGAAGTTGGCCGTCCTGGGGATTTCGCCAAGCTCTCGGACGCCGAGTTACGGGAAAAGCTGATCGGCGAGTTGATCGCGGCGGGCAGGACCGAAGCCGAGGCCGCCGAGCTGGCGGCCTTGGTCGGGCCTGAAGTCGAGGACGGGACGGTGCATTGAGCGCGGCTGTTAGACTTACGGTTAACCTATGTTAAAGCCGAAATGCAGGGTATGCGGGGAGCGTCACTGGACCTTGGAGCCGCACGCCTTCGGTCCGAGTGAGCCCGATGCCCCCATTCCGGCACCCCCACCCAGAAAGGCACCGCCGGCACTCTCCCCGAAGGCACCCGAGAAACCGAAGTTCGACCGCGTGGTCTACCAGCGCGAATACATGCGGAAGCGCCGAGCGAGGCAAAAGGAGGCGAGATGTGGCCGTACCTAGAGGGATCGCGAATCTTCCCAGAGGATGTTGATGACCATTGCGGGTGCGACCTTTGCAAGGAGTTTCACCGGCTGCAGGCCATAAGGAAGGGAGTGCCAATGTGCGAGACTATTGTGCATGAAAAGGAGGACGTTGGAGAGAGAGAGCGTTCGGCCCCCGAGGTGCTACTCGGGGCTGAGTTGTTTAGGGGCCTTGGGGTGTGCATCAATCCAGTGCTCCTGAAGCTCTTCATATGTGAGCGATGGGGACGCCTCGCCGCGCTGGCCCATGCTATCCACGATAGTGGAACCGAGGGGCGAGCATGGACATATGTCGATTTGGTGGCGGACCCGAAGGAAGGGGAATCGCATGTCGGGTAATGCGCATCGCCGACTACCCGATGGACAGGAGCGCCTGTTCCGCCACCTGTATGCGCGGCGAGAGGAACTGACTGAGGAGCTGCTAGCAATCACGAACAACGCCGCAGTGCCGCTAGAGGTCAGGCGAGCCGTAGCAGGCGCCTACACGCTCATCCTGGGTCTGCTCGATGAAATAGGAGGCGAAGCGAAAGCAGATGAAGTTCTGTAAGGACTGCCAGCACTATGACAACGGCCTCTGCGCCTGTCCGGCATTTGATCGTCACCGCGACCCGGTGTATGGGCATGAGCCAACCTGTGATCTCATGAGGCACCGAGAGGACGCGTGCGGTCAAGGGGCGCGGTTCTTCGGGCCGCGCGGAGACAAGACCACTGCGGATAAATCCGAAAGCATGGTCGAGCGCGTGGCCAGGGCAAGCTTTAACTGTTGGCGCGATAACGGTTCTCGCGCCGGAAGCTGGGCCGCACGGACGCCCGAATTTGAGGATATGTCGGACGACGAGCGCGTCTTTGCCATCGACCATGCTCGAGCGGTTATCGCGGCCATGCGCGAGCCGACAGCAGCCATGATGACAGCCGCAGGGTGGGGAGACGGCGAGCAAGAATGCCCATCGACACTTGGCCAAGCGTTGCTGAGGGTTTGGCATGCCATGATCGACGAAGCCCTCAAGGAGAAACCAGAATGACCGGTAGGCCATGGCGCGATGGCGAGATCGTCTCCTATGCTGGCCTGCGCTATTATTTCCGCGGCACGGTCTCGCGCCTGGACGACGAAGGCAAGCCACTCCCGCCGCTGGCAAATCTCGAACCCCTCCACATCCCAGGCACCCGGACGCTCGTGCCGATGAAGGATGTGGCTACAAGCGCGCCCGCTCGCCGGTCCCCGTGGTCATCTCCCGCAAGCGGATAAACCCGGGCCTCATCGCCGAGGCACAGTTTCGCCGCAGCCGGCAAGCGGCAGAGCGCGGCCTCTACGAGTTCGTGCGCCAGGGCTGGGGCGCGATCGACAGCGCGCCATTCCAGGAGAGCTGGGCGCTCGAAGGGCTTTGCTTGCACCTTGAGGCCGTGACACGGGGCGAGATCAAGCGTCTCCTGGTCAACTTCCCGCCGCGCTGCGGCAAGACTCTAGTCGTCTCGATCTTTTGGCCCCTGTGGGTCTGGCTGCAATCCGAACGCCGAGTGACCTCCGGTCCCCAGGTGCGCTGGCTCTGCGCTTCCTATGGGGACCGGCTCACCCTCGAGAATGCCGGCAAGATGCGCGACCTGATCGCGAGTCGGTGGTTTCAAGAGCGGTGGGGCGACAAGATCCGGCTGAAGGCCGACAAGACCGGCCAGGCGAACTACGCCAACACCAAGCGCGGGGCTCGGTTCTCGACCTCGATCTCCGGCGCCATGATCGGCTTTGGCTTCGACGTGGGCATAGTTGATGATCCACATAACACAGAAAGCGTGGAATCGGACGCGGATCGGGAAAAAGCGCTGCACGGCTGGCGCGAGATCGCCTCAACCCGGCTCAACGACCCGCAGAACTCGGCCATCGTGGTCATCATGCAGCGCCTCCACGAGGAGGATGTCAGCGGCTCTATTCTCGCCGGCGAAGGGGCGGACGAGTGGACGGTCCTGATTCTGCCTATGGAATACGACCCGCAGCGGCACTGCAGGACCGATCTGATAGTGGGGTACGAGAAAGACGAGGGCGAGGATCGGCCGGTCTATTGGGAGGACCCGAGGACGGAACCCGGCGAACTGCTCTGGCCCGCGCGCTTCGGTCAGCGCGAGGTCGACGGTATCAGACGCGAGCTCGGCCCCTACATGGCCTCGGGTCGCTTGGACCAGATGCCGACCCCGACCGGTGGCGGCGTCATATCGCGTGATATGTGGCAGCTCTGGCCGCCGCGCGGGGAAGAAGCCCTCTACACCAAGACGGTGTTCAGCCAGGAGCGGAACCGGAACGAGGAACGTGTTGTTTTTCCTCCATTTCTCTACATGCTCGTGGCTTTGGACGGGGCATATACCGAAAAAGAGGAAAACGACTGGTCGGCCTGCACGGTCTGGGGCGTCTTCGAGGACCGCGCCAAGCGCCAGCGGGTGATGATGGTGGAAGCGTGGCGGGAGCGGATGCATCTGCACCCCCTGGTCATGAAGGTGATCGATACTTGCCGGCGGCGCAACGCCGATATGCTCCTGATCGAGGACAAGGCCTCGGGCCACAGCGTGGCGCAGGAGGTCCGGCGCCTGGTGCGGGATGGGGAATGGGTGACGAAGCTCTGGACGCCATTGGGCGATAAGATGGCGCGGCTGCTCGCGACGCAGCCCTTGTTCACCGATGGGCTGATCTACGCTCCAGATCGGGAATGGGCCGAGATGGTCATCCGCGAGGTCGCCATGGTCCCGAAGGGAAAGCATGATGATCTGGCCGACACCGTGAGTTCCGCGCTGCAATATCTCCGCAAGACCGGGCTGATCAACCTCCGGGGGGAGCAAGAGATCATCCGCGAGGACGAACAGCGCTTTCACGGCCAGACCGAGCCGCTGTACGACGTCTGACGACCCTCGCGTTCCCTCGAAAGTTGTGCTAACCTGCGCGAGCAAGACTATCTATGGTGCTCGCCATGTGGGCAGCGACCGAGGATGACCGCGAGATAGATGCAATGCGGCGGCAATTTTGCGCCGAGGAGGGCATTTTTTGCCCCGAGTTGCATCTTATGGTAGAAGAAGCTATGACAGTAGCCGCGAAATCGTCTAGGCCATGCGCCGCAATGCCTCTGAAAGAGCGCATAGATGGCTGATATTTCGGGCAACCCTGGGGTAATCCCTCTCGGTGCGCAGGCTTATGGCGCGACACAGCCTGAGGTTGCGCCGCTCGACATCCAATCCCTGCTCGACATCGAGATCAAGCCTGACGGCGGCGTCATCGTGCGCCAGGAGCAGCCCGAGCCCGAGGACGAAAGCCACGCCGACTTCAATGAGAACCTCGCCATCGACGGGATCAGCGGCTCGGCCCTCGGCATGATCGCAACCGATATCCTGGAGGGAATCGAGGCGGACCTTCGCTCCCGGCAGAAGTTCATATCGAACTACACCACCGGGATGGACCTTCTCGGTCTTGAAATCCAGCAGTCATCGAACACGAAAGCGCAGAAGCGGAACGTCAGCCGGGTCAACCACCCGGTGCTTCTGGAGGCCACGGTGCGGGCGCAGAGCATGGCGCGTGCCGAGCTTCTGCCCGCCACGGGTCCCTGCAAGGTCTCGACGGACGGCGACGACAGCGGCCCGGAGGACTTGCTTGCGGCTGATCTCCAGGACGACATGAACCATTATCTCACGGTCACGGCCCGGGAGTACATTCCGGAGATGGACCGGGGCCTGTTCTGGCTGTTCTTCAGCGGGAATCTGTTCAAGAAGGTCTATACCTGTCCGATCCGGCGCAGGCCCGTCGCCAGCGTGATCGCGGTCGAGGACCTGATCGTGTCCGAGGATGCGACGGATCTCGATACGGCCGTCCGCGTGACGCACCGCTCCTTCCTCGCGCGCCCCCAGGTCAAACGCATGCAAGCGGCGGGCGTTTGGCGCGAAGTCGATCTCGAGTCCGTGGCGATGCCGGATATGGACCCGGTGAAACGCAAGGAGGCGATGCTTTCCGGCATCGTCCCGGTGCCGACACGCCCCCAGGACACGCCGCGCCAGATCTATGAATGCACCACCGATCTCGCCCCGGCGGATTACGGCTTCGAGGAAAAGGGCGCGCCAGACAATGTGCCGCTGCCCTACGTGGTCACGGTGGATCGCGATACCCGGACGGTGCTGGCCCTGCGCCGGGGTTGGAAACAGGGCGACCCGAACTACCAGCGCCGCCAGCGCTTCGTCCATTATTGCATGGTTCCGGGCTTTGGGTTTCTTGCCTACGGCTACGTGCATCTTCTGGGCAACCAGACCAAGGCCCTGACGGCCGCTTGGCGTCTGCTCTGCGACGCGGGCATGTTCGCGAACTTCCCGGGCGGTCTCAAGGTCAAGGGCGTCCGCACCGGGTCTAACGAGCTTCAGCCATCTCCCGGCGAGTTCGTCGATGTCGATGTCGGGCCGTTCGATGACATCACCAAGGCCATCATGCCGATGCCCTACAAGGACCCGAGCCCGGTATTCATTCAGTTCATGGAGCAGATCGGCCAGGACGCGCAGAGGATGGCGGGCGCCATCGAGATGGAAGTCGGCGAGGGCCGGGCGAACGTCCCGGTCGGCACCATCATGACGATGATTGAACAGCAGACCCAGGTCATGACCGCGGTGCACAAGCGCCTCCATTCGGCCCAGGCCCGCGAGCTGCAGCTTCTCCGCGAGGAGTTCGCCGAAAACCCCGAGACCCTTTCCAAGCTCAATCCCGATCCGAAGCGCCATTGGCGCACTGCGGAGGAAATCCTCAATCCGAAACTGGTCCCGGCCTCCGATCCGAATGTGCCGGCCCAGATGCACCGGATCATGCGGGCGACCGCCCTGGTCATGCTATCCAGCTCCGCGCCTCCCGGACTGTACAATCTTTACGATGTCCACCTCCGCGCCCTCGAATCCATGGGGATCAGGGATGTCGATAGCATCCTGAACGACCCGGCCAAGGCACCTCAGCAAGCGGCTCCTCAGATGCCGCCCCAGGCCATGGCGCTGATCGCCGGCAAGCAGCAGGAGGGCAAGCTGAAGCTCGCCGCGATCCAGGCCGACATGCAGGAAACGGCGGCGAAGAACCAGATCGAGAAGCAGAAGATCGGTGCCGAATTGCGGAACGACCACCTCGACCGCCAGAGCGACCGCGAGGTGGCGATGATGAAGCAGCAGACCGACAACCAAAAGTTGGCCCTGGAGACCGAGAAGCTTCGGCTCCAAGGTGCGGGCGGCGTCATGGGAAGCGGAGAAAAGCCAAGCCCCGAAGCGGCTTAGACGGATCACTGAAGGAGACGGATTATGTCCAAGGAGTATAAGGAGCACGAGGCCCGCGCCCGCGAGCTTCTGAAGCGCACCGGCTATGAGCATCGCGAGAAGCGGGCCGAGGGCGGTCGTTCCGATCACAAGGATGGGCACAAGTCGAAGCATGGCGACAAGAAGGGGACGCGGGTCATCATCGCGGTGAATGCGGCCCCGAAGCCGCAGCCGACGCCCGTTCCGGTCCCGGTGCGCGCCCCTCCGCCTCCGGGTATCGGCGGACCGCCCCCTGGCATGACGCCTCCTCCCGGCGTTCCGATGCGTCCGCCTGGCGCCGCCATGGCTGGCATGCCCCCTCAAGGTCCCATGATGAGGGGAGGCCGTACCCGTGGGGGTCGCTGACGATCTCAGGGATGCGCTGCGGCGCGCGCCCGCCGATCTCGTCGGGGAGCAGGTCTCGAAAGCCTTGGACGAAGCCGAGCGTCGATCCGATCTGATCTCGCAGGGAAGCTGCAAGACGATCGAGAGCTATGGCTGGCACACGGGATTTATCACCGGGCTGCGCTGGATCGCGACCCAGTGCCAGAGCGTGATGGACATAGCGGCCCTGGAGGCCAAGCAAGCAAGAGAAAGGGTAGCGGATGGCGAAAGCCCTGCTGATGGAGCATAGCGTCGATCCCCGGCTGGAGATCGAGAAGGATGTCGCGGAGTACATCAAGGGCTTCGAGCCCATGGGAGCCCTGGTCGTGGTCGGCGTCTACGAGCGGCCCGATAAGACCAAGAGCGGTCTCTACATCGCGGCCAAGACCAAGGAAGAGGACAAATATCAGGGCAAGGTGGGCCTCGTCCTCGCGATGGGGCCGCTCGCGTTCCAGGAAGATGCCTCGCATCGGTGGGCGGGCAAGCTGCCGCAGGTCGGGGACTGGGTTGTCTATCGCATCGGCGATACCACGGGCTTCGAGCTCGGCGAACGGCGTTGCCGCTTCGTGGAGGATGTCGATATCAAGGCCATCGTGGCGCAGCCGGACATCATCCTGTGAACCCTATTCTGACCCCTTGGACGAAAGGCTGCATCGCGAGCGACCCAGCGGTGCGGCACAAAGCTTACGAGGCTTTCGCAAGCGCGATGCGGGATGACCCCGATCTCGCCGCTGCCGTGAACGCCGAGCTCGCCCGCGTGGCGGACGAAAGCCTGCGCGCCCGATGCCACATCTCGCGCGCGCTCTATCCCATCTTGACCGAAGTCAAATCCAGAACAGGAGCCTGACATGGCGGATATTGATACCGCTGCCGAAGACATCCCCCCGGACCCGGCATCCACGCCGGCCGAACCCCAGACGCCAACAGGCGAAGTTGTCTCCGAGGACGATCTCCGCGCAGCCCTCGCCACGCAACGGGCCAGGGCTGACGCCGCCGAGGTACGCGAAGCCGAGGAGCGGCGCCGCGCGGATGAGGCCCACAGCCAGGCCGGCACCGCGACGGCCGAGCGCTACCGGAGCGAGGAGGACCGTATCGCCGCCCTGCTCCGCGCCGATGGTGCCTTGGTGGACCAACTCGAGGCGAGGATCGCGGGTCTCCATGAGGCGGCGGACTACGCCGGGGCGTCCAAGTTGATCCGCGAGATGACTGGGGCACAGGCGCGCATCCAATCGCTCGAGGCTTACAAGGGCCAGCTCACCCGGTCCAAGGAGCAGGAGACGGCACAGCGCGAGGCCCCACAGCGGCAGGCGCAGGCCGACCCGCTCGCCAGCTATTCCCCGGCGGCGCGGAGCTGGATATCCAACCACCCCGCCTTCCTCTCCGATGCGGCCTATAACGCCAAGGTGATCTCGGCCCACTACGACGCCGTCGCGCATGGCATAGCGGTCGATTCGGCGCAATATTTCGATCACCTGGACCAGTCCATCGGCCCGCAGCGCGAGGCTCCGCAAGCCATCCGCCAAGCTTCCGTGACGGCGATGCCCGTGACCCGCAGAACCCCGTCCGCGCCGGCGCCGGGCGATGTCAGCCTCAGCCCGGAGCAGCGCGAAATGGCGGATTCCCTCTTCGCCGACAAACCACCCAAGGAACGCTACCGCTATTACGCCGAAATGCTCGCCAAGAAGCGCGCCACAGCCTGAAGGAGACCGGACCATGGAAGAGACCAGACAAGCCCAGCGCGCCCCCCAGCGGAGCGCTCAGCGCAGCGCCCCGGGCCAGCGCCACAAGCTGCGCACCGCGATCAACCGCTTCGAGTACGACGAATCGAAGCAGCCCGAGGACATGGATTACCAATGGGTCCGCGTCACCATGCTGGGCAAGGAAGATGTCGAGCATCAGGTCAATTGCGAGATCAACGGCTGGAATCCGGTGCCCCCCTCGCGCCATCCCGAGTTGACCGGCACGCGGCTCCAGGTCGGCGAAAGCATCGTCCGCGGCGGCCTCATGCTCTGCGAGCGTCCGAAGGAGATCAGCAACGAGGCCCGCAACGAGGACCGCGAGAAGGCGGCCCGCCAGGTCAACGACCATATCAAGCGGATCAACGGGCAGGCCCGCGCCCTCCGGGAGCAGGGCGGCAAGGTGGGCGGGGTGAAGACCACCTATCAGGCGATCGATTGACCGATGAAACAGAGGCGCGTCGTCAAGCTGACCGAGGTCCTGGGGTTGGGTTGGGAACGGCATGCGTGGGATAGGGTCCGCAGGCACCGGCATTGTCCGGGGGATTGTCAGGACCATCGTGCGCGGCCTTTTGCGCTGATCCAAATCTACCACTTGCGCGCGCACATGTTACCCGCTATATGTATTGGAGGTGCCCGGTGGGCACTCCGGGGCTGAACGGCTCCGGGGGCGTCTAGGCCGCGAAGCGCAGGCCAAGCCGTCCGAAGCTCGCCCCGGCGGGGTGAGGTGACTTCGCGAGACAAAGCACAGCGGTGCGGTGCGAGGCTCGCTTGGGAATCTCGCCCCATGGCCAGCAACGCACTCAATCCCTTCGGCTTCTCCTCGGGGCTGCTGTACGGTGCGGCGTCGCCAAACTACGCGATGCGCAACGGGCAGATCGCCTACAACTACGGCTCCCAAATCGCATACGGCGATCCGGTAGTGCTCAATTCGAGCGGCCAGATCGTCCTGTTCGCGAAGGGCGGCACGGCGATCCACGGCATCTTCCGAGGCTGCGAATACTACGATCCCAACATTCAGCGCTGGTCCTGGTATCCGGCCTGGCGCTCGCCGACGCTCTCCGCGACGGCCATCGTCACCGCCAAGATCGAGGTCGATCCGCACATGAGCTTCATGGCTCAGGTCAGCGGCGGCCCGGCGGTCCAGGCGGCCATCGGCCAGAATATCGACATCGTGAGCGCGTCTTCCGGTGCCCCGACGCTCGCCGGCATGAGTGTCTGCGCCCTCGATTACACCACGCTCGCGACGACCGCGACGCTGCCGTTCCGCATCGTCGGCATCCAGCAGCTCGGAACCGGCACGGTGCAGCAGTACAACCCGGCGAATGCCAACAACCTGGTGGAGGTGGTGATGAACACGTCAGACATCAGCACCACGACCGGCGTCTAGGAGGTAAGCGGAAATGGCTATCAACCGATCTCAAATCCGTGACCTCCTGCTTCCGGGCCTCGCGGATGTGGAGGGCAAATACCCGAAGCTGCCGAACCGCTATGGGCAAATTTTCCAGGTCACGAACTCCAAGATGGCGGTCGAGCGCGTCGCTGAAATGCGCTACACCGGCCTCGCCCAGATCAAGGCCGAGGGCGGCGCCACCGTCTTCGACAACGCCCCCGGCGAGCGCTTCGTGTACAACGCGGAGCACCGATCCATCGGCCTCGGCTTCGCCATCACCCGCGAGGCCCTGGACGATAACTTGTACAAGGACCAGTGGGCGCCGCAGAACATGGGCCTTCTGGAATCCTTCCTCCAGACCCGCGAGATCTTCAGCGCCAACGTGCTGAACTCCGGCAACGTCTACAATCAGTCTATCGGAGCCGATGGCGTCGCGCTCTTCGCCACCAACCATCCGATCGACAACGGCAGCTACGCGACCACGGCGGCCACTCCGGTGGACTTCAACGAGGCGTCGGTCGAAACCGCCCTCAACACGGTGCGGCTCTACCCTGACCAGGCTGGCCTCTACAGCCACATCCGGGGCGAGAAGATCGTCGTCCCGGTGGCCCTCCAGTGGGCGGCCGAGCGGCTGATGAAGACCGAGTACCGGGTCGGCACCGCAGACAACGACGTCAACGCCATTGTCACCACCGGCGCGCTGCCGCAGGGTTACGTGGTCAACGAGTTCCTGACCTCGGATTATGCATGGTTCATGCTGACCTCGATCAAGGGCCTCGTGTTCTACGAGCGCATCCCCTTCGAGATGGACCTGCAGGTCGATCCGACCACCGGCAACCTCCTGGTGATCGGCTACGAACGTTACGTGCCGGTCTACACAAACCCCCGCGCCGTGTGGGGGAGTTTTCCGACCAGCTAAAGGAGCAGCCCCATGGCAGGTCCAGGGACTTATTTCAGTGGCCCGGTCGGCAGCGGCACCAAGCGATGGGCCGACCAGAACGGCCAATCGAACGTCGGCCTCGCGGTTCTAAGCCAGAACGTGGTGCTCAATGTGAACGGAGCCAACACTGTCTCGGCGGAACTGGTGCTCCCGGACGGCGCTCAGGTGGTCGATATCCTGGCCGATACCCTGACGGCGTGGAACTCCGGCACGTCCGATACTCTCTCGGTCGGCTATACCGCAGGGGGCGCGGATCTGGCGAGCGGCGTCACCACGGCGGCCGCAGGACGGGTTCGTCCGACCTTCACGGCGGCGCAGTTGCTCGCCATGGAGAACATCGGGGCCAATACCTCCATCTACGCCACCGTGACGCCGGTAGGCACGGCTGCGACCACCGGGCAGACGCTGGTCACGATTCTCTATGTGCAGACCGTCCAGGAACTGGTCGGCACCGATTGAGGATGAATAGCCGATGATCCCGGTCACGGTAACCAAGACGCTGGCGGCGGCAAGCGCGACGGCGGTCTGTGCCTCGCAGGCCCTCGCCGCGGCCGGGAACCTCCTTATCAACGGGTCCGCGGCGGCGAATGGCGTGGCGGTCCTCGATACCCAGCGGCAGGTGCTGATCACCTCGGCCGGGAATGACTCCGGGATCAACTTCACGGTCTACGGCACCACGGATAGCGGTGTGCCGATCCAGGAGACCCTGGCCGGGGGCAATATCGCCGCAGTGGCAACCTCGCTCGACTTCCTCACCGTGACCAGGGTGGCCGCTTCGGGTGCCGTGGCGACGACGGTCGAGGTCGGAACCAATGGTGTCGGCTCTACGCAATGGCGCGTGCCGAATTACCACGTGACGCCCTTCACCATGCAGTTTCTCACGGAAGTCATCGGCACCGTCAGCTATTCGATCGAGTACACCAACGACGATGTCGTGACCCCGAAGACGCCGACGCCGATCCCGAACGTCGGCGAGATCCTGGCGACACAGACGACGGGAATATCCGAGACCGTCCAGTATCCCTTCCGGGCCTGGCGGATCACGGTCAACTCAGGCACCGGCACGGTATCCGCTCAGGCGGTCCAGGCCGGCATTGTCAACTATTAGCGCTAACGGCGAAAGGAGCCTGTTATGGCTGAACGTCATCCGAAGGAGCACCACAAGCGTGCTCGCCGTGCGAAAGGCGGCCGCGCCGATAGCCGCAACGAGCACACGTACAACGCCGAGGGTTCGCCGGCGATGAAGGTCGCCAAGGAGACCAAGGCGGACGGCTTCAAGCGCGGCGGCAAGGTCGAGGGCGAGAAGGCGAAGAAGCGCCTGGATCGCAAGCCGCGCGGCGAGAGCAAGATGGAAGCCAAGCGCCACGAGGCCGAGGGTGGCCGCAAGGCCAACATCGAGGAAGGCCACCGCAAGCCGCGTATGGCCGCCGGCGGCTCTCCCTATTCGGCGGCCCACAAGGACATGGACCGCAAGGATAACAAGGGCGCGGGACATGAGGGCGAGCAGCCCGGGAGGGTAGTTTAACTACGCCTCGGGCGGCTCGGTCAAAGGCGACCACTGGATAAGCGGCGCAGTCAAGCACAAGGGCGCACTCCATCGCGAGTTGGGGGTTCCTGCGGGCGACAAGATTCCGGCGAAGAAACTGGAGAAGGCCGCTCATTCGAGCAACCCGACGCTGAAGAAACGCGCCGTCCTGGCGGAGACGCTGAAGAAGATGCACTGAGGGCATCCGGCGCGGCGTCGGAAAGGTGAACTGTGGCCGGTGCCCCTTCAGGAACCTATAGCTTCAATCCGAGCTATTCAGAGCTGGTGCTGGATGCGTTCGAGCGCTGCGGTATGCGTTCGAATGCCTTTACCCAGGAGCATATCCTTTCCGCCCGACGATCCATCAACCTCGTCCTCTCCACTTGGACGAACCGCGGCATCAATCTGTGGAAGGTCGATATCGTTTCCGTCCTGATGACCCAGGGCGAGCGCATCTACCCGGTCGATACCAGCGTCGTCGATGTTCTGGACACCTATCTCAGGCAGTACCAGATGGGGAATCCGGTCAATGTGACGCCCGGTTTCTCGACCACCATCGGCTCCGATATCGTCACCGTCAACCAGACCAACAACGGCAACGCGGCGGGGAACTACGTCTCCATCGTGGTGCCGGTCTCGGTCGGCGGCTTCATCCTGCAGGGCTTCTATCAGGTCTATTCGGTCCCCGGCGTCAACCAGTGGACGATCAAGCTTCCCACCGTGGCGACGGCAACGGTCGTGGACGGCGGCAACGTGCCCTCCTTCACCACCACGGCCGGATCGACGGGGGTCTCGGTCAATCTGCCGAATCATGGTTATGTTCCGGGCTCGCAGTTCCAGGTTCAGGTCCTGACCCAGATCGGCGGCTTGAATATCCAGGGCCCCTATTACATCCAGTCGGTCACGGACACCAACAACTTCGTCATCACGTCGCCGTTTCCGGCCGGCTTCTCCCAGAATGTCACCGAAAACGCCGGCCAGACCCAGATCTCGAGCCAAGCCACCATCGAGGGCTATACGCAGAACGCGGACCCGGTCGATATCCTTCTCTTTCCGCTCTCCCGCAACGACTACGCCGCGATCCCGGACAAGGCGCAGCAGGGACGCCCGACCTCCTACTGGTTCGACCGGACGCCGCCAGCCCAGAACCTCTATATCTGGCTGACCCCGGACGGCAACGGCCCCTACGAGCTCCGCTACTACGTCTGGCGCCAGATTCAGGACGCCAATGTGCAAGGGGGCGATACCCCGGACATGCCGTACCGCTTCCTGGAAGCGCTGACTTCCGCCGTCGCCGCGCACCTCGCCATGAAATGGGCACCGGATCGGGCGCAGAGCCTCGCCGCCTATGCGGCGCAGTGCTGGAAGGAGGCGAGCGACGAAGACCGGGAGAAGGTGAGCTGGTTCCCGGTGCCCGACATGTCCGGCTACTTCAACTGAGGGCGATGGCATGGCAATCAATCACTCCCCTCTCGCCCCGGTAGACATCGAACGGCCGGAACCCTGGGGCATCTGCGACCGATGCGCCCGGAGATGGCTGCGAAGAGACCTACAATGGCAAGTGGATTGGCGCGGGCTTCAGCTTCAGAATCTCTGGTTATTGGTCTGCGTCGACTGCTACGACGTGCCGCAGGAGCAGTTCCGCCCGATCATCATCGGCCCCGACCCGGTGCCCGTGAAGGACCCTCGGCCGGGCTGGTACTACTCGCAGATGGGGCCGACGCCGATCTTCTCGGTCGAGGAGATCCTGGGCGACGTGCCGGGCCAGCAGGCCGCCATCGTGGACAATCTCGCCAATCCCAACATGGGGAACACGAATCCCCTCCAGCCTCCGAAGTAAGATGCCGGCGAACCCCTCATACACGGTCTACGCCCCCGGCCCGATGCAATGGCCGGCGCTGGAATCCTATCTCCAGAACTATTTGCAGCAGGACCAGCCGATCAACGCCTTCACGGCGGCGCTCCCGAACATCGTCTACAACGCCGAGCTCCGCATCTACCGGGAACTCGACTTCCTCAATACCCGCCAGCAGAACGCGACCCTCGCCTTCACCGCCGGGGCGCGCACCCTCGATCTCTCGGCGATGACAGGAACGATGAACGTTCCGACCTATCCCGTCGTGATCCAGCGCCTCGCCGCGATCACTCCCACGGGCTCGATGCCAGCCAATGGGACGCGGGTGCAGTTCCTCGAAACATCCTTGGATTTCCTCGATTTCATCTGGCCGAACGCTTCGCAAACCCTGGCACCCTCTCCCGGTTTCGCCTACTGGGCTCCCGTGAGCGCCACTCTCGTTGCCGTCGCTCCGACGCCCGATCAGGCCTATGCCGCGGAAGTGACCGGAACATGGCGACCGGCGCCGATGAGCACGACGAACCCCGAGACATGGCTCGGCGACAATCTGCCCGATCTCCTTTTCGCCGCCTGCATGGTCGAGGGCACCGGCTGGATCAGGGATTACGGGCAACAATCCGACGATCCGAGATTCGCCCTGTCCTGGGAGCAGAACTACCAGCTGCACAAGGCAAGCGCCCTGGAGGAGGAACAGCGCCGCAAGGGTTACGACCCTGGCTGGCAACCCTATTCGCCGGCCCCTCTCGCCGCTCAGGTTCCCCCTGGGGGCGCCATGGTCAAGGGGCGCTAGGCCATGGCGATGATGCCGCTCGTCTCGAAGCCGGGGGTCAACCTCCTCGCAACTCCGCTCCTGAACGCGGAGGGCTGGAGCGCGTCCAATCTGGTGCGATGGAAGGACGGCTATCTCCAGAAGCTCGGCGGCTGTTCCCGTCTCACCAATGACCTCTTCCGGGGGATTTGCCGGGGTCTGCATGCCTGGGCCGATCTCAACGGCAATACCTATCTCGGGGCCGGGACGACCAGCGAACTCGCGCTGTTCACTACGGGCACTCTCGGCGATATCACCCCGATCCGGCATACCTCGGAACTCGGTGCCGTGTTCTCGACGGTCTCCGGCTCCGATCTGGTCACGGTCGCCGATGCCGGATTCTCCCCGGCTCCGGGCGACTGGGTGATCTTCGACAATGCGGTCTATGCCGGGGGCATTTTCCTCCAAGGGGCCTATCCAATCGCCTCGACGGGATCGGGCAACTATGTCATCACGGCCGGCACCAAGGCGACCAGCACCGTCACCAATGGGGGAAGCGTCCTTTCCTTCACCACGGCCATCGGTTCCGGCGCGGTTACGCTCGCCCTGGGAGCCTATGCCTTCACCAACAACCAGGACCTCCTGGTCTATTTTCAGACCGTCGCCGGGGGCCTCACGATCCCGGCCGGGAATTATACCGTCGCCGTGTCCGGGGGAATCGCGACGATCACGGTTTCAGGGAGCGCCGGATCCGTCGCCACGGTCCCGGAAAATAGCGGCAACGCTCAAGTGCAGTACCCCATCGCGACGGCGGTCGAGACCAGCGGTTCCGGCGCCTTCGGTGAAGGTCCCTACGGGGCCGGGCCGTTCGGCGTCGGCTCGGCGAATTTCGGGGCCATGCCGCTGCGGCAATGGTCGGTGCAGAACTGGGGCCAGAACCTCCTCGCGGTCTATACCGGCTCGACGCTCTATCAGTGGGCGCCCCCTATCGCCCTGGGCAATGTCGCCGCGGCGGTTTCCGGGGCACCGACCGCGATGAACGGCATGACGGTATCGGCGCAGGAGCAGATCGCGGTCGGATTCGGCTGCACCGACCCGATAAGCGGGGAACAGGACCCGCTCCTGATGCGCTGGTCCGATGTCGCGAATAACGCCGACTGGACGGCGACCACCACGAATCAGGCCGGGTCCTTCCGCATCCCGACCGGCTCCAAGGTGGTCGGCATGGTTCAGGGGCCGCTCTTCGGGCTGGTATGGACCGATATCGACTTCTGGATCATGCAATACATCGGCTTCCCGCTGGTCTTCTCCTTCAACCGCATCGGTTGGGGCTGCGGCCTCATCGGCATGCGGGCGGCGGGCAAGCTCGGCGAGGCGATCTACTGGATGGGCCAGGACGAGTTCTTCGTCTACACCGGCGCCGGGGCGCAGCAGATTCCGTGCCCGGTCTGGGATTTCGTGTTCGCCAATCTGGACCGCAATTATGCCGATGCCGTCTTCGCGGCCTCGAACAGCTATTTCGGCGAGATCGCGTGGTATTTCCCGACCCTCGGGTCTAACGGCGTCTGCCAAGCCTACGTCAAGCTCCAGGTCGCCACCGGGCTCTGGGATTACGGCTATCTCTCGCGCTCCGCATGGGCCGATCAGAGCGCGGGCTTCGCTCCTGTGGGCTCGGATTATACCGGCCTCCTGCAACAGCATGAGACATCGCCCGATCTCGACGGCGACCCGATGGACGCATGGGCCGAGACCGGATGGATCGAGATGCAGTCCGGTACCGTCTTCACGTTCCTCGAGCGCATCATCCCGGACTTCATCCTCAGCTCGGGGGGAAGGGTTCTCGTGACGCTGAATTTCGCGGACTACCCGAACGAGTCCGCCTGGACCTATGGCCCCTACGAGGTTACGAGTTCCACGCGATATCTCATCATCCGGGGGCGCGGAAGGTACGTTCAGCTCAAGGTGGAATCGAACGATCTCGGGACGTTCTGGCGTCTCGGCAAGCCCACGGCGCTGATCTCGGAAGCCGGGAGGAGATAGAAAGATGGTCGCCTATACCCCGAACAAGGGCCTTCCTCAGCCTACCGTGAACTCGGATATCGCCCTCTGGGGAACCGAGGTGAACCAAGGCTCTTCCATCCTCGACAACAACCTCGGGGGCGTCCTCAGCCTGGATGTGGCCGGCAATGCCAATGTCACATTGACATCGGCGCAGGCGCAGAATTTCGGCTATGTCCTCTCCGGGGCATTGACGGGGAACATCGATCTGGCCTTCCCCGCCGTGGGCAGCTTCTACATCGTCTCCAACCAGACTTCCGGGGCATTCACGATCACGGCTCTGACCTCTGCCACAGGCAGTACGGGCATCGTCTGTCCGCAGGGCTACGATGTCATGATCTGGTCGGACGGCACCAATATTTACGGCGGATTCCCGCCTCTCCGCTATCTCGCGGCCTCCTATGCTCCCATCTCCGTGGCGGCGGGCCTTGCGAGCGGACTCGCTATGCCGACCATTACGGATTGCAACTCGGCGAGCCTGGGTTGGGCGCATTACGCCTCTACCACGTTGAACACGCCGGTAGCCTCGACCTATGGTATTGTGCGGACCACTAGCACCGACGGGAACGCCCCGGATTCTTCCAACGGCCTTTTCCAGCTCGCTTTCGACACGGGCAACGACCCACCCTATTACCGCTCGAACATCAACAACGGTGGTTGGTCTGCGTGGACGCAGATTGCGAACGCATCCGGAAACGCGGCCATTACCTTCAGTGTCGCCGATGCCACGACGGCGCACGAGGCCACGAGCCTCGGGCAGATACAGACGAGTTATGCGCCGCTGCTATCTCCAGGCCTCCTCGGGACGCCGACAGCCCCGACCGCCGCGCCCGGCACCAACACCACCCAACTCGCGACCACCGCCTTTGTACAAGCCGCGGCACCGACCACGGATTGGGCCGCGCCGGGCGCCATCGGCTCGACGACGCCGAATACCGGAGCATTTACTTCTCTCTCGGCGAACGCAGGGCTTGATGTTACGGGCGGCACCGTCACCGTGCCCGCCGCATCCATCGCCGCCGCCGCCGTCGCCGGTACGGCCTGGACGCAAGCGACGTTGACCAATAATAACCAACTGGCCAATGGTTCCGGCTACATCACCACCCCGCTTCCGGCATATGGTGCGGTCGGGATGCCGTTGGCCTATTATTATGCGTCCACCCCGACCAACGGAAGCACCTATTCGATTCCCGGATGGAGCGGATCATGGCGCGCGCAAGGCAACACGGCGCCTTCGACAGGTGGCAGCTCAACAACTTATTTTCCGTGGCTTTTCCAGAGGGTAGCATGATAATCAAAATCCTGAGTTGCGAATCCCCGAAATGGACGGGTGCCAAGCACGATGAAATTCTGTGCTCCGTGACTGTCAATCATCTGCCTGGAAAGCATCCATTCCATGCCCGAGCGGACGATCCGGAACCGCATGGACGCGATCTCTTCGCCCGTCTTCTCGCCGGAGAGTTCGGTCCTATCGCGGAAGCGCAGCCGGTCTTCAATGCGCGCGATATCGGCGATCCGCTGGCCAGAGTAATTGCCTCGCGTCCGGATGATCTCGCGGCCCTGAAGGATGGCTGACCCCGCCATCGGATGGCGGATGTGGCTGGTACGGCGCTCGGATACCCGTCTTCTATCGCTTGCGACGGGCGAAGGATGGATTCCAAATACGGCCATGCGCGCAAACGTCACGGGCTTCGATTACACGGAAGGCGACGCGGACGGAATCTACGCCTTCAAGGACGCCGGTCGCGCCATAGCCCTGGGGGAATGGGTCAATAGCCGCTTCTGCTACCAGATCCCGGTCGCCATCGGAACCGTCCATCTCTGGGGCGACATGGTCGAGCATGAATCCGGCTGGCGGGCATCCCGTGCCGCCGTCCGTTCCGTCGATTGGGTCTTTGGCGGAAGTCCCGATCTATTGGCCAGATTACGCGAAACCTATGGAGTCACAGACGATTCTAGAATCAGGGAACCGTGGCCTATTGGCGACGCATTAGATAAGTGCATCTGTGTCATCGGGCATCAACGCAGCGGCACGAGTGCCCTCACTTACGGGTTCCGCGCCTTGGGCATCGATCTCGGTGGCCGCCTCATGGGTTCGGATGCGATGTTGAACCCGAGCGGATTCGGCGAAGACCTCGATACCGTCGCCCTCAATATCAATATGCTCGGAGCGCTAAAGATAAGATGGTATGCGGGGGTCAGTATCGGGCCATCCGAAATCGAATTGTTACGCCGCATGGGATGGATTGAACGTGGGGTCCACCTGATACGCCATAAGACCAAGGGCCGGTTGTTCGGCATGAAAGACCCCCGAATGTGCGTCCTGATACCGGTTTGGCGGCAGATATTCCGTGAGGCCGGGGTTCGTCCCGGATACGTTCTCGCCCTGCGCCATCCCCTGAGCGTGCGATCATCCATGGAAAGAATGGAGGGATTCGACGCCAGCCGAACGCCGTTCTTCTGGACGAAACATACTCTGGAGTGCCTGAGTGGCCTAAGGGATAACACGGCCATCATCGTGGATTACGACCGTCTCCTTGACAGCCCGGCAGAGCAGCTATCCCGCATCGCCGCAGCGCATGGACTGACTGTTGACCATCATCTGGCCGATGCCTATTCCGACAGATTCCTCCGCAAGGACCTGCGCCATAGCCGTTACGCCATGCATAGCTTGTGCGAGGAGCGCGGACTTGTGCAGGAAATGTATGGATATCTGATGCAGGCGGCCGAGGATGAGGTGCCGCTATCCCGCATCATCACGGGACGGCTACCGGCTTGGCAATCGGAGTTCGAGGAATGGCGGCGGGATTATCTGGCGGTCCATGAGGAAACCCATACCCTTTGGCCTGAGGACGCCGCGCTGATCGAGAAGATCGAAGAGGCACGCATGCCGCCGTAAAGAAAACCGGCACCCTAGAGCAGAGCGCCGGTTCATGGGAGGGGCGAACGACGTTTAGTTAGCGCTTCCGCCGCCGAGTTGGTTGCTCGGGCTGACATCCGCCGCGCCGGCATAGGTGCCATTCTTGTAGCAATAGAGATTCCACGTCACCGGAGACGGGCTATATTCCGCACCCCCACTCCAGGGGCTATTGGCATAGCTCGCTGTGGTAAAGCCGCTGGTCTTGCTGATCACCGGATTGGCGACGCCGTAGAACGCCGCCGCAGCCAGACACGAGGTGACGCCGATCTTGAGAGTGGCGGCATTCGCGGCGAGCGGCATGCCGAGCGAGAAGGCCCCGATAAGGGCCAATCCGAACAGATATTTACGCATGGTCTTTCTCCTTTTCGTTGAGGAAGGGAACGCGCACACCGGCGCGGCCCAATTCAGTGCTGACGATGGCCCTGAGCCGGACCCGCATATAGGTGCCGAGAGGCAACCCGGCCAGCTCGGCGGCCTTTTCAAAGCCCTTTTTTTCGGCCTTGTCGAGCAGCACTTTCACGGTTTGGTCTTTGCTCATGGCCCGATACTGGCCCGAACATGGCCATGTCGTCAAGAGCTTTTCGGCGCCGATGCGCGTTTCAATCTACGCGCGAGAATTAACCTTCAGCCCCATAACGAAAATTGCACCCAAGGGCAAAATGGTGTAGATTTCGCGCAGGAGGTACTAAATGTATACCCCTGCCGTAGATCAGAACCTTGTGGTTGACCTTCCAGGCGAAAAGCTCATCGCCCGCGTGTGTCAGGTCCTCGGGACAAACCACGTCATCGTCGAGCTGTTCAATCAGCCGCTCACCCGCAACCATTTCCACCGCAAGGGAGATTTCGTGCCCTGCGAGCGCGTGCGTGGGGAGCTTGGCGAGGCGTGGGTGGCGATGGACGAGCGCCGGCTGCGACAGCTACCTGTGATTGAGCCAGAACAGAATGTTGCACGTGAAACACGAGAACCAGAATCCAAGCCCAAATCGACAGCCAAGAAGGCTGCTCCGAAGGCCACCAAGAAGCCGAAACCGAAGCGGAAGAAAGTCTGACCCATGGGCGGCATCATGCCCCATATGCGCACGCCGAGCCTCGGTAGCCTCGCCAAGTTCCAGGCGGGGGGCTCGATTGGGATTCTGTCGCCCGAGGTCACGCAATCCAATCCGATTGTCGGCTCCTACTACCAGTCGTTCTCGCAGATGTCGCCGGAACAGCTCCAGCAGTTCGCGGCTATGGCCGGCCCGAACAGCCAGATGGGGCAACTTGCCCATGCGGCACTGATGCAGAAAAGCATCCTCGGCGCGGCAAGCCCTCAGTATCAGTCCACGGGGGGCGGCGGCATCACGGGCGCGATCCCATCGCCGAGCGCGCCGATGCAACAGGCCGAGCAGCAGGATAGCGTCGGGGGAATCCAGCCGGTCTCGACGCCTCTACAGCAGAGCGAATTGCAGAACATGGCCGGGGCGAAGCATGGTGGGCGTGCCAAGCGCGCCCCGGGCGGGGGTGTCCCGATGGAATTCGCCGATCTCGGGCGCATGGAAGATACCGGCTCGGCTCACTACGGGCTTCTCCATTCCTCGGTTCCGGGGCGCACCGACCGCATCGCCACGTCGCCCGCCGCGGACAGCTTCGTGGTGCCGGCGGACGTGGTTTCTGGTCTGGGAGAGGGAAATACCCTGTCCGGCGCCCATGTCCTCGACATCATGCTTCATACCGGACCTTACGGCACCCCGCTCCCGCGCCTCTCCATCGAGTCCCATAACGTCCATCCGGTCTCGATGTCGCTGCCCTTCAGCCCACAATCCCGTGGTGGCGTGACCGGCGAGCATCATCGCCAGGAGCCGATCATCGTGGCGGGCGGCGAATATGTCGTTCCCCCCGAGGCCCTGAAGCGCCTCGGCAAAGGGGATATCGAGAAGGGCCATCGCATCATGCGGGCGCTCTGCAAGAAGGTTCGCGAGCACACTGTCACAGATATCAAGAAGATGCCGGAGCCCGTCAAGTGAACGGCCCCAATCCCTTCGGCGTCCGCAAGGCCCTCCCGGTGGATCAGGAACCCTTGGTCGAGTTCCTCATGATGCACCAATGGGAGAACGCCATCGAGCCCATGGTCGCCGAATGCGTGCGCACGAAGACCGCGCACCTGATGAACGGCGGTGGGGTGATCGGGGTGCTCTCCGGGGACGACGGCATCGAGGGCAGCGTCGGCATCGAGTTCGACGAGCTTTGGTACTCCGGCGGCCTGCGGCTGCGCGGGCGCTGGCTTTCCGTCCATCCGGCCTGCCGTGGGAAGGGCCATGCGGCAAGGCTTCTCCGCTTCGCGCAATGGGTCAAGGCCGGCGTCGAGCGTATCCGGGATCATGATGTCCCGCTCTATTTCGAGGTCTGGTCGCGCGAACCGATGACGGGACTGGCCCAGATCTACCGCAAGCATGCGACGGCGGCGGCGACGATCTATCTCGCCAAGCCTTCTCCGGTGCCGGCATGAGCGCGCTCGAAATGGCCCCCGAGACGCGAGGCTTTCTCCCCGCCTGCCGCATGGCGAACGAGGCCGATGAGGCGCGGCTCTGGGATGTGCTGATGGAACTCGAGCGGGACAACGGCATGGGATTGCCCCGCAGCGATCTCAAGGTCTGGCAGGCGATCGAGCAATGCTGCCGTTGCCAAGGCGGCGTCGCCGGGGTGATCGAAGGCCCTAAGGGGCGTATCGACGCCACCATCGGCATCGTCCTCGCGCAGGTCTGGTATTCGGATACCTGGTTCCCGAAGGAGATCTGGTTCTTCGTACGCCCTGAGGCACGTCAAGGGGGGAAGCTCGCGGACGCGCTCTTTGCCTTCGCGGAGGATCATCGCTCCTACCTCTCGGAGCAGATCGGCAGGCCGCTTCCCTTGTTCACCGGCCCGACCAGCTTCAAGCGCCTTGACGCCAAGATGCGATGGTGGGGCCGTCACGCCAAGCTTGTCGGCGGCATCTTCATGCTAGGCGAGGTCTGATATGGGATGCGGTGGCGGCAGCAATACGGTCACCCAACAGTCCGGCATTCCGCCTCAGTTCATGAATGCCTATACGAGCCTTCTGGGGCAGGCGCAGAACGTCGCCAGCACGCCCTATCAGAATTATTCCGGCAATCTGGTCGCCCCCTTCTCCGGGGCGCAGAACCAAGCCTTCTCCAGCATCAACAATCTCCAGGGAGTTCAACAGCCCTACCTCAATCAGGCGCAGAGCTACCTCAATAAGTCCACCAATCCGCTGATCAATACCATTCCGACCGTCAACAATTCGACGTTGAACAGCCTCTCTGGGTCGGGGCTCAACCTCTCGAATGCCTCCACGGGAAACCTCGGCAATATCCCGCAGGCCAACGCCCAGACCATCGGGCAATACATGAGCCCGTACAACCAGCAGGTTGTCCAGGCGACACAGGCCGAGTTCAACAATCAGAACGCGCAGCAGCAGGCGGGCGTGGTCGGGAACGCGGTGTCCTCGGGGGCGTGGGGCGGTGATCGCGCCGGTGTCGCCCAGGCCCTGACGGCGCAGCAGCAGAATCTCGCGCAGGCACCTGTTATCGCCGGTCTCAACAACCAGAACTATGCCCAGGCCCTCGGCGAGACGAACGCGCAGCAGCAATTGGCCCTGAATACCGGCGTGGCGCAGGGCCAGTTGCAGCAGGGCGCGGCCAACCAGCAGCTCGGGTTCCTGTCGGGTCAGCAGCAGACCATGCTCGGGGCCAACGAGGCGTCTAACTGGCTCTCGAGCGAAGCCGGCATGGGGACGGCCAACCTCGGCTCGCAGGCCCTTTCCGGTGGTCTTCGGGGCGCGTCGGCTCAATTGCAGGCGGGCGGCTTGCAGCAGCAGTTGGGCCAGGAACAGCTCAATGTGCCCTACGAGCAATGGCTGGCGCAGCAGTCCTATCCGTTCCAGACGACATCATTCCTCGGCGGTCTGACCGAAGGGCTCGGCAGCACGGCGGGTCAATCGGCCTCGACGACCTATCCCTCGCCGAGCACGGCGTCCCAGGTCGCTGGCCTCGGTCTTGGCGGCCTCTCCCTCGTAGGCGCGACCGGGGGTTTCGGATCGAGCGGATGGCTCACCGGAGCCCACGGCCTTCTGAAATCCGGCGGCGTCGTGCATGAGCGCCCGCACCGTGCGCTTGGTGGCGCTCCGATGATGGGACCGCCTCCGCTCGGGATAGCCCCAGTTGGAGCTGGTCCCGTAGGCGCGATGATGGGACCGCCAAACATTTCAGGGGGCCTGAATATCCCGCAACCAACGGCCGGGGCCGGACAATTTGGCATGGGATCGCTGATAGCCCAGCAGAACGCAGGCAAGTTCGGATCGACCACTACCACCAACCCATCCCAGGGTGGCCAGATCGCCGGCGACGTCGGCACTGCGCTTATGATCGCCTCAATGTTCGCCGCCAAGGGCGGCCGTGTTCCCAACAGGCACTATGCGCTTGGTGGCGTACTTCCCAGTGTGCCCGACCCTAGCCAGGCGCAGATCGTTCCGCAGGGCGCGGGCATGAGTGTCGGACCCGGCGCGCATCTAATGCCGCTTGGCGAGAACCCGGGCTCCGCCCCCGAAGGGGATGCCGAAGCCATCGCATCCCAGATGATGGCGACCGCGAAGGCGCTGCACAAGTCCGGCTTCGGCAAGTCGGCCGACAATCCGCCGCTGAAAACCACCCCGAACGGTATCCTGCCGCAGCCGACAGTGAATTACTCGGGTACGGATATGGCCCCTGGGGTCGGGATGGGGGGTGCGGCTCCCTATGCGGGGGGCGGCGTTACTCCTGGTTTCGACGGCGAGGACGCCGTGCCGAGCACGATGCCTGGGGGACCTTCCGGTACTCCGGTGCAGTTCAACCCATGGCTCGCCGGCATGGAAGCGGGCTTCGGCATGGCGGCGGGGACGTCGCCTTTCGCGGGCGTGAACATCGGACGCGGCATGATGGCCGGCACGCAGAACATCATGCAGCAGCAGCAGGAATTGCCCCAGGCCGCATTGCAGCGGGCGCAGGCGCAACAGACGGGGATCGCGGCGCAGCGTCAGGCCATCCAATTGCAACTGCAGAAGGCGGCCCTTCCCTATATGGAATCGGCGATCCCCGGCGCGGGCGGCGTGGCTCCTGGCGCGCCATCTCCGGCGGGGATGCCTGCCGGCGTGGGCACCTCTTCTCCGGGGCCTGCCGGCGGCGTGGTGCCGCGGGGAGCCGCAGCGGCACCCTCTGATTCGGCATCCCTCTACAACGACCCCCAGGTGGCCGTTGGGCAGGCGCTCGCCTATTCGACGATGGGCTATCCGGCAGAGGCTCAGAAGGTCCTCTCCATGGTCAACGCGCCGCCTTCTGGGACGCAATATGTTCCAGGGCCGACAGGTGCCGTGAGCGCCAGGAACATCCCCGGATACACGCAGGCACTCCAGAGCCGTGCGGCGCATGAGACTTACGGGCACACCTCGGAAACCCCTCTCCCTCTTGGTAATGGCGTGACCGGGACCGGCGCGGATGTCGTGCCGAATCCCAATGGGTCTGCGCAGCCACCGAACTCGGCTTGGCAGTCGCCGCAGGCCTCTGCCGGCGCGCTCGCCACAATCCCGACACCCTTGCGCTCGGCCTTCAAGACGGCGAGCGTCACCAGTGGCGTACCGATGTCGATTCTGGCCGGCGTGGGACTTGCCGAGTCCGGTTTCCGCCAGCTTCCGCCGAACCGCGCCGGTGCCGTTGGCGTGATGCAGGTTACGCCGGGGGCCGCGCCTCAAGGGTATGATCTCACCGATCCTAACCAGAACGTCATGGCGGGCGCGATGTACCTGCGCTCGCTCTACAACAAGACCGGCAACTGGCCTCAGGCCGTCGCTGCATACAACAAGGGGATCGACGGTTCCGGGGTTCCCTATGCGGATCGCGTCCTCGGCTATGCCAACGGCTTCGCTAAAGGCCCTTCTCCGGGCGCGACCGTTCCCCCTGGGCCAGCGGTGACGCAATCGGCGCTTCCCGCGCCCCCCACGCCTTCGCCGATCACGGAACCTGCGCCGGCCCCAGCGGCGAATACTGCGGCTTCGCCTGCTCCGGGCGCTCCGGCTGCGGGGCTCTTCTCGGCACCCCCCGACCTCCCTGGCGATCCTGCCTTGGCTGGGCCGGCCTATCAGGCCGTCCGCAACCCGGATGGCACGGTAAGCACGCAGCCCACCATGCTGGGCAAGCAGGCGATCCAGGAAAGCGCCGGCAAGCAGTTCAACGAGGCGCAGACGGACCTCGCCACCAAGACGGGGCAATTGGCGAACGTCAATACTCTGCGCTCGCTGGTCTTGCAGGGGGCCGCTAATGGCTCATTTCTGCGTCCCGGCAGTTGGGCCGGAATCCGCCGCAATGCGGTAAACGCACTTGATACCGTGTTCCCCGGTTCCGTATCCAATGGCCAGCTCGCGACGGCGGCAGGAATCAACAAGATCGCGACGGGCCTTGTGCTGTCCGGGTTCAAAGGGCTGACGAGCCGTCTGACCAACATGGACCTCTTGACGGCGCAGAAGGCCTTTCCGAGTGCGGACCAGACGCCGTTTTCGCTGCTTTTTCTCACGAACGCCCTTCGCTACCAGAACATGTACGAGCAGGGCAACGACCAGTTCGTGACGCAGCAATTCACGAAAAGCGGAGGCACCGTTCTTCCGGCGCAGGCGTCCCAGGCATGGATGCAGCAGAACGGGGCCAAGGTCGGGGCGTTGGCGCTGGCTTCGACATATCGCGATATGGCGCAGGCGCAGCCGAATAGCCCCGTCAGCCGTTTGGTGCGCGCGCTTGAACTCGCACACAAGGACGGTAAGGCGCAGGCGATGATGCCGGCATGGAATGCGGCTTTCGTCAAGGCGGCAGGCATTAATCCGAGCCGAATGGGAGTGAACGACTTCGGCTCGCTGATCCTACAGAGCGGCACACCCCAATGAGCGATCTGGCGCAATCTCAGGCGCTGCTCAGCCAGTACCTCGGTGAGGCTGGAGTGGGTTCGGATTCGGCTGCTCCGGGAGGGGCGCCTGCCAAGGAGCCGTCAGGACAGATGCTCCTTTCGCAGTACATGAAGCAGGCTGGTGCCTCGGCGCAGCATGGGGACAACGAGGGGCCTTTGGCGAGTATCGCCACCGGCTTCAATCGTGGGCTTGCCAGCGGCTTTGGCGCATTCCCAGCGCTAACCGAGATCGAGAATCTGCCCATCGCGGGCTATAATCTCGCAGCGCATGCATTGGGGGCTCCCAAGGCCTTCCAAAACGTGCCGCTGCTCAAGGATCGCGTCACTCCGGCGATCGAGCACGCCATGAACCGGGTCGGGATCGAAACCCCGGCACCGCAGACATTCGGGCAGACCGTGGGCCAGAGCGTGGGCCAGTTTCTTCCTTTCGCTGCGGGCGGAGAAGGTGGACTCCTCGCTCGGATGGGTAGCGCGGCGATCCTCGGCGCTGGCTCTGGTGCCGGTCAGTATGCCGGCGAGAACATCGGCACCGGCATTGACGGCCAGACTGGCAAGGATATTGGCGGATTCATCGGGAGCGTGGCCGGTGGGGGGGCTGCGGCCATAGGAGAGGGCGCCCTGACAGGGGCGGCGCGAGGAGCTGCCATGCTCGGGGCTGATCTCGGAGCGGGGGCCAAGGATACCGTCGTCAACCCATCGACAGGTGAACCCCTAACGGATGCCTACGGGCGTCCCCTGCGGGCCACCAAGGCGCAGATCGTCGGCGCGGGCAAGCGCATCGCCGCAGGTGCGCGAGTAAGGCCGGGCACGCTCGCGAATGAGATTTCGGAAGGTGCGCAGTCTCCGGTTCCGGGTTTCGAGCCCACGGTCGGACAGTCCACTGGGAACCTTGGAGCATTGGCCCTTGAGCGCGAACTCCGCAACCGCTACCGATCCATGTTCATCGCCCGCGATGCTGCGAACACGGCGGCGCTTCAAAAGCAACTTGCCGGTATCGCTCCGGAGGAAGCAGCGGACACGGCACGAAATTTTGTGCGAACGCATTTGGATGCCCTGCGCGCTGGCGAAGAAGCAGAGACCGGCACATTGGCCGAGAATGCGCGGGCTGCGGCGAGTGGCCTTGGGAGTGCCCCCAGCGCGACGAATGGTGCCGATCTCGGGGCCGAGGCCAGGACGCGCCTAGAGGCCATCCGCAGTCCCGTCAAAGCGGCGGCGTCACAGGCGCTGGAAGCGGTGGACCCGGACCATTCTCTCGCCGTCGATGCATCTCCTGTGGCGCAGCGCGCTCGCGCTCTTCTCGGGAATGCAAATGACACATCAGACGTGGGAGCCACGCGATTTTCCGTCAATCCCCGGGTCGGGGAAACTCTTGCCGGTCCGGAGCGTTCGGTGCTGGACGCTGCAGCCAATATGAACAGTGTCGTGTCCTTCGATGATCTTCGCGGGCTCTTGGGAGAGATCGGGCGGGCGCAACGAGCGATCAAGGTAGATCCGGCCCTCGGGGCTGAATCGCGCCCCTTCGCACGCATGAGCATGCTTCGGCAGTCCGTCGAGGATGCGATGGCAAACGGGGCCGCGGAGAAAGCGTCCGAGGAGACGGCTGCTGGGTTTCCCGATGTAGTTCGGGGTGCAGAGGGACAACCATTGCGGCTCTATCATGGCACCGCAGCCTCCTTCGACCGCTTCTCACCCGAGATGAAGGGGGTGGCAACGGGAGACGTTGCGGGGCGCGAGGGCTACTTTTTCACGGACAACCCTGAGTTGGCGAGCCAGTACGCAGGGTCCTATGGCGACGAAAACCCAGCATCCCCGGGGGGCCAACTAAAGGCGCGGTGGGAAGCCTTGGCCGCTAAGGCGGACCGTACCGGAAATGCTGCGGACCTAGAGGAGGCCCGGAAGGCCGAGGAGAAATATCTCGACCTTTCGGCACCGATGAGCGAGCACCTTTCAACGGCGGGAGCGAACGTGCGACCCGCTTACCTCCAGATGGCCAATCCGCTCGTTGCCGACATGCGCGGGCAAGCCGCCCAACCGGCCGAAATGGCGCAGATCATGCGCGAGGCGCGGCAAGCCGGCCACGATGGGGTGATCTTCAGGAACATCGTCGATTCTGCGAGACGCTATGACGGTGCCCCATCCGATGTCTATGCCGTGTTCAGTCCGGAGCAAATTCATCCGGCCTTCGGGGCGCAGGTGTCTCAAGAAGGGACCGGTCCGGTCACTACCGCTGCGGCCCCAAGTGTGGTATCGGATGAAGATATAGATGCGGCCATAATGCGCCATTGGGGCCAGCAGCGGGCCGGATGGTACGCGGCAAATCCACAGGCGGAGCGCGCGGATGCCTTCACCCGACGAACGATTAGCGCGAACGGTCCACCGGATAGTGGACGATATGCCGGCACAGGACCGGGTAGCCTTCCTTCAGTATATGGAGCGGAAGGCGCGGGCCGAGGGGAACCTCGAGGACCTGCGGGCAATCCGGGCCTACAAGGCCAGCCTGCCGGGCTAGTCCCTAATTTCGATGCCGAGGCACGGCGCCGGCTTCAAACCGCCAATCGCGCCTATGCCGATTACAAGCAGCGGTTCCGCAACGGCCCCGTGGGGAATGTCCTCGCTTCCGGCAATACACCGAGCGGTTATCGCTTGGGGGATAGCCAAGTCGTCTCCCGTCTGTTCGCCAAAGGACCGCAAGGGGGAGATGCTGCGGCAGCGCTGATCCGGGCCGCGGGTTCGCCAGAAGAGGCCGCGAACGTGCTCGGGGATTATCCGGCCTACAGCCTGCGCAAGGCGGCGGAAAAGAACGGCATCATTGACCCCAAGGCCTATGAACGGTGGGCAGCCCAGCACAAGGAGGCATTGGATAGGCTCCCCGCGCTGCGGCAGAAGTTCGGCACCGCAGCGGAGGCGGCCCAAGCTGTTCAGGATGCCACCGCCCGGTGGCGTGGCGTGCGTTCGGATGCCGAGAATTCCGCTCTAAGGCATTATGTCGGGGCCGCCCCGCAGACAGCCGTGCAGCGCATATTCCAAAGCCCGGACCCGGCGGGGCAAGCCCGCGATCTGGTGCGTATGCTGCGCGGGAACCCTGACGCTATGGCCGGGGCGCAGCGGAATGTGGCCGATTGGTTCATCAACAAGGTCAAGGGAACCGCCGAAGCCGGCACTACGGGCGAGCGCGAAATCGCCAAAGCATCACTGCAGAAGATGGTCCGCGATCCAAAGACTGCGACGGCACTGCGCCTCATTCTCGGCAAGCCTCGATTCCAGGTGCTACAAGGGGTTAGCGATGCGCTCGATCTTGCGGCCCGATCCTATCAGGCAGTTGGGATCAAGGGCAGTCCCGGCACGGCGGCTGACTTACACGCCATGATGGCACATGAGCAGCCTTCCCTTCTGACGCAAGTGGTCATCGGAGAGGTTGGCGGCCAGGCTCTTGATAGCCTTCTTGGCCTCGCTCCGGGGCCATGGTCGGGTGCCATTCGAGCGGCCGGAGCCATGGCCGGGGCTGTCAGGAGATATCTCACCGCGAACGGGATTTCATCGGTCGATCAGCTTGCCGTCGAGGGCGTCCTTCACCCCGAACTTGGCCGGATGCTTTTGCGGCGTGCAGCCACGTCCGTCAAGCCATCGCTCCTTACCGCGCTCGGCCATCGACTTGCGCTTTCTCTCGCGGTGCCGACCCTCCGCCAAGCTGGGAGTGCCCGCTGATGGCGGGGATGGGCGATCTCGTCGGAGCGGTGCAGAACGGCATCAAGGTGATCGGCAATCTGCCATCTCAGTTCACCACGATATTCAACAATACCTATGCGTTGTTGAACGGCTCTTCGACGCAGCCTTTCAGCGCGGCCAACGCGACGCCCGCGACGCAAGAGGCGATTCCAATCATCCAGGCGGATGCGCGCTATGCCCCCCTCAACGGCGATGCTGGCGAGCTTTTCTCTGCTGCTAATGGCACCGCTGGCAACGAGGTGGTGAACTATTCGCAGGTAGCGAATCAATCCCCTCCAAATCTGGCAGGCGGTACAACTGGCACAACGTTTTCCGCCAGTACTGCCGCATGGACCGCCCCTTCTAATGGCGTCCTTTCTATATACGCGATCTCAACTGCGAATGGAACGCTTCTTACTAGCCTTACCCTTACTTCCACTTTATCCGGACTGTCTGCGGACGCGACCGGGACAAATCAAAATTATATCGTAATAGGCTCTCTGCCGATGGCTGCAGGAGACACTACGACATTGACTGCAACAGTTATCGCTTCAACTAGCGTAGCCATAGCCGTAGCAGCCTTCTGCATCTTCACTCCTACTCCGTGAGCACCATGAAATCCTATACTATACAGTACAATGGGTCGGGGGCTTGTATGGGTGCCCATAGCTATGGTGGTAATCTCCCTGATCCGCTTCCTAGCATTGCAACGAGCGCGACGTACAACGAAATCGCCTGCACCCCAGAGCAGGCCGCACAGCCGACGCTCTGGAAAGTCGAGAACGGCGCGCTTGTCGCCCTGCCACCGACGCTGGCCCAGCAGGCGCAGGCCCTCATCGCCGCCGGCTGCGAGATCGTGAGCGCCGGCACTCCGGCCCTAAACGGCACCTATTCCTGCGACGACGCAGCCCAGGGCAAGCTCAACCGCATGTACTCGCTGATCCAGCGGAACGGCGGGGCGTTTCCCGGTGGATTGACAAGCCTGCCGTGGCCGGATGCGAGCGGTGCCGTGCACGTCTTTCCCAGCGTCACGGAGTTCCTGGATTTCGAGGCGGCTATAGGCGTCTTCGCGCTGGCCTGTGAGATGGTTAAAACCACGGGTGCCGGCAGTTTGCCGACGCAGCCGGTAGATATTCCATAGGGGGGAAATCTGATGGCGCAGCTTGATAAGGCGGCTCGCGGGCATACCCACAGCGGTCGCATCGCGGCCCTAGAGGGCCACTACACCACGCTCTTGGCGGACGCCGCCGAGACGCGGGAAGCCGTCGCCCGGATCGAAAGGCAAGCCGCGACCAAGGCCGACATAGATAGCGCGATCAATGGCGTCCTGAGAGACGCCTTGATGTCGGTGCCAGAGCATACGGCCAATATTCTTGCCGCCCAAAGCAACCAGATCGCGGCGAGCGCGCAGCGCACGGCCCGCATAGGGATGGGATGGATTGCGGTCGGTGCCGTTGCGGCCGCGCTTTCGGGCGCGTGGTCATTCCTCATTCACAGGTAGGCGATTGATGGAGACCGGGGGTGACAAAGTTCAGCTATATAAAGCTCCGCACCGGGCGTGCGTTCCTCTATTTCATTTCGGTATTCTGCCTGATCTGGATGAGCTGGAACTGGGTGATGTGGCACGAAGCGCCGCAGTTCGCGTTCGACGAGCGCGGCTATCCGCTGCTGACCCTCATCCTATCCGTCGAGGCATCCCTGGCGGCATCCCTGATCCTCGCCTCGCAACAGGAAAGCGATACCCGACAGAAGGCTTGGCAGGAGGCGAATGCGGCCAAGATCGAGGAGCTTCTGGTGAGCCAGCGCGATCAGCTCGGCCGCATGGAAAGAGCGGATCGGCATCGCGCCCACATGCTCGAGGCGTTGGCGACATTGGTCAAGGAGCGGCTTGGTGACGGCCATGGGCAATGACGCGACGGCCCTGAGCGAGGCCGAAAACCTCGTGGAGGAGTTCGAGGGCTTCTCGGCCGCACCTTATGCTGACCCGATCAGCCACGGCGAGCCTTGGGGAATAGGCTTCGGCTCGACGCGTGATTTGCAGGGCAATCCGGTTACGCCCCACACCCCGGATGTGACCCGTGAGCAAGCCCGCGAGATGGCCATGCGCGACATGAAATCCGCACTGGCGGATGTCGAATGCGAGGTCACGACGCCGCTGAATGACCGTGAGAAGGCCGCGCTGGTTGACTTTTGCTACAACCTCGGCGATGGCGCTTTCAATGGCTCGACCCTCCTGCGGCTGATCAATAAGGGCGATCTCTCCGGGGCGGCCGATCAATTCGCCCTCTGGGATCATGCTGACGGAAAGACAATCGCCGGGCTCCTGCGGAGACGCTTGGCCGAGCGGGACCTATTTCTGAAGGGGACGGGGAAGTGAAGCGAATCCTGGCCATTGATGGCGGCGGCATTCGTGGGCTTCTCCCGGCGCGCATCCTTGATGGGCTCGAGGCCAATACCGGCAAGCGCTGCGATGAGATATTCGACCTGATCGCGGGCACTTCGACGGGCGGCATTATCGGCTGCGGACTCGCAATCGGCCTTTCCGCCAAATCCCTCGCTGACATGTACGCCCACCGGGGCTCCGAGATTTTCAGCGCCGATGTGGTGCAGGACATCGAGAGTGGGTGGGGCGTCACTGCTCCAAAATACGACCCGACCGCGCTCGAAAGCATCCTCAAGGCCACGCTCGGCGCCGCATGGCTGTCATCGGTCGAAAAGCCGCATCTTCTCGTGCCGAGCATGGGAATCGATCCCTACGGCGATCTTTTGTTCCGCTCCTGGGAAGCCGCTGACCCGGACCATGATTTCCGGCTCTGGGAAGTCGCCAGAGCCACCTCGGCAGCGGAAACCTACTTTCCTGCCGCGCACATCGCGAGCAGGTCCGGGAAAACCTCGTGGAACTGTGACGGCGGTACATTCGCCAACGATCCGACCCTCCTTGCCGTCACGTATGCGGGCGCGCTCTGGCCCGGCGAAAAGCTGATCGTTCTCTCGCTCGGCACGGGGAGGGACTATCCGGTGATCAATGGCCCGGATGCGTCCCAATGGGGCGATGCTGAATGGGCCGCGAGGATCGCACCTGTATGCATCGATGGGTCGATGATGCTTTCCGGCAAGCTCGCGTCCCTTTATCCGAATGCCGAGGTCTACCGGATTGAAACCGATCTTCCGGCTGACGCGACCGCCATGGATGACGCCAGCCCGGCAAATATCGCGCGCCTTGAGGCCATCGCGGCAAAGATGACCGTGCCGGATGGGTTCCTGGCGCATTTGAAGCAAAAGGAGACTGTCGCATGAACTGGAATCTAGTCGCCAAATCCGGCCTCGTCGCCGTCTCGCTCGGCACCGTCTTTGCTCTTGTGGTGCTCGGCAAGATCACCGGGGTGGAATACCTGAGCCTCGTGGTCGCCATCCTCGGGGGCGTCTTTCACTTCTCCGGGCTGCCGAAGCCTCCGGGCGTGTGATGAAACTCACCGAGCTTGATCCGCGCTGGTTTGCCGAGACTGCGGGCGCCCCGCGCATCGGACTCACCTTCGATTGTCCGTGCTGCCGAAGGGAACGCCTTGGCGTGCGGTTCCATCGAAGTGCCCCTAAGATGCTGCCCGACGCATCCACCAAGACCCACACACCGGGGCGCGCTCGAAATATCTGGCAGATCACCAGCGCAGAGGATTTCGCCGTCCTCACCCTCACGCCGAGCCTGGACGCCAGCAAATACGGGCATTGGCACGGGTTCATCCGGGACGGGGAAGTCACCTGATGCGCAAGCTCTGGCACCTTCTCAAGCGCCTAATCGTCCCGCCTGCGCCCGATCCATGGACCGCGAGACTTGATGCCATCGAGGCCGAGCGCGTCGAAACCGCCTGCACGCAGAAGATAGCCGAGGAAGCGCAGGCAATCGCCATCAAGCCGAAACCCAAGCCCCGCGCCAAGCCTAAGCCGAAGCGCGCCGCGAAACCGAAACCGAAAGGCAAGACCCCATGAACCGAACCCTTACCGCTCTAGCCGTCTGCGCCGTCTTTGGCCTGGGGGCTTGCGCCACTACCGCAACCGCATCTAACCCGCTCATTCAGGAGCTGACTGCGATCAACCATGCCGGTTTGGCCGATCTGGCCCGCGTCGAAGCCGTGGCCAGCGTGCCGAATCCCGGCCTTCCCTACGGCGTGGAGGATCACGACGGGCTCGTCTGCGCCCAGGCCGGGGTTGCCGTGCTGACGCAGATTCAAGCCGTCAATACGGCCGCGAATGGCGCCGGTGCTGGCGTCCTCACCGTGGCGGAAATCGCCTCCCTGTTCCAGCCGGGTTCACCACAATTCATCCAGGCGCAGGATACCCTTGTCGCCGGCTGCAATGCCAAGGCCGTTGATATTCTCGGTCCTGCCGGTGTCGTTGCATCTGGTGGCGTCATCGGTGCGCTTGTCTCGACCGCTTCGATCCTGCCGCTCGCTCTGCCGGTCGGAGGCTAATGTGAACGAGGATTATTTCTTCTGGGGCCTTGGTTCGGGCGGGGCGCGTAAAGCGGGCCGTCTTGGCCGAAAAGCGGCCATCCACACACGAGGAACCTTCCGCAGCGGTCTCGCCATGGCCCGGCACCTTGATGCGCTGGGCGAGCCCCCTGCGGCCAGCAACGACTACATCGCTGCGGTGACGAAGACTGTCGGCTCGGATTGGCATACCTTCGGGAACGATTCCGCAGGCGATTGCGTCCAATGTGACACCGCGCATAGCCTGATGCTGCGGACCGCCAACGCGGGCCAGATCGTAATCCCAACGGCGTCCCAGGTCCTCGCGCTCTACACCGCCGAGACAGGGTTCAATCCGGCCGTACCCTCGACGGACCAGGGCACCAACGAGACGGCGGCCTGCCAGTACAACGAAAGCACTGGCTTCCTCGGCCACAAGTCGGCGGCGACCGGCATGATCGATCCGGCCAATATTAACCATGTCAAGCAGGCGATACAGTTCTTCGGGGCCTGCCGAACCGGGCTCAACTTCCCCAAGTTCGCATTCGGTCAGTTCCAGGACGGGAAGCCGTGGGATGTTGACCCGTCCGGCGACGGCACGATCGACGGCGGCCATGACGTACCGCTGTTCAACTATAAAGGGGATATTTTCCTCTGCGTGACCTGGGGTCGCTTGCAGCCCGTGACCAGGGCCTTCCTGAATGCCTACTGTGATGAGGCGCACGGCGAAGTGTTCCCCGATTTCATCAAGTCGAATGGCCTTTCGCCCTCCGGGTTTAACCTCGATGCGCTGATAGCCGATCTTAAATCCGTGGCATAGGCTCGCGGTTGGTTTAAATGGCCGGCGATTCCCCGCCTTCACCGGCCAAGAGCATGCGTTACGTCTGCCCGATGGCATAAGGTCAGACGTGCGGGTACGTGGGCTAAGACATATGCGGCTTCAACCTGCATTATAGCTAGCACAGAGAACGCCAGCGGGCATGTCGGCGATAGCTTCCCCTATGCAGATGACATTTACATTCTCCGGACAGCTTGCCCATTCGTGATAATAGGCATCCTTGGTTGGCCATCCATTGCCGCTGGGATGGATTTTTCTAGCGGCTTCCTCATTCTCGGCCGCAACAACGGCTGAGTCGTAGGTATCATAACCTTCATTTTCCCCTTGGCTGATTACAAAAAGTTTCATCTCCGCATCCTCTTCTTAAAGTCCCATTTCCTTCATGGCGGCTTTCATCTTCTGATCGGGCGAACGGGCCGCGAACTCGGACGCGAGCTTTTTCATGTCGATGCCGAACTCACGCTCGAACGCCGGCTCGCCTATGGCATGTTGTCGGAGGTGAGCACCGTTACAAAGGCTGATCGTCCACCAACTTGACGGTTTCTCGCCCGTGCCGCCGTCCGTTCCTGTCCTGACATGCGCCAGAACAATCGGGCCGGTGCACAGATGCTTGTCTCCGATGCAACAGAGATGCGAGCGCACGAACGCCTCATGGCGACGGAACACCCTCGACGGACGCCGCAGGATGCCAGAGGATGGCTTGGGCTTACGAGCGGGGAGCATCTATCCCTCCTTTTCCTGCTCGGTCATGGCTTGTCTCACACGAAGGGCAGCGATGCAGACGGCAACGGCTAATGTCTCGGCCGTAGCCGACGCCAGCCCTGCTTTGTAGATGGCCCACCCTTTGTCGTTTCCGTTAAACGGAGAAATCTTTGCCGCATGCCGGGAATACTTTCGCGTCGGGTCTTTCTGGTTCATTTCGTAAATATGCCAGCCATCTGGGACCAAACTGATCGCAGCATCCACGGATGTCGTGAACCTGGGCGCGGCGTAGAGCGATTTACCTGACCGTGAGATGTACCAGTACATGCCGGGGGCGCATTGATCGGATGCGACTGTCTTTTTCACATACCCCAGATCGTCCGGCAGCCGGTCCGCCTTGAAGATTGCCACCGCGATCTCCGCATCAAGCTCCCGGCTTCCCTCGGTGGCTTTTTCGAGGCGAGATATGAGTGAGGTCAAGTCGATCATGCCGTGGCCCTCCGCTTGCATCTGATCTTCACCATCTGTCGCCCATACTCGAAGAAGAATCCCGGCATCTTGGGTGCGATTTCCTCCACCATGCCGCGCACGTCTTCGTGCAGCCCGCCATAGCTCCAACAGAAGCATGGGACCGAGCTAATCGCCCATTCCCGGAGCGCCACGCAATCGGCGCAGACCTTGTAATGAGAGAACTCACCGTCCCACATGCCAGCGGTATACTCATAGGGCTCGCCGCCCGGAATGACACGGAAGCACTCGATGCACTCATGCGCCTTCCGTGCCTTGACCGTGCGCGTGGATAACCATTCGGGAGGTTCGTAGTCGCAATGGCAGGAATAGGTCATGGCGCGCACCGCATATCATGGTACATCGCGATTTCACCGCAGCGCGAGCATGTCACGCTGGCCGAGCATTCATCCTCGCTCACCCATTGAGGGCCATCCCATTCATGCTGGCATGGGCCGCTCGGACAGGCGCAGTAGCATATCCCGTTTCCGCGTCCGTGCGAGTGGATAACCAAATCCTCCGGGGCGACACCAAGTTCCTCAGCCATCTTTGCCGCGACCGCGAGAATGGACTCGTCGCGCTTGCGCTTCAGCTCATCGAAGTCGGCCTCGGTAGGCCGTGGTTTCGTGTTCATGGCACCTTCTCTTCTTCCGGCTTCAGGCGCTCGGCTGCTCGATTCCTGACCCATTGGACGGCATCTTCGGGATTTCCGAGGTTTCCGGTCGCCTTGCGGCGCGCGATCATGCACCCGGCCTGCCTCCATGTTATTTCTACTGCACCATTCGCCACGGCGGCCCCGCGCTTGGTGAGCGCTATGTCGAAATGATCGCCCTGGTGCCAGCGGCGCGCAACGCCGATCTTGTCCGCCATCGTGCAGAGTTCGTCGTCCGTATCCGCGATCATGTGGCACATCTTCATTCGCCCAAAGCTCGCGCGCATATCATCTACGTAGACCGTCATCTATGCCGCCCCTCCCGTCGCGCTCTCTAGTGCTCGCGTGGCGGGGAGCGCACCTGTGGCATCGCACCACGCTTTCCCCGTTTTTATTTGGCTTACTAGCTCTTGGCATATTCCATAAGCGGCGGCAATCGTGCGCTGCGACTCTGGGCCATTGGCGCGCTCGAATATTTCCAGTGCTTGACTGGCAGTCAGCTTTGCTAAGGTCGTGCGCTTTCGAGGCCCGCTCGCCCGCTCCGTTAGCCATCCCCACATCTGGCCGCGAAATATTTTACTGACAGCTTTCTGCGAAATCCCAAACTTTTTGGCAACGGCTGATTGAGATTCTCCGCATTCCATCCGTGTTACAATTTCGTGTACGTCCGCTTCCGTTATCTTATTCGTCGGCGACAGAACGCCACGACGCGAGCGTCCATGTATGACCCTGTCCTCTGCGTTTTCCTTCGGCGTTGCCCATCGCAGGTGCGCCGGTGTGATGCAGCCGAGATGACCGTTCCCGCAGCTATGAGCGGCATGATAGTGCGGTGCCGGAGGCGATCCATTTTTTATCTCGCAGATCAACCTATGAACAAGCTTCTTTCCGCTCGCAGCGTTATTGACCTGTGCATAGCCTTGATTATTGACACAAAAGGGCCAAAGCAGGCATTCATCACCACTATATGAAAGCGCACTCTCTATGAACTTGGCAGGGGCGCCTGCTTTAGACTGCCTAAGAAGGGAAACAGAAGGATCGCCATGTTTGCGCCAGCGTTCGTAATGCATACCGCACCATCCACGAGCTAACTCGCGCTTTTCGCAGCCTGTCTCCTTGCATTTACGTGACATTTTTCTCTGCCTCCTTGGTAAGCGCTTCAGCGGAAACGCCAATAAGACTGCTTATAACCTGAAGCGTAGCCTCTTTGGACCTTTGAAATTCCGCCCGGCCCATCGCCTTATACGATTGGCTCTGCGCTGTATAGACGACCACCACGGCGTCTCGAACCACCACCACCGCATAACCGTCCATCGGGCGAACGAACGCCGCCACACGCTGCGCCTCGGCTTTTGACGTGCATACGATAGAGCGCTCATCCCGGTAGCCGCATTTCACGAGAGCCCACTTCCGAAGATGCTCGGCGGTGGGGAACCTGTCGGTTTGATCCTCTCCCAGATTCGACCATGCCTCGGACACTGCAGCAAAGAATGCGTTGTGAGATGCGGTGCTGCGGTCCTCTTTGATCTCGACAGAATAGACCTCGCCGACTGTATACGCCGCATCGGCCCTTTTGGCCCAAACGCCCTTGGCGGCGAAAATCCCATCGCCCTCATAGACCGCCGCTATGGCACCCGGAGCGACTTGCATTACCTTACTACCGTGGAAGTATTCTCAAAAATACGCGCTCCCCGAAGCTCGCGCCCTCCGGCCTTGACGAAGCTCCGGATGGCCGTCTCGATTGCGGCCAGCGGAAGATGCTGGCGCAGGGCTTCGAGGTCCACTGCGTCTCGATTCAGATCCTCGAAGTCCCAGAATGTCTTGAGGCTCGCCACGCTGCCGATGTCGCTCCTGGAACGCGACAACTCGGCCGGCTTGGCCGCTGCCTCGCGCTGCGCCTTGGCTGCGTCTGCCTGCGCTTGCTTGGCGGCTTCCTCTGCGGCGATTGCGGCCGTCAGATCTTCCTCGTTCGTGAGCGCGTCAGCCCGGGCTGCGGCCTCCCTGGCGAGTTTGGCGGCTTCCTCGCGCTGGCGCTGTTCTTCTTCCTCGCGGCGCCGGCGCTCGGCTTCGGCCTTCTTGCGCTGAAAGACGGTGAGGCGCTGTTCGAGAGTTTTCTTGGCTGCGGCCAAGGGGTCCGTGATACCACGAAAAAAGCCATCGACAGACCGGCCGGCTGCTAGATGCGGCTCCTTCTCGGCAACGCGTTCCGCTTCGGCGTTCTTGGTGCATGCAGACAGCAGTTTTACCAGATCGGCGAACTTCCCGGCCGCGCCCTCATCGGCGACCTCGGCTGGTGCTCGAGCGGCGGATGCGAGCAATTCGTCCCGGCGCTTGAGGGTGTCGCTATATTTCCCGTTCAGGCGCTCCGAAAGGATTTCCGCGTCAGACGGCGGCATGTTGTGCGAGCGGTCGGCAATGGCTGTGTCGGTCATGGTATCCTCCTAGAATGGGGCTGCGGCTTTCATAAGATCTGGCGCACCGAGAATGCGATCAAAGTCTTCTTGCGCTCGAGGACCGGGCGTGCCGATCAGTTCCTCCATCCCTCCACCCTCGACGGCGAGCTGTGCACCCTGCGAGATCAGCTTGGCGGTCAAGGCGTCCAAGTCATCATTGAAGCGATCGACCTCTGACCTCAGGATCTTGATATAGGGCTCGTCGCGATAGACCGGGACCACAAGAAGGGGTAGACGAGGCCAGAACGAGGTGAAGTGCCAAAACTCCCGCTCGGCGACCATGAGGCACCCCTGCACCTGGGCCTTGTGCTCGGGGGGCAGCTTGTCGGCGAACAGGGCCTCAAGCTGGAGGTGGCCGAGCTTGGTTTTTATCTCCAACCCCCCTTTGTCGCCAAGCAGGCTGTCGGGCGAGCATCCCATCTTGCCGTTGCGGATGAAACCTACACGGCGAGGCTCGGCGTTGTACATGAAGGCGTAGAGATTGCGGGCCTCATCCTCCATCGCTTTGCCCCGCTCCATGTGAGCATTCACAAAGCTATCCGCAGGCTCACCCGTGAACCTTTCGGCCAAGCATTTCATTAGGTAGGTTCGACGGGTCTTTCCTTCACCCTTGGCGAGGATCGCGGCGAAGTTAGAACTGGTGGGGATGCCCAGATGCAAGTGGTGCCATTCCTCGGACCCTTGCTCGCAATCGAAGATTTCGACGGTCATTTCTTGGCCCTCTTTTCCTCTAGCCGCGCCTTGACAGCGGCGAATTGAGACGCCTTGATCTCATCCACCGAATCGGCTTTCGCCCATGCCAGGAACCGCGGTATATCGGCTTCTGTCTCGCGTAGGAGGGCGACGATAACCTCCTTCTGCTCGGCCGATATTACGTTCCCATCGGCCTTGTTGCCGTCGTCATCATCCCCTACGGCAACATTGAAAATCAGCCTGAGAAGATACCTTTGGCCGTAGGCGAATGCACTTCCCGTGGCGTGCGTCTTGGTCATCACATCGGCGCCCTTGGCTCCTTTGCCGTCGGCCGGCATTACGGCATGATAGCTCCGCGTGAAGCCGCCGCGCCCGACATGGCAGATAACCTTGACCTGATTTTCACCAGCATCATCCGTGTCGAAGCTGAGCGAGAAGCCGTGCTTGGTGTAAATCGGGCGAATGGCCTTATCCAGGGCGGCATAGGAGGCGTACCGGCTCTTGGTCTGGGGATTGTTGGCGTCTGCCGCTACGGGGCGCATTTCGGCCTGTACCGCCGCCATAGCCTCATTGAACTCGGCCTCGGCCTGGCGCGCGGACAGGCGCTCATGCATCCCCAGGAGGCGTTCCATCTTATCGATATCGATGGTCGGATCGGTAGCGGCGCGGGCGATCAGCGCCATGAGATCGATGGGGCCACCTTCTGACGGCGCGACCGCCGTCTGTTGCGGCTCGATCCTCTGGACTGTGTTCTCTGCCATCATGCGGCCTCCTGCTCTTCCTTCTCGGGCTCTTTCAGCGTCACCGTCAGATTGAGCCGGTCGTAGCTGTAGGCTCCCTCGGTGATCTTGATGGTATGCGAATCCCATGCAGCGCCGAGCTTGGCGCGTATGTGGTCGGCGACGAGGGCCTTGACTTCCGCCTCTGTGATCTTGATCGAGATGTCCATTCTCTCCTCCTATGTTACCGGCACTCAAGCCGGGTTTGCTTAGAACACTTGGTCATCATCTCCCATGCAATCGTCCTGCGCTACCGCTCGGCTCTTGTCTTCAATCCGGTAGTCGACGGGACGCACAGGGCGCGGGTCACCACTTCGCTTGACATAATCCCGCGCGATTTCCTCACTGATCGGCCGTAGCGCATAAACTGAGGCAATGCCGTAGAACTCGCTAGCGAACTCGGAGTTTTCACCGGAAAAATCTTTGAGCGGAATGTCTATGCGCAGCATCTTGCCGCCGTAGGCCTCCACTTCCTTAATGATGCCGATGCGCTGCCGATGGCCCATCAGTTCGAGCATGGCCCATCCCTCGTATGCTTCTGTCGTCATTCTTCCATTCTCCTATCGGCATTCAAGCCGGTTGCGGTTTACATGATTCCCGAATGAACCGGCATGTACGACCAGCCGCCAGTTGATCGGCTGGACTGGCGGCAGCTGCGGGCTGCGGGCTTCTGGCTTCTCGGGTCGGAAGATGTGAAGGAAGCGTTTAAGTGTTCGCATCTTGCTTCTCCTCGGCGCCCTCATAGGTTTCGGAAAAAATATCTGGTTTGCAGGGATAAAACTCTCCTCTCACGCCGCGAATAATCTAATCTCCGATAGCGGCCGAAAGCGGACCCTCCAACGTGAAAATCTTAAGCCCTTCGCGTCTTACCACGTCTTTGTACTCATCCCATGTCCACTTGTTTGCGGACGCGTGAAGGCCGGTGAAGTCAATAACGTCCCAGAGATTGTCGCCGGTCCACTGGATCGCCTCGACCTCGACAGGACGTTTACGAAAGCGCTCAGCCATCTTGCTTCTCCGTTGCTTTGCCGGTGCGGGATTCGAGGATTTCAAGTGCTGCTAGCCCTCCGGCCCGATAGCCAGACGGCCAGCCAGCATCAGGATTTTCGACAAGGGTCGCCAATAGGTAGATCTCCCTCTTCACCTCCTCCAGCCGGTCCGGCATCACGGCGAGCGCGGCTTCGAGGGCGGCATCGATACAATCATCATACGTCCCTATCTGATGTGTACCGCGCGCCATTTTCCAAAAGGCCGCTCTGGATGCCGCAATCATCTCTTCCGTCACCCGGTCAGCCATTGCCATTTTCCTTTCGTAGTTCGTGGGCCGCTGATTCAAGTTCACCCTCAGCATCATAAAAGGCCCGTACGGTTATGCGATTACCTGGGTGCATCCGAAACGCCACCGCAGCATCATTGAGCTTGCGGAGGGCGATATCGAACATGGCCTCGGCTTCCGTGCGCGGTATGTGCCGGTCCAGGCAGGGGCTGCTCATGCTCGATCTCCTATCACCACGCCCCGCACCACCGGGCACTCTGCGCAGTAACCCTCCCACGGCGGCACATCATGCGCGCAGTCGCAGGAACCCGGCAGCGGGCGCGCATCCGCACCGACCGGTCGATGCTCCATACACCGCAGGATGCCCTTCTCCGTCACGCCGAAGACATGCACTTCGCGGGTATACTCATTGCGCACTCTCCGCATCACGCGCTTATTGGTCATGCGGCCCAGAACGGTTTCTCGGCAGATGTCCCAATGATCGGAACCATCGGGCTCACACGCTTGCCACTTGCCGCTCGGGGTCTTGCGCCAGCCGATGGCGCGGCCACACTTGCCGCAAAGCGATCTCGCCGTCATACCACCCTCCCGCTTGCTTCGTCTGGCTCTTTGGCCTTCGCCGCAGCGATGGATAGCTGCGCCCGGTGATGGTCTATTTGCTGCTGAAGGCGCTTGATCTCGCGTCGATGGTAGGAAGCGTTCCACGCCCACGACTTGTTCGCTTTTGCCTTCTGTTGGATGAGTGCGCGCTCACGGGCGTCATGCTCGGCAGCTATCTCCCGCCCGCGCGCATCGGCACCCTCGCGATCCGTGAAAACGTCGCACTCATCTTTCATCCAATAACTGCTAGTGCTGAAATCAAGCGAAGATATTTTGTACTCGACCCCCTTAGCGCCAATTTCAGCGCCAAAAATTATGCCTTCGCGAGCGCGCGATGATCTGTTATGGACAATCAGGAATCCTTGCGGCCCAAGGTAGCCGCTTCGGCACATCTCACATTCGATAGATACCGTTTCGCCGTCGAAGAACGTAACCTGAAGTCGCTTCGTCCCGCCACAGTCCGGGCAAGTGATATGCGTTTCCTCAGCGTCCCACTGAGCGATCCAAATGCGATCTCCGATCTGGTATTTCATGCGCGATCTCCTATCACAACACCCCGCAGCCACCCCGGCCCACCGGCAACCGGCCTGATCGCGATCTCGCGTGCGGCCTTTTCATCCATGGTCAGAATGTCCTCGCGGTATTCGGTTGATTCGCTCCGGTCGTCCCATCGGACCCGGTATGTGTAATCCCGCCAGCCAAGCGGTTCTTTCCACAAAACCATGCCGAGCTTTTGGCGATGAGTGGAAAAGACGCGGGTGCCGATGGTGAGGGGGATCATGGCGCGTCACCCTTTAATATCCTGTGAATGGCGGAAAACACCTCGTGCTCCGTGAGATCGCTTTCAGGGATGAAATAAAAGTCGATCTGAGCCTTTATGTTCGCCAGCATGGTTTCGGCCTTTTCCAGATCATGGCCCTGCTCGGCAAGAGATGCCTCGTAGGCGGCGATGCTCTTGCGGAATGAGAGTGGCGTCCAATCCGGCGCGACTATCTTCCCGGCCTTCTCAATCGCCCGTTCCCGTGCTTCTTCGAGTGTCATTCCGGCACCTCGACTTCCTGCGGGGGGATTTCGACGACCGCGTAACCATCACGACGCCATTTGTCCGGGTTGTGAGTAAAGACGGACCATGGTTTGCCAGCCTTATCGAATAGAACCCAGGCGCGCCGCGTCGTGACCTTGCGCGTCGGCGGCATGAGATCGGCGAGGGAATCGCCCTCTGACCAGCACTTTCCTCCGCTGAGGTAGTGGTCAACAATCCAACCAGAGGAAGGCCCGCTTACCTCGGCGATGATCGGTCGGCCGGCTCGTCTTGATGTCACGGAAACAATATGATAGGGGCAACCCCCTCGCGTCATCCCCTCGTCCCCTACCTTCGGTATCCATTGGGTCATCTGCCTGTTCCTTCATCCCAAAGTTTGATGGTCATGTCAGCTTCCCGATAAAGTTGATCCACCAATAGCCGTCGCTGCACGGCCCGACAATCCCGCAATCGTTGCGCGAGGGATCGTGAACGATCTCACCGTCTCTCGCCACCACGACATGGTCCCAACCGTTGCCACTCTGTCCCATAAAAAGATGATGCACACCAGGGTGAAGAGCGCACGCGTATTCGAGTGCCTCCGCCTGCGTCAGTGCATATTCACCCCGGCCATGATAGGCAAAGTTGACGAGAAAAAGGCCCCGCTCACGCAGCCATGCATTAACCAGTTGATCTTGCTCCGCGCCCGAGATCGCATCGTGACGGTGAGGGACCTCAGCGGGCTCGACATCGAGAAGACATGCAATCGCCGTGCGGAAACAGTCGCCGTAGATACCGGCGTCGGGATCGTGATCGAAGAGTTGCTTGTGCGGCGTCATACCCGCTCCTTCTCTCGGTTCTTCCTCGGGCAATCTGACCTCTCGCATTGTGGTGGTGGTCACGGCCAAACCCTCCCTGTCCCGTCGCAGTCGGGGCACTCCTTGCCATGTGCCTCGCCGGTCTGGTCGCTGTATCTGACATGCACCTCGCCGAGCCCATTGCAGCGCTCGCACTTGCGCTCGTCGTCCTCATCCTTGAAAAGCTTTTCGAGGTGGTCCCAGTCCACGGTATCGAACGCGGCTTTGAGGATTTCCTCCCCGAATGGACCTGGGTCGGTATCGTAATCTTCTGTCCATATTTCCACTGCGCCACGCAGACTCGGGCGCTCGCGGTAATAATAGACAATGAAATCCCGCTCTTCGTGGAAGCGGTTCCAAATCTGGCCCGTGAGAGCGGTCGGAAACTCGTGGAGGGGGCGCGCGGTCATGGCTTTGCCCCCTTAAGAGCCGCCTTGCAGCGGTCATAGAAGGCCAGCAGTGTGATCAAACCGTTCGCGTCCGTGTTGCCCTCGTCTTCGTACAGTTGCGCCATGGAGCGGTCGTCAGCCAGAACGCTTTCCTTGATGGTCATCGACATTGCGGCCCGGAGTGCCTCGTTCTCCTTCGCCAGCGCTTCGGCTCTAGCTTCGGCCTTCACCAGCGCCGGGCTATGATGCATACAGACATCCTCCGGCGTGTCATAGGAACAGCCGCAGGTATGATGCGCCGAAAGGGTTTTGATCTTCTCGCAGAGCGCGTCGTTCGAAGCTTCGCATGCAGCGGCATCTTTCCAGGCCGTTTCGAGAGCGTCGAGAAGATGACCGGCATGTTCCCACAACACTGCATTTGTGCCAGCAATAGGGCCAACAGTTGTCAGCCATGCCTGCATCTCCTCCACCGTCAGGCCGGTGTCGCCTATTGTGCGGTCAGTCATGGCAGGCGCTCCTTATTTCATCAGCTTCTTCGTTGTCGCCATAGTCATAGTCACCGCACTCTTGGCAGCGATAGACGGGAACCGAGCAATGACAATCGTGGCAGCCACAATTTGCTCCCCCAGTGAAGACCCACTTGTGGCCGAGTACGTGGCATGGATGCTCGCCGCCAGCGAGAACAGTAGCTTCGGCTACTAGGCGCGTAAGCTCGCTCATTCCCCCATCCTCCCGATGCATTGAGCCACCAAGAGTGTGAACCCGATCTCGAACAGGAGGACGGAGACGAGCAGAAGCAGGACGTTGGTCATGACTATTCCCCTCTCGCTTTCTTGATTGCCGCGCGGGCATTGCGCTCTGCTATTTCTGTTTCCGGGTCCTTGTCCCGAGGATCGCAGTCGGCGATCTCGGGGCACCGAAGAAGCGCTTCGAGTGCGGCCATGAGTGCCTTAATCGCAGCGCGCATCTCACGGCTGTCGTCGAGGACAGGTTTGAGAAGTTCACGCTCATAAATCATGCGGTCGATCTGAGCACTGAGCGGATTGCGGTCAGTCATTTCGGCACCTCGCATCCCAAAGTCTTCGCCAGCATGTCGAGTGAAGGCTGCTCGGCAAGCTTCTCGGCTATCGCGTCCCGAAGGGCGTTGATTGCGTCGAGGGCGGTGGGCATCTCTCGTATGGACGTATGAATACCAGCCGAGCTGAAATAAGCATCCCAATGTGCGGGCAACCCGGTCGAGTGCGCCATGCACGTAACGGCGACATATCCATTCAGCCCGTGATCGCGCCGCATGTCGTCGCGGAGGCGCTCTGTCTCGGTGATGATCTTGGCATCGGCTGCCAATTGAAAATCAAATGTTGCGTCCATCTCACCCTCCATCTCGCCCCCGGCGATCCCCCCGGGACCGTGCCGGGAGCGGTTGGTTAATTGTTTAGCTGCCGAAAAACGCATCGATCTCGTCGATGTGCGCCAGAATTTCCGGCTTCTTGGCCCAATGCTCACGCGCTTCTGCCGGCGAGAAATTCCGGCAGCCACGCAGGACACGGACGCCATTAGAGAGCCGCGCGCCGAAAGTCTCGTAGACGCCGTCGCCAATACCTGTGGCCGATCCAGGGCGACAGACATTGGTGAGCCCGGTGCAGCCCCCGAGGTAGAGAGATACGCCGACGCTGAGGCCCTCGGGGAGTGCCGTGAGCCCCGTGCATCCCCTGAGGTCGAGAGCGCCCCCGACGCTGAGGCCATCCGGCAGGGAGGCGAGCCCCGTGCAGCCCGTGAGGTAGAGAGATCCGCCGACGCTGAGGCCATCCGGCAGGGAGGCGAGCCCCGTGCAGCCGACGAGGGAGAGACCGCCGCCGACGCTGAGGCCCTTTGCGGCCTGAAATTCCGCCGGCGTCATGTAGCGGCCATTGACGTAAATGTGTGCATCCATCTGTATTGCCTTCCCCATGCTTGATCTAAATCCCTTGTCGCTGCCCACCGTTGGATGGGCAGAAAGAAGGGATCAATCCCAACCCTCGTCCACGAACCGGATTTCAAATATCGGCTGCGCGCCCCCACCGAGCGTGATCCCGCCCTCGCATGCCGCCTTACAGGCTGCGGCTAGATCGGGGTAGATTTCGAGGAGTGCATCTTCATTGGCGGTGGCGAAGTCCTGCCATTCGTCCATGTCGTGGAGCGGGATGAAGTGCGTTTCAATGGTGAAGGCGGCTTCCATGATCGTCTCCGTTGCTTGCCTGCCGTGGTGCGCTCGATAAGACAGGCTGTCATAGGCGGGACACGATGTCAACAGGAAGTTTAACTCCCCTTGTGACAATCTTGGGAATCGTCGCCCCCGGCAATAATCTCTGCAGCAGGCAGAAACGCGGCCAGGCGCATCGGCATTCCCGACGCATCACCGCGATAAATCCAGTCTAGTGTGTAGCCCATTGTTTCACACAACAGACATGCTATTTCCACCTCTGGTGTGCGGTCGCCCGCTTCCCACTGTAGATAGGTGGTCCGGCTAATCCCGGTTCGTCGGCTCAGCTCCGCCTGGGAAAGCCCTTGCGCCTCGCGCAGGCTACGCAGCCGGTGACCGATCGCCGCTTGTGAGAGTGCCATGCTGGTATCCCCTTTGTTCCGTTCTGCGACATTCGTTTGTTCCATCCCTGATATTTTTTTTGGTAAGTACTTGACCGTATGTCCACGCTCTGACATTCTGGCCGTATGGACCTACGCACATGGATAGAAAATTTAGGGGGCGCGCCGGCTGTTTCCGCGCTATTTGGCCGCGCACCCTATACCGCCTATAAGTGGATCTCACGCGGGCACCTGCCAATCAGTCACTACGTGGACATGCATCTTACAGCAAAGCGCCACGGCGTGCAAATCCCTGATAATTTGTGGCGTCCGCCGAAGGACAAGCGCGCAGCAAACGGGGCGGCGAAGGATGCGGGGGCATGACCTATTCCTATCCTCGTGAAGTCCACATTGCCGCCGAGAAGGCCGAGACCGCGCGGCGGATACGTGCCATTGAGCGCGAGCGGGATGCGGCGCTTCTGAGGGTTCGGCTGCTCGAGCGGCAAATCGACGAGCTTATGGGATTGGCAATTCGCGCGGTCGAGCAACGGGATGCGGCGAGGGAACTGCTATGAGCTTCGAGCGTCAATGCCAGCGTAAGGCGCTCCGCGAATCGCGCATGAGCGAGGCTCAGTTTGCGGCCCTTCGGAAAGTTAAGCTGGAGGACTTCTCCGACGTGATGCAATGGCGGCTCCGCTTCCATAACCGCAGCCGTCTGCAGCGCGGTTTGGCGCCGCTGGTCGCATCCTATCATCCGAGGAAGGGTTTCAGAATCGGGCGCGGCGATGGTAACAAGCGAACGATAGACAGAATCACGAAGGCCGTTCTTCGCGTGGCCCGGTGTCTTTCATGACTAGCCCCACCTTCAGCTTCACGGTGCGTACTGGTCGCCTCACCGTCTCGGACGGGACGCGCCTGCTTGCCTGCGACCGCTTTCTGGCCCATCGCGCGGACCATTTGGCGACGATCTGCAGGGTATTCGGCCTTTCCGCCGCCGATGCTGACCGGCTGGCGACAATTGCCTGTGATCTCGATTGCGGCCCGGGGCTTGATGTGTGCGAAACCCGTGTGCAAGAGACGACCGCTGGCGCAGCGGGGCCTGTGGGCCGAAGCGCCTCCTCCCTAGGATAACTCGGCCGGCGTCCTTCGCGGGCGTCGGCCATTCTTTTGGGGCGTTCTTATCCGGTTAACGCCCGCTGAACCCAAGGAGTTGACACCCATGTTTAGCTACCTTGATCCATATGATGGGCCTGTCGTGGTGGGGCTGGAAGAATTTGAAACAGTCTACGCTAAAGACCAGCCCCAGTATCGTCCTCTGCGTACCCTTCCGGGCCGCAATGGCGACAGCGCAATCGCCCGCTTTCATCTTAGCGATGCACAGCGGAAGGCCGTTGCAGAAGGTGCGGACATCTATCTAGAGTTGCTCCATTTCGGTGGTCCGCTCGCGCCGAGCCTCGTCGCAGTCATGAGCGAGCCAGTGGACTCCGATAAATTCCGCTCATGGTGGATGGCGCAGACGAATGCGCCCTATCAGTTGGTAGCGGCAAAAGGGGAGCCGCAGGATCGGGGGCACCCTGTGTCCGTGCGCGGTTCCGGGCCCTAACAACATCTGGCACGCGTGGGGGATAACCGCATAAGCGTTCCTTAGGGATCGCGAAAAAAGAGGGGGAAGCGATGCCAAAATCGACCGCCGAAAAACCGAAGGCACGAGCGCCGTCCAATATCATGGCACGATTGCAAGAGGCAGGCATTGATCGCCTGTTGCCGCTTGGGAAGCGGCCTCGCAAGCGGGCGCATCCAGAGTTCGATCTCCATTGTGCCGTAGCGGATTATCTCCGTGCAGTGCTCCATCCGCGCGTGCTGTGGTTCCATATCCCGAATGAACGCCGTGCCTCACCGAAGCAGGGCGCGCAGCTTAAGCGGATGGGGGTTTTGGCCGGCGTACCAGATTTCGTCCTTACATGGATCGACGCGATGGACGGCGATCCTCGCTGTCTTTACTTGGAATTGAAGGCAAAAGGCGGAAAGCTGTCTGCCGCGCAAATAGAATTTATCAGGCGCGCCACGCATGCCGGGGCTGACTTTGCGACCGCCAGCACTATCCAAGTTGTCGAGAAAGTATTGACGGATGCGGAAGTTCCGCTGCGTGCGAGGATCGCCGCATGAGCAAGCGGCAGCATAAATGGCCCACTGAAAAGCGGGCATCGGCCGCCGAGCGGATGCGCGCGCTTAATGCCGACCCCGAGTTCAAGGCGCGAAACGCCGAGCGGATGCGCGCGCTTCATGC
>OBLK01000039.1_pt1 | contig 60186 bp, 59 predicted proteins | sample 1518871 | NCBI WGS metagenome assembly OBLK01 (sample SAMEA2464837, study PRJEB22497) | soil metagenome | biome: Grassland; feature: Farmland; material: Clay | place: Australia | collected 2013-02-01 | depth 0.8 m
CCCACACCCGCCTACCCCCCACCGGCCCTGCGCGCCCCCGCCTGCCTCGTTTTTTTTGCGGCCGTGTGGGGGGGGCCGAGCCCTGGAGGTGGGCGGACCGCCGCCGCGTGCGGGGCCGGTGAAGCGCCCGGGGGCGGCGGGCGCGGGGGGGGGGGGGGGGCGCGCGGCCCGCCACCCCGCTCACCCTGGATTCGGCGCCGGAGCCGGCCCGCTCCCTGAGCGGCCAGGCCGAGCTCGACCGGGTGTTGGGCGGTGGCATCGTGCCGGGCTCGGTGACGCTGCTGGGAGGCGACCCCGGGATCGGCAAGTCGACCCTGCTGCTTCAGGTGGCCGCGCACGTGGCCGCCGGCGAGCGCCCCGTGCTCTACGCCACCGGCGAGGAATCGGCTTCCCAGGTCGCGCTGCGGGCGCGGCGCCTGGGGCTTGCCGCGAGCACGCTCGAGGTGCTCCCGGAGACGCACCTGCAGGGGGTGCTGGCACGGGCCGCCGAGCGACAGGCGGCGCTGCTGGTGGTGGACTCCATCCAGACGGTGCGCTCCGGCGAGATGGAATCGAGCGCGGGGGCGGTCCCGCAGCTTCGCGAGTGCACCGCTCAGCTCGTGCGCTTCGCCAAATCCACGGGCACCGCGGTGATCCTGATCGGGCATGTCACCAAGGACGGGGCGATCGCGGGTCCGCGCGTGCTCGAGCACCTGGTCGACACCGTGCTGTACTTCGAGAGCGAGGCGGGCAGCCGCTTCCGGATCGTGCGCGCGACCAAGAACCGCTTCGGCGCGGTCAACGAGCTCGCCTTCTTCGCCATGACGGGCACGGGGCTGAAGGAAGTGCGCAACCCCTCGGCCATTTTTCTCTCCCGTGCCGCTCAGCCCGCCCCCGGCAGCATCGTCACGGTGACCCGCGAGGGCGGGCGGCCGCTGCTGATCGAGCTTCAGGCGCTGGTCGACCGGATGCGCTTCGGGGCGCCCCGGCGCATCGCCCAGGGGCTCGACGCCAACCGGCTGGCGATGCTGCTCGCCGTGCTGAGCCGTCACGCCGCCGTCTCGCTCCAGGAGCACGATGTGTTCGTGAATGCCGTGGGCGGGGTGCAGATCGATGAGACGGGCTGGGATCTGCCCGTGGTGATCGCGCTCGCCTCGAGCCTGACGGATCGCGCCGTGCCGGACTCGCTCGTGTCCTTCGGGGAGGTGGGGCTGACCGGCGAGGTGCGCCCGGTGGCGTACGGGGAGGAGCGCCTGCTGGAGGCGGCCAAGCAGGGCTTCCGCCTCGCCGTCGTGCCCCGCGACAACGCCCCGCGCAAACCCGTCGAGGGCATCCGGGTGATCGCGGTCTCGCGGGTACAGGAGGCGCTGTCGGCGGTATTCAGCGACTCTTCGTCTTCCCGCGCGCCGGCGGCGGCGGCGGCGCCGCAGAGCGCACCCGCACGGTCTTGATGGCGTTATCGGCGATCTGCAGCACTTCGAACTGGTAGGGCCCGACCTTCAACCTGGTGCCGGGCGCCGGGAAGGTCTCGAGCCGCTCGAGCAGCAGTCCGTTGAGCGTCTTCGGTCCCCCGGTCGGCAACTGCCATTGCAGCGCCCGGTTCACCGCGCGCAGCGTCGCGCTGGCGTTGATCAGGTACACGCCGGCGCTTTCCGCGTAGATGTCCTTGTGCAGCATGGTGGCCGGATCGGTGGTGAACTCGCCGACGATCTCCTCGAGGATGTCCTCGAGCGTCACCAGTCCCTCGATGTCGCCGTACTCGTTGACCACGAAGGCGAGGCGGCGCCGATTGCGCTGGAAATGCTGGAGCTGCAGGTTGAGGGCCGTGCCCTCGGGAATGAAGTACGGCTCGCGGCCGCGCGCCAGCTCGAGCAGCCGCTCCCTCGAGAGCGAGCCGCGGGCGAGCTCGCGCGCCACCCGCTTCATGTGCAGCAGGCCCACCAGGTTGTCGAGCTCTCCCTCGTAGACCGGCAGGCGCGTGTGCGGGGTCTGGCGTAGCTGCTCGAGGATGTCGTCCCAGCTCTCCGTCACGTCGAGGCCGGCGATTTCCTGCCGCGGGATCATGATGTCGTCGACCGTTATGTGTCCCAGATCCAGGATCGAGAGCAGCATCTGGCGATGTCTCGCCGGGATCAAGGGGCCGGCCTCGGCCACCACCGCGCGCAGCTCCTCTGTGTTGAGCTGCTGGCCCGTGGGGGCTCGCTTGACCACCCCGAACAGACGCAGCACCCCGTAGGCCATGCCGTTGGTCACCGCCAGAATGGGGCGGGCGAGGATGACCAGCACGCGGTAGATCCGCGCCGTGCCCAGGGCCGCCGCTTCCGGATGGACGGTGGCGAAGATCTTCGGTGTCAGCTCGCCGAAGACGATGACGATCACGGTCAGGAAGGCGCCCGCGGCCGGCACGGCGTAGTGATAGCCGGTGCGCTCGGCGAGCAGTGTGGCGATGGCCGAGGCGAACACGTTGGCGGCGGCGACGATCACCAGGTTGGCGCCCAGCCAGTCCTCGGGCTTGCGCAGCAGCCGCTCGAGCAGCCTCGCCGTGCCGTTGCCGGCCTCGGCGCGGTGGCGGATGCGGTAGCGGTTGACCGAGAGCATCGCCACCTCGGTGCCCGAGGAGAACGCGATGACCAGAATCAGCCCCAGCAGCGTCAGCAGCAGCAGCGGCGTGGATGATGCGATCACGAGCGGGGGCCTCCCTTGGGGTCTGTGCGACAGACTTATGCCCCTATAATGGCGGCCCGGGCTGGATTCGTCACCGGGAGCCGCGGATCGACCCCCGCGCGGGGACGGCTTTTCCGCCTCGATGGGGGGCTGATTGCGGCCCGGTGGCCGTTGCTCCCCCCGCAGGGACATCGAGTACACTTCCATCTTCGCGCCTGGTCCCGGGCGAAATCAGTCTCCGTCGCCGGTGCGTGGGGGCTAATCCGAGGCTCCCGTGTTCGACACTCTCACTCAGCGCCTTTCCCGCACCCTCGATGCCCTGCGCGGCAAGGGGCGGATCACCGACGAGAACATCGGGGAAACGCTGCGGGCGGTGCGGGTGGCCCTGCTCGAGGCCGACGTGGCCGTGCCGGTCGTCAAGGGCTTCATCGAGGCCGTCAAGGCCAAGGCGCTGGGCCAGGAGGTGGCCGCCAGCCTCACCCCCGGCCAGGCCTTCATCGGCATCCTGCACCGCGAGCTGGTCAGCCTCATGGGCGGCACGGGAGAGGGGTTCCAGCTTCGCGCCCAGCCGCCGGTGGTCGTGCTGCTGGCGGGCCTGCAGGGGGCGGGCAAGACCACGACCGCTGCGAAGCTCGCGCGCTGGCTGATCGAGCACCAGCGCAAGCGCGTCGCGCTGGTCAGCACCGACGTGCGCCGGCCGGCGGCCATGCTCCAGCTCGAGCGCCTTTCGGAGCAGGTCCGCGCCCAGTACCTGCCCGCGAATGCCGAGGCGGGACCGGCGGTCATCGCCGCAGATGCGCTGGAGCAGGCCCGGCGCGGTGTCTTCGACGTGCTGATCGTCGATACCGCGGGCCGGCTGCACGTCGACGAGGCACTGATGGAAGAGGTGCGTCAGATCGACCAGGCGGTCCATCCGGCCGAGCGGCTGTTCGTCGTCGACGCCATGGCGGGCCAGGACGCGGTGAATGCGGCGCGGGCGTTCGGCTCGGCGCTGGCGCTGACCGGGATCATCCTGACCAAGGCCGACGGCGACGCCCGCGGGGGCGCGGCGCTCTCGGTGCGCCAGGTCACGGGCAAGCCCATCGTGTTCCTCGGCACGGGCGAGAAGACCGAGGCGCTCTCGCCGTTCGACTCGGAGCGGATGGCCTCGCGCATCCTCGGCATGGGCGACGTGGTGAGCCTCGTCGAGCAGGTCCACCGCGAGGTGGATCGGGACGAGGCCGAGCGGCTGGCGCGCAAGGTCGTCAAGGGCAAAGGCTTCGATTTCAGAGACCTCAAGAGCCAGCTCGAGCAGGTGCAGAAAATGGGCGGCCTTGCCTCGCTCATGGACAAGCTTCCGACCGCCGCGGTGCAGAAAACTGCCGTTTCGGCCGAGCAGGGGGACCGGGACGTGCGCCGCCAGATCGCCATCATCAATTCCATGACCCCGCGCGAACGGCGCACTCCGGGGCTCATCGACGGCTCGCGGCGCCGGCGCATCGCCCGGGGTGCCGGGGTGCAGGTCCAGGACGTGAACCGGCTGATGAAGCAGTTCCTGCAGATGCAGCGGATGATGAAACAGATGAAAGGCGGGCGGATGCGCCAGCTCCTGGGGGCCCTCAAGGGGGGGCTGCCGCCGGGCCTGGCCGGTTAAATGTTCCGCTGACCCCTCTTTTCGGTCCCGCCCCCTTTCGGATCGGGCGATTTGCCCGTAGAATCCGCGCTCTTTTTTGCGGATCGCCCGCGGGGCGTATCCGCGCCGGCACAGAGAGCGACAAGACCATGGTAACCATTCGCCTGACCCGACGTGGGGCGCGCAATCAGCCCTTCTATCACGTTGTGGTGACCGATAGCCGCAAGCGCCAAGGCGGATCCAGCCTCGAGAACGTCGGGTTCTTCAACCCGGTCGCGGGGCGCGCCGACACCAAGCTCAAGCTCGATCTGCCGCGGATCGATTACTGGGTGGGCAAGGGCGCGCAACCCTCCGAGCGGGTGCGCTCGCTCGTGGCCGCCTACCGGAAGCAGGCGAGCGCCTGAGGCGCAAGCGGACCCGATGAATGCCCGACCCCCGCCGGGTTGAGCTCGGCCGGATCGGGGCGCCCTTCGGCCTCGGCGGATGGGTGCACGTGACGTCCTACACCGATCCGCCCGAGGCGTTGCTGGAGTTTCCGGAATGGGATCTGCGCCGTGCGGGTGTGCCCCTGGGGCCGCGCCGGCTGATCGAGGGGCGGGTGCAGGGCGTGCGCCTGGTCGTGCGGCTCGAGGGGATCGAGGATCGCGACGCGGCGGCGGGTCTGACCGGGGTGTCGGTCGAGGTCGAGCGCGAGGCGCTGCCCCCGACCGGTGAGCGCGAATACTACCGCGCGGACCTGATCGGATTGGAAGTGGGCAACCTCGAGGGGTGCGCGCTGGGGAAGGTCGCCTATTTCGTCGACGCGCCCACGGGCGTGGTGATGGTGGTCGAGAAGGGCGGGGCGGAGCACTGGGTGCTCGCCGACCCGGCACACCTGGTGCAGGTGGATCTCGATGCCGGCCGGATCCTGGTGGACTGGCCGGCGGAGCTCGGATAGATGGTCGCCCGTTTGCAGCCAACGGACTGACAGGCCGTGAAGATCGAAGTGGTCACGCTGTTTCCGGAGATGATCGCCGGGGCGTTGCGCTTCGGGGTGGTGGGCCGCGCGCTGAGTCGCGGCACGCTCGCGGTCGGTACGGAAGACCCGCGGGATCACACGAGCGACCCGCACCGGACGGTCGATGACCGGCCCTACGGGGGCGGTCCCGGCATGGTGCTGAAGCCTGAGCCCATGCTCGCGGCGATTCGAACGGCGCACGCGAGGCTTCCCCCGGGGAGCCCGCGAATCTGCCTTTCGGCCCAGGGCGAGCGTTTCACCCAGGCGGTGGCGCGGGAACTGGGCGGGCGGCCGGGATTGCTGCTGGTGGCGGGGCGCTACGAGGGGCTCGATGAGAGGATCATCGCGCTCGGCGTCGATCGGGAGCTGTCGATCGGAGACTATGTGCTCTCCGGCGGGGAACTACCCGCGCTCGCCGTGATCGATGCGGTGGCGAGGCTCCTGCCGGGGGTGCTGGGCGATGAGCGCTCGAGCGGCGAGGATTCTTTCGCCGAGGGGCTGCTCGACTGGCCGCACTACACGCGGCCGGAAGTGTTCGAGGGCCTGGCGGTCCCGCCGGTGCTGACGTCGGGCAATCATGCCGACATCGCGAGGTGGCGGCTGGCCGAGTCGCTCGCGCGCACGTGGCGGCGGCGGCCGGATCTGCTTCTCGAGCGGCCCCTGTCGCCCGAGGCGCAGCGTCTACTGAATGAGTTTCTGGCCGCAGGGGCGGCCGGAGGCGTGGATCGAGGATGAGTCACATGAGCAACATCGTTCAACAACTCGAGAAAGAGCGCATGACCCGCGAGGTGCCGGACTTCAAGCCCGGCGACACCGTGGTCGTTCAGGTGAAAGTGGTCGAAGGCGACCGCGAGCGCGTGCAGGCCTACGAGGGCGTGGTGATCGCGCGCAGCAATCGGGGACTGAACTCCTCGTTCACGGTGCGCAAGATGTCGCACGGCGAAGGGGTGGAGCGCGTGTTCCAGACCTACAGTCCGGCGATCAGCGGCATCAAGATCAAGCGCCGCGGCAGTGTGCGGCGCGCCAAGCTGTACTACCTGCGCGACCGCATGGGCAAGGCGGCGAGGATCGAGGAGAAGTTGTAAGACCCGCGCGCAGCGCATGACATGGGCGGACTGAAGGCAATCGTGCGGTGGATCTGGCGCGGCCTGGACGGGCTGCGCAAGGTCCTGCACCTGCTGCTGCTGCTGGCGCTGTTCGGATTCCTGATCGGTGTGCTGCACCAGTCGTTGCCGACGGTGCCGAGGCGGGCGGCGCTGGTGGTGGCCCCGCAGGGCCAGATTGTCGAGCAGTTGAGCGGCAACGCGGTGGAGCGGGCGATCGAGAATGCCCGGGGCGAGGGGCGGCAGCAGACGCTGCTGTGGAATCTCACCGATGCCATCCGCGCCGCCGCGACCGACAGACGCATCCGCGTCCTGTTCCTCGATCTCGACCAGATGGATGACACGGGACTGCCGATGCTCGAGGAGCTTGCCGGCGCCATCGACAAGTTCCGCTCCAGCGGCAAGCCCGTCATCGCCTACGGCACCGCGTTCGATCAGGACCAGTACTATCTCGCGGCCCAGGCGAGCCGGATCTATCTCGACCCCTCCGGGTATGTGCTGATCCGCGGATTCGGCCGCTATCCGCTGTACTTCGCGGGGCTCCTGAAGAAGCTCGGCGTGCAGGTCAATGTCTTCCGCGTCGGCAAGTTCAAGAGCGCCGTCGAGATCTTCACGCGCGATGACATGTCGAAGGCCGACCGCAAGCAGAGCCAGGTCTATCTCGATACGCTCTGGAGCACCTATCAGCGGCAGGTGACCGGCGCGCGCAAGCTCCCGGCCGATGCCATCGCGCAATACGTCGATACCCTGCCGAAGGCGTTGAAGGCCGTCCACGGGGATGCCGCGAAGCTGGCCCTCCAGGACCACCTGGTCACGGGACTGGCCGACAGCCTCGAGGTCACCCGCCGCCTGACCAAACTCGTCGGCACCGGTCCCAAGGGCACGTTCAACGGCATATCCGCGGGGGCTTACGCGAGCATCGTGCACGCGCGGCGCAAGGCGCGCGAGACCGGCGAGGAGCCGCGCATCGGGGTGATCGTCGCCTCCGGGGAGATCCTCGACGGCGAGCAGCCGCCCGGGACCATCGGCGGCGTGTCGCTGTCTCGTCTGATTCGCAAGGCGCGCCTCGACAAGCACATCAAGGCGGTGGTGCTGCGGGTCGACAGTCCGGGCGGCAGCGTGACCGCCGCGGAGCGGATCTACCAGCAGCTCGAGGCGCTGCGCGCCGCGGGCAAGCCGCTGGTGGTCTCCATGGGGGACCTGGCCGCATCGGGCGGCTACTACATCTCGGCGCCCGCGAACGAGATCTGGGCGAGCCCGGCGACGCTCACCGGGTCGATCGGCATCTTCGCCATCATCCCGGACTTCACCCAGGGGCTGCGCAAGCTCGGGATCACGAGCGACGGTGTGGGCACGACGCCGCTCGCGGGGCAGTTCACCGCCGATCAGCCGTTGAACCGCGAAGCGCGTGAGCTGATCCGCTCGCAGATCGATCAGGGCTACCAGCAGTTCGTGGACCGGGTCGCGGCGGGGCGCCACGAGTCGGCCGGCCGTGTCGATGCGATCGGGCAGGGCCGAGTCTGGGCGGGGGCCGATGCGCGGCACATCGGGCTGGTCGATCACCTGGGCACGCTGGAGCAGGCGGAGCGGGCGGCCGCCAGGCTCGCCGGGGTGAAGCACTACGCCATACAGTTCATCCATCCGCGCGTGTCGTGGACGCAGGCGCTGGTGCAGCGGGCGCAGGCGCGGGCGGTGAGCATGGCGGCCTCGCTGTTTGGCCCGCAGTTGAGGCTGTCGGAGCTGTCGGTGGTGGCCGGGCGCCTTGGGCCTTACGCCCGGCAGTTTGCGCGGCTGGCGCGCTTCAGCGGGCGCGGCAAGCTGCTCGCGTACTGCTTCTGCCGCAACGACCAGTGATCCGACTCAAAGGGTCTGCCAGTCGAGGATGACCTTGCCGGAGCGGCCCGAGCCCATGATCTCGAAGCCCTCACGGTACTGTTGGATGGGCAGGTGGTGGGTGATGACCGGGTCGAGCGTGAGACCGCTTTGCAGCAGGCTCGCCATTTTGTACCAGGTCTCGAACATCTCGCGCCCGTAGATGCCCTTCAGGGTGAGGCCCTTGAAGATCACCTGATTCCAGTCGATGGCGGTCTCCTGCGGCGGGATGCCGAGCAGGGCCACCGAGCCGCCATGGTGCATGGTGCGCAGCAGGTCGCGGAATGCCGTGGCATTGCCCGACATCTCCAGGCCCACGTCGAAGCCTTCCTGCATGCCGAGCTCCCGCATTGTCTCGTCGAGCGTCTGGCGCTGCACGTTGACGGCGCGGGTGGCGCCCATTTTCTTCGCCAGCTCCAGCCGGTAGTCGTTGACGTCGGTGATCACGACGTGGCGGGCCCCGACGAAGCGGGCGATGCCGGCTGCCATGATGCCGATGGGGCCGGCGCCGGTGATCAACACATCCTCGCCGACCATGTTGAAGGCGAGCGCGGTGTGCGTGGCGTTGCCGAACGGATCGAGGATCGAGGCGATGTCGTCGCCGATCGAGTCCGGCAGCTTGAAGGCGTTGTCGGCCGGGATGGCGAGGTACTGGGCAAACGCTCCCGGGCGGTTCACGCCCACCCCGATGGTGTTGCGGCACAGATGCCGGCGTCCGGCGCGGCAGTTGCGGCAGTGCCCGCAGGTGATGTGTCCTTCGCCCGACACGCGGTCGCCGGCTTTCAGCCCCCTGACCTCGGAGCCGGTCCGCACCACCCTGCCGCAATACTCGTGGCCCACGGTCATGGGCACGGGGATGGTCTTGCTCGCCCATGCGTCCCAGTTGTAGATGTGCATGTCGGTGCCGCAGATCGCGGTCTTGGCGATCTCGATCAGCACGTCGTTGGGTCCGATCGTGGGCTCCGGGACGTCGTCGAGCCAGATGCCGGGGGCGGACTCTTTCTTGACCAGGGCTTTCATGCCGCGCGCTGCGCGCCGGTAAGAGTCGTCATTTTATGACTCCGAGTTCTTTTCCGACCGTGCCGAAGGCATCGAGGGCGGTGTCGAGCTGCGCGCGCGTGAGGGCCGCGGACATCTGGGTGCGGATGCGCGCCTGGCCCTTGGGCACCACCGGATAGGAAAAGCCGATGACGTACACGCCGCGCTCGAGGAGCCGGTCGGCCATGCGCGCGGCCAGCGCCGCGTCGCCGATCATGACCGGGATGATGGGGTGCTCGCCGGGCTTGAGCGTGAAGCCGAGCCGGCCGAGGCCGGCGCGGAAATACCGTGCGTTATCGTGGAGCTGCGCGCGCAGTTGCGGGCTCTGCCCCAGCAGCTCGAGCACGCGCAGCCCGACGGCGGCCACCACCGGCGGGATGCTGTTGGAGAAGAGGTAGGGTCGGGAGCGCTGCCGCAGCCATTCGACGACCTCGCGCCGCGAGGCGATGTAGCCGCCGCTCGCCCCGCCCAGCGCCTTGCCCAGGGTGCCGCTCAGGATGTCGATGCGCGCGGCCACGCCGCAGTGCTCCGGGGTGCCGCGGCCGCCCGCCCCCATGAACCCGGTGGCGTGCGAGTCATCGACCATGACCAGGGCGTCGTAGCGGTCGGCGAGCTCGCAGATGCCCGCCAGGTTGGCGACGATGCCGTCCATCGAGAACACACCGTCGGTGGCGATCAGCCGGGTGCGGGCGGAGGCCGCCTCGCGCAGGCATTTCTCCAGCTCCGCCATGTCGTTGTTGGCGTAGCGGTGGCGCTGCGCCTTGCAGAGGCGGATGCCGTCGATGATGCTGGCGTGATTCAGCGCATCGGAGATCACCGCATCGCGCTCATCGAGCAGCGCCTCGAACAGTCCGCCGTTGGCGTCGAAGCACGAGGAGTAGAGGATGGCGTCCTCGGTGCCGAGGAAGCCGCTCAAGCGCTGCTCGAGCTGCTTGTGCACGGTCTGAGTGCCGCAGATGAAGCGCACCGAGGCCATGCCGAAGCCGAAGCGCTCGAGCGCCTCGCGCGCCGCGGCGACCACCGCCGGGTGGTTGGCGAGGCCGAGATAGTTGTTGGCGCAGAGGTTCACCACCTCGTGCCCGCCGGTGTGGACCACGCTGCCCTGTGGTCCGGCGAGAACGCGCTCGCCTTTATAGAGGCCCTGGTCCTTCAGGGCGCCGAGGTCGGCGCGCAGGCGCTCGATCAGTTGGGGCATCATGCGGGCGAATTATACGCGCCCGCGAACGCATGTCGTGCGTGGCTGAAGGTGCGGATCCGCCGGACGGCGGGAAGGATGCGGCCTCAGGCGGCCGGGGAAGCGCTCGCCGGCTGTGTCTCGTCGAGGCAGATGGTCCGCCCGTGCACGAACATGCGCCGCTCGCCGCTCAATTGCCCAAGGGCGCGCACCACTGTCTCGGGCGCGAGTCCCAGGTAGGAGCCGATATCCGCGCGGGTCATCGGCAGGCTGAACAGACCGTCGCGCCCCCGTCTCACCCGGGCACGCGCCGCGTAGTTCTCGATGAACGCGGCGACGCGCTCGACGGCCGGCAGGCCCGCCCAGGGGGCCGCGGTCCGCTCCGACTGCATGGCGTACTTCAGCAGCAGCCGCTCGAGGAGCGCCGCGTCGGCCAGCCCGCTGCCGGCCGCAGGCACATTCAGCCGGCACACCGACACCTCGGTGGCCGCCTGCGCGGTATAGGCATGCGTGCCGTGTGCGTAGCTCTGTATGCCGACCAGTTCGCCGGGCAGGCTCAGGCCGGAGACTTTCTGGCCGCCATCCTCGAGGCTCTCGCGCAGGATCAGGCAGCCATTCACCACGATATATACGGCACCGGTCCGCTCACCCTGGCGCACCAGCACCTCGCCGCGCTCGATCACCATCGAGCGGCGGCCGCGCAGGCTCTCGATCGGCACCGGCAGCTCGCCCCAGCAGTGGCCGCCGGAGGGACAGGTTGCGCAATCCGTCTCGGCGACGGCAAGGACTCGCACGGTCGATTTTCTGTACATTGCCGCCTAGCTTACTGCATCCCTGGAGGCCAAGGTATCAGGGATTTCCGCAAGCCGGGCATCGGCGCGGCCGGGGGGGCGGCGGGCGTACGCCGGGCGGGCCCCGGGGTGACGTAAATCAGTTTTTGCGCTACGCAACCTCGCGGTGCTCGGGCATGATCGGTCGATCATGATGACGGCGTATGACAGCGGCCCCTCGGGCCGCACTCTCGCGGCGCGTCTCTCGCACGTGGTTCCTCCCGCCGAGATCGAGCTCGGTCTGCCCCTGATCGAGCGCATCCTCGACCTGAAGGCGAGCCGGGGAGCGGTGGTGCTGGCGCACAACTACCAGGTGCCGCTGATCACCGCGGCTGTGGCCGATTACACGGGCGACTCGCTCGCCATGGCGCAGTTCGCCGTCAACTGCGAAGCCGACACCATCGTGGTGTGCGGCGTGCGCTTCATGGCCGAGACCGTCAAGCTGCTGTGCCCGGACAAGCGCGTGCTGCTGCCCGCGCAGGAGGCGGGCTGCTCGCTGGCCGATTCGATCACGCCCGAGGACGTGCGGCGCGTGCGCGAGCGCTGCCCCGAGGTACCGGTCATCGCCTACGTCAACACTTCTGCCGCCGTGAAGGCGGAGGTGGACATCTGCTGTACATCGAGCAACGCGGTCCGGATCGCCGAGTCGCTCGGCAGCGAGCGGGTCATCGTGCTGCCCGACCGTCACCTGGCGGAGTTCGTCGCGCGCGCCACCGAGCTCGAGGTGATCGCCTGGCACGGCGAATGCGAGGTGCATACACGCTTCTCGCCGGCCGATATCCGCGGCTTTCGCGTGAGCGCCGGCGCGACGGTGCTCGCGCATCCGGAGTGTCCGGCGGCGGTGCAGGCGGAGGCGGATTTCGTGGGCTCGACGGCCGCGATGGCCGATTACCTGGTGCGACGGCGGCCGCAGCGGGCGCTGCTGCTCACCGAGTGCGCCATGGCAGACAACGTGGCGGTTCAGTGTCCGGACATCACCTTCCTGCGCCCGTGCAACCTGTGCCGTCACATGAAGGCGACCACGCTGGAGCGGGTGGCGGCGGCACTCGAGACTCTCGGCGAGCAGATCCGCATCGATCCGGCCATCGCCGAACGCGCCCGCGCGCCGATCGTGCGCATGTTATCGGCCGGGTGAGCGTCCTGCCGATCCCGCCATGAGCCGGATCGATACCGATGTGCTGGTGATCGGCGCCGGCGCGGCGGGGCTGTGCGCCGCGATCAGTGCGGCGCCGCGGCGGGTCCTGGTGGTCTCGGCCGACGATCCGCGCGCGGCCAGCTCCACGGCGCTCGCCCAAGGCGGCATCGCCGCGCCGCTCGGGGCGGGCGACTCGGTGCGCTCGCAGTGGGCCGATACTCTGGCGGCGGGCTGTCACACCAGTGACCGGCGCGCCGCTCTCAGAATCATTCAGGCCGCCGGCGAGGCGGTCGAATTCCTGAGCGGCGTGGGCGTGCGCTTCGATCACGGCGAGTCGGGCCCACGGGGTCATCCGGAGGCCCGCCCACCCCATCCCCGGGTGCTGCCCCCCGAAGGCGATCCCACCCGCAGCGCGAATCTCACGGCGCTGCTGGCACACCCCGCCGGGCCCCGGCACCTCCAGCTGCCCCCCGACCTGCCCCTGGCCGCGCCGCTCCACCGGGACGGCAGCGTGCACGCCGCGCCACTGGGATTCGACCGGGCGGGCGGGCCCGTGCGGATCGTCGCGCGCGACACGGTGCTGGCCACGGGCGGCCTCGGCGGGCTGTTCCCGTTCACGACCAACGGCCCGTATGCCAACGGAGATGGTCTGGCGATGGCCCTCAGCCGGGGTGCGCGCGCGGCGGGCCTGGAGTTCGTCCAATTCCATCCGACGGCCATGAGGACATCCGAAGACCCGGTGCCTCTTTTGACCGAGGCGCTGCGCGGCGCAGGGGCCTTTCTCACCGACTCTCGCGGCGAGCGGATCATGCTCGGGGCTCACCCGATGGCGGATCTGGCCCCACGGGACGTGGTGGCGCGGGCCGTATGGGAGCTGAGCCTGCGGGGCGAGGGCGTGTGGCTCGACGCGACGCCGGTGTTCCGCAGCGAGCGGGCGCAGGAGTTCCCCCTGGCGTTTCACACCTGCCGCTCGCACGGCCTGAATCCGGCGCACGAGCCGATTCCGGTCACGGCGGCGGCGCACTATCACATGGGCGGGATCGTGGTCGACGCGCTCGGCCGCACGGACCTGCCCGGGCTGTGGGCCTGCGGAGAGGTGGCCTGCACGGGCATGCACGGGGCCAACCGACTGGCGAGCAACTCGCTGCTGGAGGCGGTCGTGTGCGGGCGCATCGCCGGCCAGTCGCTGGCGCGCGTAAGTCCCGTGCGGCGCAGGCCGCTCGCGGAGGCGGCGGCGGCGGCCGGGGATGCCTCGGTCGCCCGGCACGGGGAGGGAGAGCGGCTGCGCGCCATCATGGGCCGCTGCATGGGGCCGTTGCGCCATGCCGGGGAGCTCACGAGCGGGCTGTGCGAGCTGACCGCGTTGCGCGAGAGCCTGGCTCCCGAGGCGCTGACGGACCGCCAGCGGCTGGATCTGTCGATCGCCATGGTGCGGGCCGCGCTCTCGCGCCGGGAGAGCCGGGGCGCGCATTGGCGCAGCGACTTCCCGCAGCGTGACCCCGCCGCCGATACCCGCTAGGCAAGCGCTGCGCGCGCCGGCGCAATAAAAAAGCCGGTAGCGCTGAGGCTACCGGCTTTATGGGCGCTTCTCGTCTTTTCTTGTTATCTCGTTTTGATGCTTATCGTTATGCGGTCAGGCGTCGGTCCTGGCCTTGCGACGGCGGCTCGCCGCGAATCCGACGGCCGCCAGGCCGAAGGCCAGCAGAGCCAGCGTGCCCGGCTCCGGCACGGTGGTCACCGACATCAGGACGATGTCGTTCGAGCCGTTGACGGTGTTCGCGTTCGGCTCGGCGATGATGAAGCCGGTGTAGTTGGCGAGCGTGCTCGAGCTGAAGGTCACGACGCCGCCACCGGTTCCGCTACCGAGCGTGTCCCAGTTGAGGGTGGTCCAGTTCAATCCCAGGATCGTCCAATTTTCACCTGAGGTGGACGTGCCCTGCACCGATCCGAGCGTGAAGCTCGAGACCGGACCGTTGGTCTGGCTCGTATCCACGTAAATCCCGTTCGGATAATAGATCTCTCCGCCCGCGCCGTACGGATCGCTGGCCAGGCCCAGGCCTTGCTCCGCGGGCGTGCCGCCGTTCTTGGCGTACAGATCGAGATTGCTGGCGCACCAACCCGAATTACAGTCGGAGGTCGCATTGGTCGTTCCTGCCTGGGACACCGACAATGTATAGACCGACTGGCTACCCTGGGTGAAGGTGTCCGAGGTGTTGCCGGTGGTCTCACCATTGAAGCCCTGATTGTTCAGCAGGGTGTAGAAGTCCCAGGTCGTCGACCCCGGGAGCTGCGTCGCCAGGGCCGGGGTGGCGGCGGCCAGCGCCAGCGCCGTCGCCGAGATGAATCCTATCAACTTGATCTTCATGTCTGGTCTACCTCGTTATAGCGCGAGCCTGTGCCGGGCTCGCGCATGCATTCGTTCCGTGGCCACAAAGAAGCAATTTTCACGCCACTACAGAATAAGTCATTTATTTCAATTGGTTAGTCGGGGCAGCCCCAGGGCTGAAGCGCAAGGTGTAAAGAATGCCGACGGTGCCGTCGCGGATATCAGGCACTGCCGGCCCTTGCGCGCATCTGGCCCGTGCGGATGCCTAGCGGGCGTCCGCTTCGCGCGGTGAGGCGGGAGAGTGGAATGTCTCGGCCGAGTAGCGCTTGGCCGTCAGCGACTGCGACCAGAAAGAGGGCGGCCAGCCGGCTTTGAGCTTCAACTGGGTGAGAAAATCCCGCGGGTCGGGCAGGGTTTCCCATACCACGGGAAGGAAAGTCGCTCCTGCCGGTCCGCAGCGCAGCACCAGGCCGTCGAGGCCGGGGCGCAGCATCTCGAGCAGCTCGGCTTCGCTGCCCGGGCTCAGCGGCTCCAGCGGTGTCAGCACGCTGATGGAGACCTCGAGCAGGTCGATCTCCGCGCCCGAGACGGGCCGGAAGCGGGGATCCGCGTAGGCGCTGGCCCACGCGTTTCGCCAGACGTCCTCCGCTAAAAGACACCTGGGCTCGATCGTGCCACAGCAACCCCGAAGCTGTCCCTCGCGTTTCAGCGTGACGAAAGTTGCGCGCAGCTCGGTCAACGCCGCAGACCACGACTGCGGCGGAGCCGGCGGCGGCAGGCCATGGCCGCATCCGTCCGTGATCGAGCGGCGGGCCAGCTCGAGCAGGCGCGCCCGGTCTTCAATCTCGAGCGGCATGCCAGGCAAAGGCGCCGTAGCCGACCACCCGGTGCCGGTCTCCCGCCGTATCGCCGGAATTGCGCAGATCGAGCAGTTGAGGCGCAAGTCCGCGCTCGCGCGCCGCGCGCGCCAGCCCGTTGAGGGCGACACAGCCGCACGCTTGCTCGGCCGACAGATCCTCCCGGCCTTCGAAGACGGCCCGCGCGGTGTCCGCATCGAGCACCCGGGCCGCCTCGTAGCCGTGATAGTGGCTGAGATCGGAGCTGACGACGATCAGGGTCCGCTCATCCCACAGCGCATCGATGACGGCCTGGACCTCGCACGGACTCGCCGCGCCCGTGACGATGGGCACGAGAGCCGCTTCGTCCGCGAGGAGCTGGAGGAACGGTAGCTGCACCTCCAGGCTGTGCTCAGGCGCGTGCGGGACGTCCGACGGCAAGACATTGGGCAGCTCGCGCAGCTCCCGCAGCGCCTTGACGTCGAGCTCCACTACGCCGAGCGGCGTCGCGAAGGCTGCCGTCTTGGGCAGCGCGATGCCGCGGAAACTCTGGTAGTGGCTGGGCCCGAGCAGAACGATGCGGTGCACCCGTCCGGCCGGGCCGAGCAGGCGATAGGCGCTGGCGGCGATCGGACCGGAATACATGTAGCCGGCGTGCGGTACGACGAGCGCTCGCAGCGTGCCGAAGTCTTCGATCGGGGAAGCGCCGCCGGGCTCATCGAGCAGAGACTCGACCCGGGCCGTCAATTCCCCGGGATCGGCCGGGTAGAACAAGCCTGCCACGGCTGAGGGGCGTACGGAGTGATGGCGGGTGGCGGCCACGATATCGCCTGAATCGACGCGGCGAGTAATATGCGGATCATGTGCGCTCGGACTGCATGTTTCAACCTTCCGGGGCACCGCAGCGGACCTTGCGGGTGGGGCGCATGAGCGCGCTTGCCGGGGCCGCCGAGGCGCGCGAGACCCGCTACTGGCACCGGGTGGACCGGGAGCGGGTGCAGTGCGATGTGTGTCCGCGCGGCTGCCGCATGCGCGACGGCCAGCGCGGGCTGTGTTTCGTGCGCGGCGCGGATGACGGCCGGGTGAGACTCTACACCTACGGCCGTTCCAGCGGCTTCTGCGTCGATCCGATCGAGAAAAAGCCGCTCAATCACTTCCTTCCCGGCAGCGCCGTGCTCTCCTTCGGCACCGCCGGGTGCAATCTGGCGTGCAAGTTCTGCCAGAACTGGGACATGAGCAAGTCGCGCGAGATGGACACGCTCGCCGAGCGCGCCGGCCCGGAGCAGCTCGCCGAGGCGGCCGCGCGCCTCGGCTGCGCCAGCATCGCCTACACCTACAACGATCCGGCGGTATTCATCGAGTATGCGACCGATGTGGCCGAGGCCGCCCGCGAGCGCGGCGTGCGCAGCGTGGCTGTAACGGCCGGATACCTGTGTGCGCAGCCGCGCGCGCGGCTGTTCGCCCACATGGACGCGGCCAACATCGACCTGAAGGGCTTCACGGAGGAGTTCTATCGCAAGGTCTGCGGCGGCGAGCTGGCCCCGGTGCTGGAGACGCTGGAGTACGTTCACCGCGAGACGCGCGTGTGGCTGGAGGTCACGACGCTGCTGATCCCCGGATTCAACGACTCGGACGCCGAGATCGAGGCGCTGTGCGAGTGGTTCGCCGGGCATCTGGGCGAGGACGTGCCGCTGCATTTCACGGCGTTCCACCCCGACTGGAAAATGCCCGCGGTGCCGCCGACGCCGCCCGCGACACTGACGCGGGCGCGGGCAATCGCCCTGCGCCACGGCCTGCGCCATGTCTACACGGGCAACGTGCTCGACCCGGAAGGCGGCAGTACCTGGTGTCATGCGTGCGGGGCGCGGCTCATCGGCCGCCTCGGCTATCGCATCGGTCACTGGGGACTGACCGGTCAGGGCCGCTGCGCCGGGTGCGGCGCGACGTGCGCGGGAGTGTTTGAGAGCGGTCCGGGGGAGTGGGGGCCGCGGCGGATGCCGGTGCGCCTTACACCCTGAAATGTGCGCCTCGTCCGGCCGGCGGGCCGAACCAATGGATTCGATTCCGCGGGACGGCTATTCTTCGCACCCTTCGAAATAGTCGGATGATTGAACAGGATAGGGTGCAAGAGTGGCGAAAATTCCTGCCGGAGTCGGTCCGCGCAATCCCCAGGTCGTGGTCCTCATCGGCGCCACGGGCGATCTGGCCCGGCGCAAGCTCCTGCCGGGCCTGTTTCATCTGGCCGCCGCGGGCTTCATCCCGAGCTGCCGCGTCGTGGGCGTGTCGCTCGAGGACATCGATGCGGATGCCTTTCGCAAGCTGACTCGCGCGGCGATCGAGGAGTTCTCGACGTGCGCGGCAAATGAGGAGCAACACGCGGCGTTCGAGCAGTCCCTGGACTACGTGCCGCTGGGGGCCGGCGCGGGGGCTTTGAGGGCGGCGGTCGAGCGGGCCGAGAAGGCCCTCGACGCCGAGTGCGAGCGGCTGCATTACCTCAGCGTGCCGCCGAGCGCGGCGCTGTCGTGCGTTCGCATGCTCGGCGAGGCCGGCCTGGTGCAGCGCTCGCGCATCATCATGGAGAAGCCCTTCGGCACCGATCTGGCCAGCGCCAGGTCGCTCAACGCCAAGCTGCACGCGGTCTTCTCCGAGCATCAGATCTTCCGTATCGATCACTTCCTCGGCAAGGAGCCGGCGCAGAACATCCTCGCCTTCCGCTTCGCCAACGGCTTGTTCGAGCCGATCTGGAACCGCAATTTCATCGAGCACGTGCAGATCGACGTGCCCGAGACGCTGGGGCTCGAGAAGCGCACCGCCTTCTACGACTCCATCGGCGCGTTCCGCGACATGGTCGTCACACACCTCTTTCAGATCCTGGCGTTCGTAGGGATGGAGCCGCCGACGGAGCTCGAGCCCTCATCGATCGGCGAGGAGAAGAACAAGGTCTTCCGCAGCATGCGCCCCATCAGTCCGGGCGATGTGGTGCGCGGGCAGTTCACCGGCTACCGCGGCGAGGAAGGGGTGAGCCCGGAGTCGGACACGGAGACTTTCATCGCGCTGAAGTGCACCATCGACAACTGGCGCTGGGCCGGCGTGCCATTCTACCTGCGCACCGGCAAGCGCCTCGCCGAAGGCAAGCGCATCATCTCCATCGCCTTCCGCGAGCCGCCGAAGAGCATGTTTCCTCAGGACTCCGGGGTCGGCGCCCAGGGACCGGATCACCTCACGTTCGATCTGGCGGATGTCTCGAAGATGTCCCTGTCCTTCTACGGCAAGCGCCCCGGTCCCGGGATGCGGCTCGACAAGCTCAGCCTCCAGTTCGCCATGCACGACACGGCTCTGGTCGGCGAGGTGCTCGAGGCCTACGAGCGGCTGATTCTCGATGCCATGCGGGGCGATCGGACGCTGTTCACGACGGCCGAGGGCATCGAGCGGCTCTGGGAGGTCTCGACCCCCCTGCTGGAAACCCCGCCGCCGGTGCGGCTGTACGCGCCCGGCTCCTGGGGACCGAATTCCATGCACCAGCTCATCGCCCCGCATGCCTGGCGGCTGCCCTTCGAGCGTGGCTGGCGCGATCCGAACCTGAGCGGTGCCTGAGGAAAAGTGCGCAAGCGATTGATGTACTTGCCCAGGCGGATACGCGGGGATTGTAATTGGCGCTCGCGGCCCCATCCCGCATGACTTAGAATGGCACTACCCGACACTGGAGATCTCTAGATGCCTTTGCCTTTGCAGACACGGCGATCCGGCAACCCTGCCTTCAGCGGCTTTGCGCGCGCTCCGAGCATCGGGCTCGGCGCCGAGGGGATGACGCTGCAGGGGACCGTCAACAAGACTTTCCTGCTGCTTGTGGTGCTCATGGCGACCGCACTGTGGCCCTGGTCGCAGGCCACGGCCGGCAATCTCCAGGCGGTCGGCGGCGAGATGATGCTCGGCCTGATCGGCGGCCTGGTGCTCGCGCTGATCGTCATGTTCAAGCCGACCACGGCCCCGTACCTGTCCGTGCCCTATGCCGCCCTGGAGGGGCTGGTGCTCGGCGGCATCTCCGCGCAGTTCAATCTGCGCTATCCGGGTATCGCCATCCAGGCGGTCGGGGCGACCTTCGCGGTCACCCTGATCATGCTGGTGTTGTACAGAGCCCGCGTGATCCGGGTCACCGACCGCTTCCGCGCCATGGTCATCGGCGCCACCGGCGGCATCTTCCTGCTGTATATGGCCACCTGGATTCTCGGCTTCTTCCATGTCGCGGTGCCGTTCATCAATGCCCACACACCGCTCGGCATCGGGTTCTCCGTGCTCGTCGTCGGTATCGCCGCGTTCAATCTGGCGCTCGACTTCGACATGATCGAGCGCGGGGCCGCGGGCGGGGCGCCGAAGTACATGGAATGGTATGGGGCGTTCGCGCTCATGGTCACGCTGGTGTGGATGTACCTGGAGATGCTGCGGCTGCTGGCGAAAACCCAGCGGCAGTGACCGACGGCGGGCCGGTCGAGATTCCGTACCGGGAGCTCACGGCCGAGGCGTTGCGCGGGGTGATCGAGTCGTTCGTCCTGCGCGAGGGCACCGACTATGGCCCGCGGGAGTGCTCGCTGGAGGAAAAAGTCGCGCAGGTGCGCGCGCAGATCGAGCGCGGCATGGCGCGCATTCTCTACGATCCGCAGACCAGCACCGTGACCGTCGAGGTGGTCACCTCCAAGTAGCGGCCAACGTCATTGTGATCCGGGGACTCGACCGAGGAGGGATTTCCCCGGGGAGACCCTTCCGGTCGAGTCCCCCGCTTTGACTCAGCGCAGGACTTCCTCGAGGAACTGCATCAGCGAGTGCCAGGAGCGGCGCTCGGCCGCCTCGTTATAGACCAGACCGATGGAACTATCGCGGGCCTCGGGGTTGGTGAAGGCGTGCTTGGTGTTGCCGTAGGCGTGCAGTTGCCAGTCGGCGCCGGCGGCGGTGAGCTCTTTCGCGATCGCCAGCACGTCCTCGGGCGGGGCCATGGGATCGTCGTAGCCGTGCATGATCAGCACCTTGGCGCGGATCTTCCTGGCGGGCAGGCCGCTCGGCTTGAGCAGGCCGTGGAAGGAGGCCACGCCGCGCACGTCGGTGCCGCCGCGCGCAAGGTCGAGCACGCACAGTCCCCCGAAGCAAAACCCCATGGCGGCGATGCGTCGCGAGTCGACCTGCGGCTGGCCCGTCAGCGTCTCGAGCGCCGCGCCGATGCGGCGGGCCAGCAGAGCGCGATCCTGCATGAACGGGGCGATGAGGGCGGAGCACTCCTCGTTGGTGGTCCCGCGCTTGCCCTTGCCGAACATGTCGAGCGCGAACGCCGCATAGCCGTGCCAGGCGAGCCGGCGGGCCTTGCGCTCGACGAACTCGTCGCGCCCGCCCCAGGCGTGGCTGATCAGGACCGCGGGCTGCGGACCGGGACGGGAGTCGTCGTGACAGAAGAAGCCCTCCAGGACCGCCTGCCCGTCGCGGTATTCGATCAACTGCTCGCGGATCGCCATGATGCTGTCTCCAGATTTGCGCAGGGGAGGGCGATTCTACCGCCTGAGCAGGCCCACCGAGAGCAGCGCCAGTCCGGCGCCGAGCACCGTGCCGCCGACCCATCCCGGAAGCGCGCGTTCCTGGCTGACGCTGGCCGTGAGGCCGCCGAATTTGAAGACGCTCTGCTGCGTCGCGTAATGCGGGGGCCGCAGGATCAGGAAGGTCCCGCCGCCGGCGAGGATCAGTCCGGCAATCAGAGTTGCTTTCACGGTGAGGTTGCCCGGGTCTCGAGGACGAGCCCTGATTGTAGCAGCAACCGCCGGCGTGGCCCGGGCCGGCTCAGCCGGCGGTCGCAGCGGCGGCTGAGACTCGTTTCGGCCCGCCCGGCGCGCGATCGAGCACCGGCGAGCACCCGCGGTAGGCGCTCGGCGAAACCCCGACGATCCGGCGGAATACCCTGGTGAAATACGATGGATCATTGAAACCGACGGCTGCCGCCACGTCGGCGATCGACATGGCTGGATTGTTCAGCAGGCGCTTGGCCTGTACGACGCGGTGGCGGGCCAGATATTCAACATAGGTCAACCCGTAGGCCGCTTTGAATTCCCGGCAGAACCGCGAGGGCGACATCTGACAGAGCTTCGCCGTCTGCGACTCGGGCAGGGGTTGCCCGTAGTACTTGTTGATGTGCGCCAGAGCCTGCCCCAGACGCAGGGAAGGCGCAGTGTTCGGCCGAAAGCGCGCCTCCAGCGGCATCTGCGCCAACAGCGCCTGCGGTCGCCGCCCCGACTGCGAGCGCCGTGCGTGCACCGCCTGCAACACGCGCTGCAAGCAGTGCTCGATTTCCTGGGGAGCGATCGGCTTGATCAGCAGATCGAATACCCGCATCCGCAGGGCCCACACCGCGAGCTCCGTCGAGCATTGCGTGGTCAGCAGGAGAATGGGAGCGGAGGGCCAGCGGCACTTGGTCTGAGGCACGAGCTTGAGCTGTGCCATCTCCGGGTAGTCGAAGTTGAAACAGATGAGATCCCAGTCTCCGTCGGCCTTCCTGCCGGTCAGTTGACTGATGTCAATCTCATGCAAGCGGCCCGCGGCGCCGAACTGGCTCATCCACGCTTCGAGGGGGCCGGCGTTACAATCATTCACCCACAACAGTTGCAGAGCGACCATCTGCCCACGCTTTGTCGTTCTTGTGAGACAAAATTTACCACTTCCTTGTGACGGAATGTTGTCGGCCATCACAATTATCCTTCCGGCCGGGATGCGTTACGCCATGGCTGAGGCTGCCAGGTGTTCCATTTTGGGGCAACGGGGCAATCCAGGTCTGCCGGCTGTGCATTTACTGCCTGCCAGGGCCAGGCCGAGGACCGGCGGAGGCGAAGCGGACGACAATATGTTGAAAAGATCCGGTCTAGGACGTCATTTCTCCTCAGCGCACGCCCGGACGACCTGTACGATGCGCAGGCACACCCATAGCTGCCGTTGCGCGCGGGACGGAGTGGACGGCGACACCTCCAGCGCCTTCAATCCGGCAAGTCTCCCGAGATCCCGTCAGCGATGCATCATGTGACCGAATACGGTCACCAGTCTGACCACCGCGGGACCGACGGCGACCAGGAAGAATGACGGGAACAGGCAGAACGCCAGAGGAAAGATCATCTTGGTGCCGATCTTGGCCGCCTGTTCCTCAGCGGCCTGCATGCGCTTGTCGCGGAACTCCTCGGCATAAACCCGCAGGGCGTCTGCGATGCTGGTGCCGAACCGCAGGGTCTGCACCATGAGCGTGACCAGGCCGCGGATGTCCGCCAGACCCGTGCGCTCGGCCAGGTTCCGGAGAGCCTGTGCCCGATCGACCCCGGCGCGCATTTCGGCATTGACCAGTGCAATCTCGCTGCCAAGCTCCGGATGACTTACGGTGACTTCGTCGGCTACCCGCTGCAGGGCGGGAGCTAGGCCGAGTCCCGCTTCCACGCAGACCACGAGCAGATCGAGCGCATCGGGAAAGCCGGCGCGCAGGGCGCGCTGGCGTTTAAGCACGCGGCGGTCGAGCCACATGCTGGGAAGAAGCGAGGCCGCCACCGACGCCGCCAGGGCAAAGAAGATCAGATGGTCGGTGCTGACCTTCGGGAACAGCGGCCACGCGAGCAGTGCGGCGAACGGCGGGGCGGTGATCAGCAGCGCCTTGGCGCCGTAGAAGGTCCGCAGCGCGGTGGCTGAGCGGTACCCCGCGTATGTGAGCCGCTGCTCGGTCTTCGAGCGCTCCCCCTGACGTTTCGGCAGCACCAGGGCGGCAAGCGGGCGTAGACGGGCCGAGAATCTTGCACCGAACGGCGGGCGGACCTGCTGCTCCCGCGCCACTTTGCCGAGGCGCCGCCACCGCGGATTGGTGGCCGAGGTGACCACGGCGAACACCCCGAGACTGAAGACAAACATTGCGGCGGCGGCGAGCACCACAAAAACTACAGGCTCGCTGGACAGATCAGCAAATCGGGCGGCGAGGCGTGCGAGCGCAGCGGGCATGGCGTGACTCCCGTCAGACTTGGATGCGGATGATTCTGCGGATCCACAACATGCCGATGAAGCCCATCACGACGGCGATGGTGATCAATATCGGTCCCAGCCGGTTGTGCAGCAGCACAGGAAAATATCCCGGACTGGTTAACGAGATGACCGCGAAAAGCGCGAGCGGAATGAGCATCAGGATCCAGGCCGACAGCCGCCCTTCTGCCGACAGGGTGCGGATGTGCCGGTGCAGCTTGAACCGCCCGCGGATCACCGTCGTGATGCGAGTGAGAATCTCTGCAAGATTGCCCCCGGTCTCCTTCTGCACGAGCACGGCCGTAACGAACGCCATGGCCGAGACGCTCGGCACGCGTTCGAGAAAACCCATAAGCGCATGACGCAGATCGCCCCCGTAGTTGATCTCCGAAAAGATGTAGTCGAATTCCCGGCAGATCGGCTCATCCATGTCCTGCGCCACCAGCTTCAGGCACTGGGTGAAGGGGTGTCCGGCCTGCAGCGCGCGCTTCATGACATCGAGCGCCTCGGGCAGCTGCTCCTCGAATTTTGCCGTGCGGCGGGCGCGCTGCTGGAGGATCTTGACCGAGGGGAGGACCGCCGCGGTCATTCCCACCAGTATCGCGACATACCACAGATGCGTGAGATCCCATCCGGCTATGGCGACAGCCACTCCCAGGGCGGCCGAGCCGAATACCAGCCGGTAGGCCGGGGTACTGCTTCCGCTTTGCTCGAGCAGACGTGCAACGAACTCCATTCCGGGCAGAGCTTCGAGCGACTGCTCGAGCGGCGTGCGCTCTTTGCGGTATTTCTGGCGCAGCAGCGTCTCCACCTGGGCGTCCGTTTCGGTCTTGAGCGTCGCGAGGCGCTCGAGCAAGCGCTTGTGCATCCTGCGGCTCTCGCCGAACACCGGGATCGTCAGGCCCGACATCAGCAGGAACACCGCCAGGAACACCAGGCCGATGAAAATCCATACGCCTTCCTGACTCATGGCACCCTCCTGCCGGCGGCAGTGTCGCCGGCCTCTCTGAACACTTCGAAGGGCAGATCGATGCCGCGTTCGCGCAGCCGCCGCAGGAATCCCGGCACGATGCCGGTCGGCGCGAGCTCGCCGAGCACATTCCCCTGAGGATCGAGCCCCTGGCGCCGGAAGGCGAAGATCTCGGAGATGGTGATGATGTCGCCTTCCATGCCATTGGTTTCCTGCAGGCTCACCACTCGGCGACGGCCGTCCTCGTGTCGCTCGATCTGGATGATGATGTCGATCGCTGACGCGATCTGGGCACGCAGCGCGCGTGCCGGGAAAGTGATGCCGGTCATGGCCACCATGTTTTCGATCCGGCCGAGAGCATCGCGCGGCGAGTTGGCATGGATCGTGGTGAGCGAGCCGTCGTGCCCCGTGTTCATCGCCTGCAACATGTCGAGGGCCTCGCCGCCGCGGACCTCGCCGATGACGATGCGGTCCGGCCGCATACGCAGACTGTTGCGAACAAGATCCCGCTGAGTGACGGCGCCACGGCCTTCGATGTTCGGCGGACGTGTTTCGAGCCGCACGACGTGAGGTTGGCGCAGCTGCAGCTCGGCGGAGTCCTCGATCGTGACGATCCGCTCGGTGGACGGAATGAACCCCGAGAGTACGTTGAGCAACGTTGTCTTGCCTGCACCCGTGCCGCCGGAAACCAGGACATTGAGCCTGGCGCGAACGATCGCGCTCATGATGTCGGCCAGAGGTCGTGTCAGCGACCCCAGGCCGACCAAGTCGTCTACGGTGAGCATGTCCGCCGCGAAGCGGCGAATGGACAAAGACGGGCCGTCGATCGCGAGCGGTGGGATGATTGCGTTGACACGCGAGCCGTCGTTGAGACGCGCATCGACCATGGGCGAGGATTCGTCGACTCGGCGGCCCACAGCCGACACGATGCGGTCGATGATATTCATCAGATGTGCATCGTTGTTGAAGCGCACGTCGGTGAGCTCGAGGCGGCCATGACGTTCTACGTACACCTGGCCGGACCCGTTGACCAGGATATCGGAGATGCTCTTATCTGCGAGCAGCGGCTCGAGCGGTCCCAGGCCCAGCACCTCGTCCTCGATCCGCCGCACGATCCGCTGCCGGGACACCAGGCTCAGGGGCAGCTGTTGCTCGCTCATCAGCCGCTCGCAGATCTGGCGGATCTGGTGCCGGGCGTCCCGGTCCTCCAGCTCGCCGATCAGCGACAGATCCATGACCTTGAGCAGCCGCTGATAGATCTGCTCCTTGCCCTCGCGTTCCCCGGCCGTGAGTGGACGCAGCCGATCGTCCAGAGAACCAGCTTCCTCGGCGCCGTGCCGTGCACTGTCCTTCGTCTGCGGGTTGGCTTTGGCTGTCATGACGCTCTCGGTTTGATCATCCTGGAGAATGTGCGGCTGAACAGACCCCGCCGCTCGACGTCGCTGTCGCCGCCAAGCCGTTCGGAAATCGCGATGATTGCCTTGGTCACCGATGCGCCGCGGGCGTGCGAGAGCAGGGGCTGGCCCGTGGAGATGCTTTCCTCGACATTGGAGTAATCGTTTGGTACGAGGAGCGGTTCGCCGCATGACAGAGCGTTGCGAACGTGTTCCAGTGAGATGCTGGAGCGCTTGTCGTGGCGGTTCACGACCGTGATGACGCGCTCGGCGTCCACAAGCAGATCCCGGTGCAGACATGTCATGAGCCGCGCGGCATCGCGCAGTACCGTAACAGACTGCTGCACGATCAGCACCACGTGTTGGGCCCGCTCTATCACGCGGCAGGCCAGGGCATCGAGTTGCCGGGGCAGGTCAATCACGATGTGGTCGTATGAGTGCTCGAGGAGCTTCAGCACATCGATCGCGGCGTCGATAGGGACGTCCTCGAGCGGGAGGCCGTCCTGGGTGGCCTGGCCGAGAATGGCAAGCGTGCCGTGTCGTGCCAGGTAGCCTTCTAAGGCGGCAAAATCGAGCTGGTCGTGGTTCTCGATCGCCTGCAGCAAGCCCCTGGCGGGGAACAGGTCGAAGTACAGCGGGATGGTGCCGAACTGCAGGTCGAGATCGATCAGAGCCGTGCGCCTTTGCGAACGTTCGGCCAGCATGTGTGCCACGTTGCACGCTAGGAACGTGCCGCCACATCCTCCTTTGGCATTGATGAATACCGTTATCGCACCGGTGCGTACGGAGGTCAGTGTCCGGCGATCTCTTGCAATGCGCTCCAGGGCGGCGAACAGGTCCGCCTCGACGAGTGGCAGCGGCAGCAGGTCGCGGGCGCCGGCCTGCATGGCGAGGCGCGTGGCGGTCGCATCCTGGGTAGAGCCGATCACGATCAGCGGCGGGCGCCGGTCGGCAGGAGTCTCCGCCAGAGCCGCGAGCTCTGCCCGCCATGCCTCATCAAGGTGAAGCACCAACGCGTCGGGTACCTCCGCCACTTCGTGCAGAGGATCGACGTGGCCGTTGACCACCAGTTTGCGCTCGATCGTGAGACCCGGGCGCCGGCGCAGCAGCGTGTGAAGCGCGTCCAGGACCTCCTTCCGGCGTGAGACCAGCAGAATCTTGAGGCCGATGTCGGTGAGATCGCTCATGAGTTCCAGTCACGCCTCAGCAGGGAGTAATGGTGCCGGATCGCGGCACGCCGAGGCTCTCGCGCGGGATGGTAGTGGAAAATCCATCCAGTGTGAGGGTGGTGTCGAGGAGGGGGATCATCAACGGCATCGAGAAATTGACGATCTGCGCCCGCACGTATCTGATCTCGTAAAAGTTGTAGGCGGTATCGGAAAAGTTCGGCGACGGGCTGGAAATAACGGTGCCGTTGACGTCCAGGTACTCGATCATTATGTTGGTCGTCGTCAGGCCGGGAACCACCGCGCTGTTGGTGCCGTCAGCGGCGAATACGGCGGCTCGCGCCGGGTAAGGGTCGTTGACGGGACACACGGCCGCCAGACGCGCACCGCGCCGTGCCGCCGCGGTCAGGATGTTGACTGTATACAGCGCCCGACCGAATTCGATGATGCCGAACAGGACCAGGAAGAGAACAATGCCGACAATCGAGAACTCGACGGTCGTCAGGCCACGCTGTGTACGTCGCACGGGGAATCGTGGCGGCATCATAGTGCCCTCATCACGGCTACCGAGGTCAGCGGAACGGCGAGCGGCATGACGTTGCCGAGTCCGAACGTCTGCAGCGTCGGGCCCGTTATGGGTTCATAATTGTATGTGACTGAGACCTCGACGTATAACTGATTGCCTGTAGCTGAAACGGACACGTCGGACGGACTCAATCCCGGCAGAAGCGGCGCACCGTTGCCGTTTACGTTGCCGGTGGCAACCAGGTTGGCGACGTTGTTCTGGATTGTTGACGTAATGATGACAAATCCGGTGGAGCCCTGGGCGCTCACCGAGGCGGCATAGCGCGCGCCGTCGCGTACCGCGTTGTTCAGCGTGTCGTATTGGCTGATCAGGCGGCCTAACTCCGCCGTCGCCAGCATCAGCAGCAAGAGCACGGGCAGGCCGATGGCCATTTCCACCGTTGCGAGGCCCCGCTGATTGCGGACCATGTTTGAGTACCATCGGATCGTCATGAGTCCGGGCTCCCCGGATCGCGGTACAGCTCTATGATATAAGCTCCCGGTCCAGAGCCCGGAGACGGGCCCGGATCGCCGTTGACTTGGCAATTACCCTCGAATTGCCCGATCGCGTAGTCGGTCGTGCCCTGTTGCGTGACCGGCTGCAGGAGGAAGAAGCAGGCGAATCCCAGGATGGGCACCGTCGTGCTGCCGTTTTGGGTGCCGGTGCAGTCGCCGACCGGCACCGTGAGAACGCGCCGCCCGGGGACCCCATAGTTGCCGACACCGTCGGTCGCAGGTGTAAAATCGTATGGGCCGCTGGCTTCCCGGGCCAGGTAGTCATTGTAGCTGAAGACGCCGGGAGTGCTGTCGATGTTGCTCGCGCTGAGTTCCGTCGATCCCCACCATACATTGTCGTTGGAATCGACCGTAAGAGAGGGAGAATCCGAGATGTGCGTAACAGTATCGGGTGGATACTGTGCTTCGGTCCCGGACAGGTTGCCGCCGTAAATTCCGAAACGGGTGTTGAGGCCGAAGGCAACAGGTCCGGTTTCATTGCCGGTCTCGGTTTGCGCGGTGTTGCCGGTAGTGTCGCAGGCCTGGTAGCCGCCAGCCAAATTGTTTTCCACCACGTTTGCACCGCTGCCGCCGAGCTGGATGAGCTGGAAGTTGCCCGGTCCAATCTGGGCGCTGCCGGGGGCGGAGCTCTTGAGCACTTGGGGCGCGTTCAGCTGGTACCCCCAATAACTGGCCAATGGCGAGGGATCTCCGCAAACCATCATGGGTGCGATATTGCATGCCTGGTTGATGGTGGGGCTGGGGCCGGCGACCGCCGAGGCACGCACGCCAAGCTTGGTGAGTCCGTGCACCTCGATCAACGCCGTGGGAAATGTGAAGCCAGTGGCGATGACGCGGACGTAGGGGCCGGTGGTCGATCCCGCAACGAAGGGTGGCAGGGTGCTCGAGTACTGGACGGTTACTTGAAGATTGTTGCCGTCGTAGGTGTCGGCAAGCTCTCCGTTGCCGGCCGTGTTCGCATCGAGTCCGAGCGCCTGCAACGCGGCGGCTGTGGCCAGCGTGGTGCTGCCCGACTGATCCAGGCTCTTGGCGGCCGAGAGCGCGGCTGCGTCCACGGCGTTCTGCAGGCGAGATTTATTGAGCATCATGTGCCCTACGTCGAGTGCCAGGCCGGCCATGAGAATGAGCACGAGCATGGCGATCACGATCAGGACTAGTGCGGCACCTCGCTGCCTGGATATCGGCCGGATTTGAGTCCGCTTCATAGTGATACCCGTATGTTCACAGCTTCTACTTGCGCTCCCGAGGTTGGCGTCCGAGCTCGGATCACCCCCCGCCGCCGGTGTGGAATTGCCCGGGCGAGACGCGGCCAGTAATTCCGTGGGACACGGCGTGACGGTGGGCTTGGAGCACGTTCTCGAGTCGCATGCCACCGCCCGGCGCAGGGGCGTGATGGGTGGCGGCAGCTTGCAGATTGAACGTCTGTCCGTGAATCATGCCGACGTAGGTATGTCCGAACGCCCGATCGACGTGCGGAAATTCAGCGCAACCGCCGAGCATCGCGGCCATGGCCAGCGCAAGACACGCAACACATACATGGGAGTACTTCATGGCGTTATCCTCGCTCTATGTTCATGGATGACCGGTGGCGTTAACCTTGCCGGCGGGCGGAGGCGACGGTTTATGCGGAGTCCCGTGGAGCCGCCCGAGCAGGAAGAAGCCGGCGTTCGAAGGCGCGGTGACGTTCTCGCTCGGTAGCGTGACCTGGCCGGGTCCCAGTGCCTTGGCGAGGTGCGGGGTGACGAGGATCACGAGCTCCGTGCGGCCTTCCTGAAATTGCTGGCTGCGAAACAGTTGGCCGAGGATGGGCAGGTCACCCAGCCCGGGAAACTTCTTGACCGCGGTCTGCATGGTGTCGTTCATCAGGCCGGCAATGCCGATGCTCTGTCCGTCGGCAAGCTCGACCGTCGCCGAGGCTTGCCGCTCGGTGAGAGCCGGCACGGCAAATACGCTCGAAGAGGTGATGGGGCTGACGACCAGGGAGTTCGTCGAGGTCAACTCGCTGACGCTGACGTTGATCTTAAGGTTGATCCGTCCGGTGGAGAGCACGACCGGCAGGAAAGCCAGCTTGACGCCAAAATCCTTGTACTGGATGCCGATGGTGCCGTTCTGCTCGGGTACCGGTATGGGAAACTCGCCGCCGGACAGAAACTGCGCCTGATGTCCTGACTCGGTGGTGACCGTCGGCTGTGCGAGGATGTGGGCGAGACCCTGCTGAACGAAGGCGTCCAGCACCGCGTTGGCCATGACCGAGCCGCTGAGATAGCTGCCGAACAGCCCGGATGTCGAAATTTGCGGTATGGCCTGCTCGATGGCTGACGCCGCCGGCGGAAGAATGCCGCTGGTGCCGGCATGCCCCAGCAGCGGCGCGCCCCCACCCTGCGGGAAGAGGGCGCCGCCGTTGACCGCGCCGCCAGCCCATTTACCGCTGCTGTACATCCCCAGAAGCTGCAGGTTCATGTTCTTGGCGGCATTGCGTTGCACCTCGGCGACCCGCACCTGCAGCATCACCTGTTGGGGGCCTTTGACTTGCATGAGGTTTATGACTTGGCCAGAGCTGCCTGCCCCGCCCCCGCCGGATTGTTTGAATGTGATCTGTTTGGTGGCGCCGGCGTTTGCCGCCAGGTAGCTCCTCGCGATGCGTAGCGCCGCATCCATGTCCACAACGGTGTCCACGGTTCCGTAAAGAATGATGTTCTTATGAGCGCTCGTGACGCCGACGTGCTCGCCTGGCAGAACCTTCTGCAGCATCGCGCGCAGCCCGCCGAGGTCGGGAGAAACCGTGACGGAGATTGCGCTGACGAGGATGTTCTGTTTCGTCCACAGCAGGATATTGGTGTCGCCAAGAGACTTGCCAAGTACATACAGCTCGAACGGATCGATGATCAGCACATCGGCGATGTTCGGATTTCCGATCGATATCCGGTTGACCGGCCGGGTCAGCTCGATGATCCGGCTCTTGTAGATGGGGATGGTGATGGCGGTGTGCTCTCCTGCTGCATAAATGAGCTTATCGTGGTTGGCCGCCCGGGCGCCGGGCAACGTCAGCATTAGAGCGAAGAAGAGCAGGCACGATAGCCACCAAGCGTGGGCACGCGCACCGGATGTTGACTTGTTCATTGTTGGTATTCTCCAGGAACTCCAGGAATTTCCGGCTTCTTGTTCATGCGCGGTGATTGTTCAAGCGCTGCATTTCGTCCGGCCCTCAACCCCGAACGTGCCCCTTGGCTTTCGTGTGCTGGATGTTCATGCCGCGAATGATGGTGACTTCATTGCCGTCCGCTTGATGGACAACGAAACGTACCGGACGCTCGATCCTGCGGCGCGCAGGCCGTCTCTTGGGCGGTGTGCTCGCCACCGTGACTGCCGGCACGTTTATCGCGTGGGGGCCTCGAAGCGTCAACTGAATGCGGCCCTCGGTCATGGCAGTCACCAGCTTGTTAGCCTGTGGCGGCGTCACTTCCAGAGTTACTGCCCGAACGAGTTGTGGAGAGTTCTTGTCGTGCGAGTCCGTCTGGTCGACGGCGAGCACGAGAATGTCCTGTAAGACAGTGTGGGTTACGGCGTGGCCGGCCACCGTGCGTGCTTCGAGGACGTCGACATGATTGCCTGGAAGCAGAAAGCCGGCGACGTCGGTGACGTCGTTCACGCTCAGGGAGATGGCGCGCATATCGGGGGGCAGCAGCGCAGCCAGCAGGCTGCCGCTGGGGTGCTTGGTGAACTGAGCAGGTTGCAGGATTGCGCCCGGCAGAACGTTCTCAAGTGCCACCATGCCCGACAGCTGTTTTGGATCGGAGAAATGCGCGCCGATCGGAGTCGAGGCTGGCAGCTGAATAACCCGCAGAAAGCGTGGGTAGACCCTGGTGCCGAACTGGAGTTTGACCGCAGCGGTCACCACGGACATCTGCGGTACGCTCTGGCTTTGTTGCAATCGCTTCGCGACCCAGCCGCGAGCCACCCACGCCGCGCCGAGCGCCAGCGCAAGTGAGATCACCATTAGTGACATTCCGCGTCGTTTAAACATGTTGGGCTCCTCCGGGTTGCCTCATTGCTTGCCGGCCACAAAGTAGTTTTTCCAGGCCCACTCCAGCGCATCGAAATGCAATCGGTCGCCGTCACCAAGATAGGCGGCGTGGTCGAGCGCCATGTCGATCAGGTCGCGCGGGTGACACGGCAGCAGAGGTACCTGGGAGGGACGGTGCAGGCGATCGATGACGGTCTGGCAGGTCGCCGGGTCGTACGGGACGCCATGCTGCTCGCAGACCTGCCTCCAGATCTCGTGGTAGCGCTGCTGCGGCAGCGGTCCGAATTGGATCTTGTAGCCGATCCGCCTCAAGAACGCGTCGTCGGCCAGGTCGGCGGGCCGCAAATTGGTCGAGAATACCAGGATGAGGTCAAACAGCACGGTGAAGCTTTGACCGGTGGGCAGGCTCAAGTAATCCCGGTCTTCCTCCATGGGGACGATCCAGCGGTTGAGGATGGCGCGCGGCGGCACGCGCTGGCGACCGAGATCGTCGATGATGAGCATACCGTTGGTCGCCTTGAGTTGCAGCGGCGCGCGATACAGCCGGGTGACAGGATCGAGCTGCACCTCCAGCATCTCCGGTGTCAGCTCGCCACCGGTGATTACGAGCGGCCGCCGGCACAGCACGAAGCGAGGATCGTGACCGTCATCGAGCCTGACACCGGGAGGGGGCGCGTGGACCGGGGAGTGCACCGTGGTGTCGAAAATCTGTATGATGGTTTCGCCGATGGCGATCGCGTGCGGTATCAGTACGGTGTCGCCGACAAGGCGACACAACCGCTGCGTGATGTAGGTCTTGCCGGTGCCCGCCTCGCCATACACGAAGATGGCTTTGCCAGAATTGAGCGCCGGACCCAGCCGATCCAGCATTGCGTCATCGAGCACAACGTCCCTGAATGCCGCTGACATCAGCTCGCGCGTCACCAGGCGTTCGTGCACCGATTGCCGGCGCACCACTTCGCTGTAGACTTCGAGTGTCACCGGGGCCGGACCCAGGTAGCCGCTGCGGGCCAGCCCGTCCTGAGCACTCATGCGGCCCCGTTCGGTCAGTGCATAGCGCAGGCTGGCTTCATCGGGGGTGGGTCCCCTGACTTCGACACGCCCCTCTCGGCGCAGGAAGGCGATCACCTCTTCCAGAATGCCGCCTGCGAGGGCGGTGCGGCGGCTCAGCGTCGGCAGCGACAGGGTGCCGGCGTTGTAGATGTGTTTCTCGACCACCTCGCACAGTAGAGACGTATGCAACCCGGTCTCGGAGATGCTCTTGGGGCGTGGCACGGGAACGGGAATCGCCTCGGTCGTCTTGTCAGAGCCATTTCCGGCACCGGTGTGACTGACCTCTTGCGCTGTGCTAGCCACGGTATGCCCTCCAAATCAGGGAGATTATCGTGCCGCTGGCGATGGCCAGGCCGTAAGGGAATCGCAGGCTCGCCGCATCGTCCTGGGGTCGTGTGACGTGGGCCATGCGCCCGGTCGCACAGAGCACGTAGCCTCTAAACATCCACCGCCTGGCGAGCTCACGAACCCCGTCCAGTCCCGCCGCAGCAACCAAGACCGCCAATCCGCCAATCAGACCCACAACCATGGTCCAGAGTGCGGCGAAGAACGCTCCGGCAGGCCCGAGGAACGCTCCCACGGCCGCCATGGCTTTCACATCACCGCCGCCGGTTCCCCCGGCCAGGAACATTGGCAGGAAAATCGCCAGTCCTGCCGCAAGTCCCTCCGCGCTGTGCAGTGCGCCGATGGCGCCGGCCGCGAGGCTGTTGATGCCGAAGGCAATCGCCGCGGCGGAAACCGTCAACCGGTTCGGGATCCGGTGGGTGGTCAGGTCCAGAACCGCGACCAATGCCACGAATACCGTTAAAGCAGTTGCCGTGAAATACCAGCTTTCAGTGGCCATGCGCATAGCTTTGCGGTCGATCCGGGAAGAGAAACCGATGGGGCGCGACCAGCACCCCATCGGTAAGCAAGCAACACCATCCGTGGCCCCTGCTAGAATGACCCACTGTTGGCCGGAGAGCTCGAAACAGCTCCGTACAGCCAGTGGATGACATTGTTCACCGCGTCTCCGAGACTGGTGAAAGCAAAAACGACACCAGCAGCGATCAATCCGCCGGCGATGGCATATTCCACTGTTTCCAGCCCGTCCTCTTCCTTCCACAACGAGACGAGCGCCTTCTTGAAGCTCTGCATGGACGTGTCTCCAGATAATGTAATGAAGTTGTTGTCTCGATCCGGCATCGGCCGGGCCGAAATAGCCAACACCGACGAGTCGGAATTGACGAATTGAGCATCGGGCTTTTCCGGCGGCCGGCAATAGGACGGCTTTGCAGATCTGCCGGATGATTTTGACTGCCCGCGGCGTCACCCGCGATGCGGTCCATTGCTCAATAGTGCGACAGTGAGCCCGTGGAGTCCGGATCAACTGATCGTCTTAAGTGATTGATCGGTAACGAGGCCGCTGTCGGATGTCGACGTGGATTTGCCGTGATTGCGTGTCGGCGGGAGCGATGCCGTTGGCCCGGATTATGTCGAACGCAGCCCGTACGACAAAATCGTCCCGATGTCGATCAAAAGACTCCTATCCGTGTCAACGCATCGTTTGCCAATGTACGGTGAACGCACCCGGCCACGCCGGGCGTAACGGAACAGTAATGAGCAGCACAAGCGGAGTCGAGTCGGCCCCGATCCCGATCGCCTACTTCCGTGGGGGAGCTGTCTCGTGGCCATTATTGCTCGGTCTGGCGGGATTGCTGATCCCTGTGCTCGCAGGATGGGGACTGACGGATCCGGATACCTACTGGCACATCGCTGCGGGTCGTTGGATGCTCGTGCACGGCGCTGTGCTCACGCACGATCCATTCTCCTTCACCAGGTACGGAGCACCGTGGATTGCTCACGAATGGGGCGCGGAAGTGCTGATCGCGCTGGTGTACGGGTTCGCCGGATGGGGGGGGCTGATATTTCTTGCCGCAGCCTGCTTTGGAGCGACACTGGCGTATCTGTTTCGCTTCCTGCTGGCGCGCATGGAGCCGCTGCACGCTTTGCTGCTGACATTTCTGGCTGGGAGCATGATGGTACCCTCGTTGCTGGTCCGTCCGCACGAGTTGGTGTGGCCGCTGACCGCGTTGTGGGTGGGCGCGCTGGTCAGCGCCAACGAACAGCATCGTGCACCGCCGTGGTGGCTCCTGGGCGTTATGCTCTTATGGGCGAACATGCACGCCAGCTTCCTCTTCGGGCTGGGGATCGCGATCGTGCTGGCGCTCGACACCGTGGTCGATGCCGGGGCAGAGCGGGGGTCCGTCGCCAAGCGCTGGCTTGTGTTCCTCGCGGCGGCATTCGGGTGCGCGCTCGCGAACCCGCGGGGTTTTCGTCTGCTGGTATTTCCATTCCGGGTACTCAGCATGACCTCTCTCGATTACATCTCCGAATGGCGGCAGGTGAACTTGCAGCACCTGCAGCCTCTCACCCTTTGGCTGGTGATGATTCTGGGGCTGGCGTTCATCGGGCGCATTCGCCTTTCGCTCATGCGTAACGTTCTGGTCCTTGGGCTGCTGTTCATGGCGCTGCAGCACATTCGTAACGTGGCATTGCTTGGCCTGGTGACGCCATTCATTCTGGCGAAGCCGATCGCGACAGTCTGGCGCCAGTTGCCGTCCTCCGGCCACGACGCGGCCGGGCTGGATCGGTGGATGAGGACGCTCGCCCGCCCCAGCCGCCCTGCCACCGCATTGGTGGCGATCATACTCGTTGCGCTGACCGCCGGAATCGCATTGCATTTCAGAAGGCCCCATCCCCCCGGGGACATGACGCCTCGCGCGGCCCTGGATGCGCTGCTGTCCCATGGTGCCGGGCGCCGGATACTGAACGACTACGGCTTCGGCGGCTACCTGGTCTTCAGAGGAATTCCCGTATTCGTGGACGGTCGCGCAGACCTGTATGGAGATGCGTTTCTTACGCGCACCGTCAACGCACTTTCGCTGTCAAAGGGTGGTCATCTCGAGGCATTGCTCAGGAAATACCGGATAACCGGCATTCTGATGCGCCCGGACTGGCCCGCAGTGAAGTTGCTCAACCTAATGCCTGAATGGGAGCGGATATATGCGAGCAACGTGGCGGTCGCATATGTTCCCCGAGTTGAGGGTAAATCGACATGAATACACGTGTTGTGAATTTCCGTCGACGGGAGGTGCACGAACGCTCCGTTCACGCCAATGGAGGGGCGGCCGAAGAGCTGGCTCCAGAGCTCGTCGTGGTCATCCCGACGTACTGCGAGCGGGCCAATGTCAACGAGGTTGTGCACCGACTGCGCAATGTCCTGACGGGGATCCGGTGGGAGGCGATTTTCGTGGACGACGATTCCCCCGACGGGACCGCCAAAGCGGTCCAGGATATTGGCCTCAAGGACGTGCACGTGCGATGCGTCCACAGACTGGGCAGACGCGGGCTTGCCGGGGCGTGCATCGAAGGCATGCTGGCGAGCTCCGCGCCTCACATCGCGGTGATGGACGCGGATTTGCAGCACGACGAGACCATCCTACCGAAAATGCTGCAATATCTTCGCGAAGGAAGCGCGGAGCTCGTGGTCGCGACCCGTTACGGCGGGGCCGGAAGCATCGGCGAATGGGACGCGTCCCGGGCAACGATCAGTCGCCGTGCCACAACCTTGAGCCATCTGGTGTACCGGCATGCCGTTTCGGACCCGATGAGCGGATTTTTCATGCTTAAGCGCGGCTTGTTTGAGGAAGCCATGCGCAAGCTTTCGACGACAGGTTTCAAGCTTCTGCTCGATATCCTGGCGACGATAAAGCGGCCGGTAACGATCAAAGAAGTGTCCTACACCTTCCGCACGCGCGAGCGAGGCGAGAGTAAGCTGGACAGTGTCGTCGTGTGGGACTTCGTCATGCTGATGATCGACAAACTCATCGGCCGGTACATTCCGACGCGCTTTGTGGCGTTTTCTTTGGTCGGGGGCGCCGGAATCGTCGTGCACATGACGGTGATCGCGCTTCTTCTGACTTTTAGCCCCGTGAGCTTCCCGCTCGGGCAAACTCTGGCCGCAGTGTTTACCATGATATTCAATTATGGGGTCAATAACGTACTCACATACCGCGATCAGCGAAGGAAGGGGCTGGCGTGGCTCACCGGGCTGGCCTCGTTCATTGCCGCGTGCAGCCTGGGGGCGCTGGCGAATGTCACTATCGCCACGTTTGCGTTCAGCCGGCACGTGCCCTGGTTCCTGGCCGCCCTGGCGGGAATCGTCGTAGGCGCGGTGTGGAATTACGCGATGACGAGCCGCTTCACCTGGGGCAAGGCTCAGCACGCCCGCTGAGCCTTGGGCGCCGTGTCTCGGAATCGTTTGGAGCAGCTCCGGAATCCCGTCGGTGGCCGGACCCCTTCGTAACCGGTGCACCAGGCGCACGATATGAGCGCGCGCGAGGGAGTGGTAGCGGCGGCAGGGAATTCGGCGCTCGGCCGCGCTGCCATTCTTTCCTGGCCTCTTCTGTTGGGAGTGGCGGGATTTCTCGTGATCGCCGCACTGGGTATGGGGCTGGCGGACCAGGACGTGTATTTACACGTCGCGGTAGGCCGATGGATCGTCGAGCACGGCTATGTGCCGGCCCACGATCCATTCTCGTTCACCATGCGCGGGGCGCCATGGGTCGCGCAGGAGTGGTTGAGCGACCTGTTGTCCGTCTCTGCCTACCGAGTGGCCGGCTGGTCGGGGTTGGTATTTCTGGGCGCGGCGTCCTTCGGTGCCACACTCGCATACCTCATGCGCTTCCTTTTGAGACGAATGGAACCGCTGTACGCTCTGGTGCTCGCCTGTCTTGGGGCGAGCATGATGTTGCCAAACCTGGTGGATCGACCACATGAGTTTGTGTGGCCGCTAACAGTCATGTGGATGGGTGGTCTTGTTCAGGCCAGCGAGGAGAATCGCGCACCACGCTGGTGGCTGCTGGGGGTGATGCTGCTGTGGGCGAATATGCACGCGAGCTTCATCCTGGGGCTGGTGCTGATGGTCCCGCTGGCGCTCGATTCGCTCCAAAGCGTCAAAGCAGATTGGCGGAACGTCGCAAGGCGATGGTTGCCGTTCTGTGTGATGGCCGTCGCTGTCAGTCTGTTGAATCCGCGGGGTTACCGGCTGCTGCTGTTCCCATTTCACTTGCTCGGCATAAGGGAGATCATGATGTACTTCAAGGACTGGCGGCCGGCGAACTTGCAACAGCCGCAGCCATTGCAGATATGGCTGGTCGTAGTGGTCGGCGCAGCCTTTGCCGGGCGTGTTCGGCTCTCGTTGATGCGCGCAGTCATGGTCTTGGGGCTCTTGTACATGGCATTGGAGCATTTCCGGAACATTGCGCTTCTTGGGATGATCTCCCCGCTCATTCTGGCGTCGCCGGTGGCAGCCCGGATGCGTCCGTCATCGCTTGGCGGAAAAGATGAGAATCTGCTCGATCGGTGGTTTCGGTCTCTTTCACTGCCGGCGCGACCCGCATTCGTGTGGATTACCATTCCGCTCGCCTGCGCGGTTGCCGTAATCGCGTTGTACGCCAGACGCCCGCAGCCACCCGGGGTTATCGCCCCTCAGGCGGCCCTGGCTGCGATTCTTCGCCGGGTCCCAAGGCCCAGAATCTTCAATGACGTGAATTTTGGTGACTATCTCATTTTCCGAGGCGTGCCGGTGTTCGTGGATGCTCGGGCGGGAGTGTACGGGCAGGCATTTCTTAAAAGGACGTTCGATGCGGTTTCCCTGGCACCGGATGGAGACATTCAAGCTCTGTTGACGAAGTACAACGTCAACGCGATTCTGCTCGGACGGTGGCTCGCGGTTGCGCCGCTGATCAATGGGATGTCGGGCTGGCAGCGTGTGTATAGAGACAAATGGGCTGTGGCCTATATTCGCCGTCGGACACGCAGGTCATGAGCTGCGCCAATGACGTTGCTTCACGGGATACGTCAATAGACACGGCGCGCCGGATCGGGCTGTCTTGGCCGACGCTGTTTGGCGCGGTCGCTTTTCTGCTGGCGATCGTGTGCGGGGCGGTCCGGCTGGATGCGGACATTTATTGGCAAATCGTCACCGGGCACTGGATCATCGCTCATGGTTACGTTCCGACGCACGATATCTTTTCATTCACCAGACTCGGAGCCCGCTGGATCGCGCAGGAGTGGAGCGGGGAGGTGCTGGTGGCGCTTGTATATGCGATGGCCGGCTGGGCGGGTCTTACGTTGCTCGCGGCGCTGCTCTTCGGATTGACGATCGCATACCTGATGCGCTTCCTGCTGTCACGGATGGAGCCCCTGCATGCAGCGGTGCTCACCACTTTCGCCGGCTGCATGATGTATGGTTATCTTATCGTCAGGCCACACGAGTTTGCGTGGCCGCTGACAGCGCTCTGGGTCGGTGTGCTGATCCAGAGAGCCGAGGAGAAGCGCAGCCCGCCGTGGTGGTTGCTTGGAGTAATGCTGCTATGGGCTAATCTGCACGGCAGCTTTATCCTGGGCCTCGGACTCGCGGTCGCGATCGGACTGGAGGCGGTCCTTGACGCGAAGGACCAATGGAAGTCCGCCGCCCGCCGCTGGGGCGCGTTCGTCGCAGCCGCATTCGGCTGTGCGTTGCTCAACCCGCAGGGCTGGCGGTTGCTGGTCTTTCCCTTCCACCTGCTCGGAATGCACGTGCTTGCGCAGTTGACCGAGTGGAAGCCCCCAAACCTGCAACACCCGCAGGTGTTCGGGATATGGTTGATTGCCGTGCTGGGACTCGCGTTTGCCGGCCGTTTCATACTGCCGTTTGTGCGCTCGCTGCTGCTCATCGGGCTGATATTCTTCGCATTGCAACATGTTCGCAACGTATCGCTGCTGGGATTGATCTCGCCATTTCTGATCGCCAGCCCCCTTGCGGCGCTGTGGCGACGTGAACCCCTTCACGGGCGAGGTGCGCAGACGCTGGACAAGTTTTTCCGTAGTCTCGCCGTTTCCGGCCGCCGCGGGGCTCTGTTTGCAACGATTGTGCTTGCGGGCGCGCTCGGAGTTGCGGCTGTGAGTGTTCACAAACCCCGGCCGTCGACGCAAGCCACTCCGCAAGCAGCCCTCAATGCGCTATTGGCAAGACGGCCGCTTGCGCGGATTCTCAACGATGCGGAATTCGGCGGTTATCTCATATTTCGGGGAGTCCCCGTGTTTGTGGACCCCAGGGTTTCGTTGTACGGCAATGCTTTCTTTCAGCGGTACTACGATGCGCTGGAGCTGAATCGCAACGGAAATGTCAATGCACTGCTCGAGAAATACCGGATCGACGCGATTCTCATCGGACCGGAGTGGCCGGTGGTACGAATGCTCGACCGGTCACCGGATTGGAGACGGATATATGCGGACAAGTGGGCAGTGGTATACCTTCGCCGAAGGCTCGCCAGGTCATGAGCTAGATTTGCGATGAGACGATGTTGCAGGGATGTCCGAGAGAGTACGGGAGACAACACCATCGGCGGCGAGACTTATGTGGACGATTCTATCGGTGATCACATGAATACCGCTGACGAAGCTGCTTCGCGGGACATCCGGATTGGCAAGATGCGTAGTATCGGCGTGTCCTGGGTGATGCTGCTCGGGTCAGCCGCGTTTCTGCTGGCAGTTGCGAGCCGGATGACGCTGAATGACCCGGACACCTATTGGCACATCGCGACCGGACGGTGGATCTTGGCAAACGGCGTCGTCCCGACGCACGATATCTTCTCCTTCACGATGCACGGACGGCCGTGGGTTGCGCAGGAGTGGGGCGCGGAACTGATATTGGCTGTCGTGTATGAAATTTCGGGATGGTGGGGCCTTACTTTGCTTGGCGCGGCCTGCTTTGGATTAACGATTGCGTATCTCACGCGCTTCCTGGTGAAGCGGATGGAGCCATTGCATGCGGTGGTGCTCGCTATATTCGCCGTCTGCATGATGTGTCGGTACATGTTTGTCTTGCCGAACGAGCTCGCGTGGCCGGTAATGGCAGTATGGATCGGCGTGGTGATCGAAAGCAGTGAGAAGATGCGGGCGCCACCGTGGTGGCTGCTCGGGGTGATGCTGCTGTGGGCGAACCTGCATGGGAGCTTCATCCTGGGCCTCGGTCTGCTGGTCCTGATCGGGGCAGAAGCGATCCTCAATGCGAAGGAGCGATGGAAACCTGCCGCCCGGCGCTGGGGTGCGTTCATTGCGGCAGCGCTCGGCTGTGCATTTTTGAACCCGGCCGGCCGGCGCTTGCTGATCTTCCCCTTCCAGCTGCTGCACATGCATATTCTTGGCCGGTTGGCGGATTGGCAGCCGACCGATTTGCTGGATTCGCCGATCATGGGTTTGTGGCTGTTGGCAGCGCTCGGAATGGGGTTTGCCGGCCGCCTGCGGCTCCCATTTGTGCGCCTGGTAGGTCTCCTGGCGTTAATTTATTTCGCTCTGGAATACTTCCGAAGCGTTTCATTGCTGGGACTGATTTCGCCATTCCTGATTGCTGCGCCGCTCGCAGCACTATGGCGACGGGAAAGCGCGCCGGCGGAGGCCGCGCATGCGTTGGATGCGGTCTTTCGCGCACTTGCTGCGCCAGGGCGGCTACATGCACTTTGTGCAACGATTGTGGTGACAGGGGGGCTGGCGTTTGCGGTGATGAGCGTGCACCGGCCGCGACCGATGCCGTTCTTCGCACCGCGCGCCGCGGTCAATGTACTGTTGGCGAGACGTCCGCATGCGCGGATTTTCAATGATTCTAATTTCGGCGGCTATCTGATATTTCGTGGAATTCGGGTTTTCGTAGATGCCAGAGTGACCGTGTACGGGGATACCTTCCTTCGTCGGTACTACGGAGCGCTGGATCTGAATCCGAAAGGCAACGTCAATACACTTCTAAGAGAGTATCGGATCGATGCGGTTCTGATGGGACCACAGTGGCCCGTGGTGAGATTGCTCGACAGGTCGCCGGAGTGGAAACGGGTTTATGCGGACAAGTCGGTGGTTGCCTACATTCGCCGAACAGTTGTCAGATCATGACTGCATGTATAGTTTACGCCTCGCTGGTGACAAGGGTGTTCGTCCCACCCGCCATCGGTTGGGGTGATGCCACGACGAGACCGATGCGCCGTCAGCGAAGAAGTCCCAATCTGTCACAAGCAAGACAAGACTGGTGAGATTAAAAATGGCCATGAGGGGTTTGGGACAATTGATTTCCAAGGGAACACCTATCGACACGGTGCGTCGAGGCGGTCTGTCCTGGCCGTTACTGCTGGGGGCGGTGGCCTTTTGGGCAGCGCTTATCACCGGTGCGGCACGGGTCGGTCCGGACACCTATTGGCACATCATGGCCGGGCGCTGGATCCTCGCGCATGGCCAGGTGCCGACCCGCGATCCTTTTTCCTTCACGATGCACGGCGCTCCGTGGGTGGCCCAGGAGTGGGGCGCTGAGTTGCTGATGACCCTGGTGGACGGCATGACGGGCTTGACGGGTCTCGTACTGCTCAGCGCGGCCCTGTTTGCGCTCGCCCTGGGGTATATGGCGCGCTTCCTGCTGCCGCGTATGCAGCCGCTGCATACCGTGCTTCTGACGGTTTTGGCCGGATGCATGATGTTTTCCTACATTTTGGTCCGACCTATGGAGTTCGTGTGGCCTCTGACGGCGCTGTGGGTGGGTGTGCTGATCGAAGCCAGTGAGAAGAACACCGCCCCGCCGTGGTGGCTGCTCGGAGTGATGCTGCTGTGGGCGAACCTGCACGCCAGTTTCGTCCTCGGTCTCGCACTGGCGGTGGCGATCGGATTGGAGACGATCGCCACCGCGAAGGCGGATTGGCAATTACCTGCGCGACGGTGGGGTACGTTTATCGTAGCGGCGTTCGGTTGCGCGATGCTGAACCCGCACGGTTATCGTTTACTTATGTTTCCCATCCACGTGCTCGGATTGCATGCGCTCGGCAATTTGACGGAATGGCAGCAGCCGAGCTTTCAGCACCCGCAGATCTTCGGTTTATGGCTGGTCGTGTTGCTCGTGCTGGCGTTTGCCGGGCGGATTCGGTTGCCGCTTGTACGTTCGATTCTGCTCGTGATCTTGATCTATTTTGCCCTTCAGCACGTCCGTAATGTTTCATTATTGGGACTGATCTCGCCGTTCCTGATTGCGAGTCCGATTGCGCTCTTGTGGAAGGAACTGCCCGCGCGCGCGGGCGACGACGGGGTCTTGGACAAAGGATTTCGCGCGCTTGCCCGGCGGGGCGGTCTCACGGCCTTCTGTGTGACGGTGGTGCTTGCGGGCACGCTCGGCATCGCTACAGTGATGGCGAAAAAGCCCGGCCCGCCGGCACAGTACACACCACGCGCAGCGCTCGATGCGTTGTTGGCGAGGCGGCCGGACGCGAGAATCTTGAACGATTACAATTTCGGCGGTTATCTCATATTTCGCGGCATTCCGGTGTTCGTGGATGGCAGGACGGACATGTACGGCAACAGATTTATTCAGTCGTACTTCGATGCGGTGGAGTTGTCTAAGAACGGAGATATCTATGGGCTGCTCAGGAAGTACCGGATCAATGCGATTCTCATGGGGCCGCAGTGGCCGGTGGTAAGATTGCTCGACCGCTCGGCGGAATGGAAACAGGTTTATGCCGACAAGGTGGCTGTGGCATACGTCTGCAAAGGCGCAAAACCTTAAGGGGCGGCGGTGCGCGTGGCGCGAGGATAGATCGTTCGCGCCGAAAAGCTGACTGTACGCGAGGATTGACTGTGCAGAGGGTCAGGATTCCGTCTATTGATGGCATGATGGCGGTTTGGCGGCCTTGCTCGCCGCTATCCTTGCAGCGCACGTAGGCAGTGAGGTTTGGGCGGGCAAACAGGGGCCAAGGCGGCATCCGGAAGCAACCGGTGCGAAACATGCGACTCCGGTCGGCTTTACGCTGTTCGGCTGTGGGGCTCCGCCTCTGTTCGCCGGCGTTACAGCGCCGGAGCTGAAGCCGCACGGACCTCCCGGCGGATTTGTCAGCATGCCCGGCAGTACGATCATCTACCTGGCGTGCCTCCTGATCGGAGACGGAATAGCGGAGCACGCTGTGGGCAAGCTGAGGCATTCCGCTACGCGTGACCGGGGATCTCCAACGGGTGCCTCGATGGGTTAACAACCGGGAAAAATCGATAAATCAGAATTTCATTGTCACAATCGAGCCTGGTAGGAGCAGTCTACCCCAAGAAACGGAGGGTCGGAAGACTCGCGGCAGGCCGCTTCTGCCCCGCTCGATGTCTCTATTGCGCCTCATGGCCTCGCGAATTCGCCTGGATGCATTTCGGAACCTGTCGACCTTGGGCCGATCGTCATCAACGGCAGGTAGAGATAGAGGGAAAAGATAGCTATGAAAGTGGAAAGAAATCCCCAAAAAACCCATAGATATCATGAGTTAGATGGCATAAGAGGGTTGGCGGCGATCTCCGTGGGTTTTTGGCACTCAATGGTTATTTGGGTGACGCTGCCGTTCTCCGTCTACGCGACCATAAGCAAATCAATATTCTGTGGATCTACAGCTGTCGATGTTTTTTTTGTTCTGAGCGGCTTCGTGCTTCCGGGAATGATCAGCAGTATCACTCAAAGATATGTCTTTGAGTTTTATTTAAGAAGATTAATCAGGTTGTACTTGCCGGTATTCGCATCGGTATCGCTGTTTGTTCTTTTTCTACTTTCATGCCGTGGATACGGCATTGAACACTCCGGTAATCATATTTGGGCCGATTATTTCAATGGAGGAGAATATTTATCGGTAAGAAGCATTTTGGAAAATCTCACCGCCTACCGTTATGTTTACAATCCAGTTTTGTGGACCATACGTGTCGAGATTTTCGTTTCTATTGTGTTTCCGATTTTGTTTTATTATTGGAACAGACAAAAAATAGCGCAAGACATAATACTTCTCTTCATCCTGGTTGTGGTCGCAATTATTTTTAAATATCATGACCAATATGGACTTGTAGTGTTGCATTATTTGTATGTCTTTTATATGGGAATGATTGTGAGAAAACTGCCGATAATTAAGTTTCGCAATCATAAAATAATGACATATCTTTCGTTGCTATTGATATTGTTGCTTGTTCTTAATGCCGCCAACTATAGAGGGGTCTATAATTCCGGAGATCACCCTGTACCTTATGATTTCGTCACATCCCTGCTCGTCTCATGCCTTATCTATTTTGTTATTGTGAATAAAGACGGATTCATTTCAGGAGCGCTAAGATCTGAAGTTATTCAATTCTCTGGGATGATTTCATATAGTTACTACTTGATAAATTATCTGTTTATATTGCTAACAGCGATTGTTCTTAATCATTATAATATACAGAAATCAATCGGCCTTTGGCCTTCAGTTTTGATTCTATCCGTGTTGTCATTAGCTGTTACGATCCCATTTGCGTATATGTTCCATGTAGTAATTGAGAGGCCATCTGTGTATATAGGAAGGATGATAAAAAACAGACAAAAATTAATCAAACAGGAATTCAGTTAAGTAGTCTGGTGGTTTAATAGGCTTTGTTCCGGGCGGTTGCTGCGCAATCGATCTTTCTGACTTTATCGACAGAGAATCGGACCGGTTCGGTCTTCGTTCTCGATCTGTTCCTCTCGAGTCTTTAGGCGTCGCTGCGATGCCTCGGCGGGCTCTGGGCCGAGGTTCTTCTTTTCTTTGTGCAGTTCGTGTTGGCGATTTCGCTCCTCGATTTCTCGATTGCCGGCTTGCTCGATCGATATGCGCGCATGCCGGACATCGCGTTTTTCGGTGGAATATCGACTGCCGCGCGCATTGCGCGGGTCGGTACGATCAGTTATTCGCTTTATTTGTGGCGGCAGCCCTAGAGGTTCGCGACGCGGCCGATAGCTGTCCGCGTAAGCGTATAGCTGGCATGTGCGACAATTTCGTTCGATTTGGTGGAAAGACTGATGCCTGGCGTGCGAAACCGGATCGTGCGGGCGAGGCCCGGCAGCCGGCGGCGCCGCGGATTCTTGAAGGATGCTATTCGATGTGCGGAGGCAGCGAGCGGTATTTGTTGCCTTCCTCCGCCGGTGCGGGTGGTGATGCCGGCGGCGCGTTGAGGGTCAATCGGCGGCCGTGTCCGGAATTCCCGTGGCACATCCTTTTCCGCTCGACCTCATTCGCCGATTTTCCGTAAAACCGTATTGATCTCGTATCGCTTTGCGGGTGGGGCGCATGGGCCGGGCCTGGTGTACAAGCAGCCGTTGGGCCAGCATTCTGCGGGCTTGAAACCCATGGTGGAGGTGAAGCCGGATCGTTTTGCGAGTAATGCGTTGTACGCGGATTCTTCCGTTCTAAGGATATGCTCGTTGGCGATGAGCAGGATGGGGATATCCCTGTGCAGGTGCGCATATCCTCCTATGCTGTACCAAAGCTCGTAATCCGCCACGCCGCACACGGCGGGATCGCGACTGAGGCGGTTGAAGGCGGCGATTCCGACGGCATTCTTCTGCCAGTATGGAAAGAGCGGGATGCTCCAGTAGGAAAGCAGGCAACAGAAGGTCAAGGCGGACACAATGGTGGCGTTTCGGACCAGGGCCGGATTTTTGGATTTGGAGGTGAAGTACCGGACGATCTCCATGAGCCCGATCGCGGCAAGTGTAACAACTATGGGGAATACGGAGTAAATGAAGCGGATTTCCTTGTGACCGATCATGGAATGTGAGACGAGGACGATGAGGGCGAACCAGCCGAGGAACTGGCTCCTTCGAAGTCCGAACAGGGCGAGCACGAACAGCGGGAACATCTGTTCTGTCAGGACGAGAAAATACCAGTACCAGGGCTGGGTGCCATACAGGGCGCTTCGGGCCTCGAAGGCGTTTACCCAGACATATTTGATGAACGACTGGAAGGGATATGACCATGTGAAAGCATCCACCAGGCCGAACACGAGCACCGGCAGCAGGAAGCCGCAGGCGAGCGGCAGCGCCCTTTGGCGCCAGTTCGGGTAGCAAAAGTAAAGGAGTGCAAACCCGATTGCCGGGGCAAGTTCGACGCGTAGGGACAGGGCCAGTCCTAAGAGGAGACCAGCGAGCAGCATCCGCCTGCCTTCGGGTATTCGCTCGCCATACTTGCCCAGGTACAGCCCCGGCAACAGAGCATGCGCGGCGACGACGCCTGTCAAGGTACTTGGGCCGAAGATGACCAGGTCATACCAGACCGCGCATGCGCCGGCTGCGATGACGGCGGCTTCGATGCCGCTGACGCGTTTGGCCCAGAGGTATCCAAACCAGATGGTCACGAGAGACAGCAGTGACAGGACGGCGGAAATACCCCATAGATAGCCGCTCGAGCCCGGGCCCATCCATGCTGTGGCCCTCATGATGGCGGCAAGGAAGGCCGGAAAGACCCAGCTGCGCACTCCCTCTCGCCATTCCCAGGTGATCACGCCGTAGCCGTAGGCGAGGCGATGCGCGGGCTCCAGCGTCTGGAAGATTGCGTCAGGGTGGATGAGGTTCGGAAAATGAGCGGCGTAAAGCCGAAGCGAGAATCCGACGGCAAAAAAGACCGCTAGAGCGCAGTGGATGACGGATGGCTTCCAGCGTGAGCGATTCCAGAGCATCACGGAACCTCAGGTCGGAATGATTTGCGGGCAATCGGGGCTTCTTAAGGGCTTTGCCGTTTCCCCATGAGCAATCATCTCAAGAAGCGGCCGCGACTACCACGTAACCCCGTTGTCCGCGGCCGGGAGTGATCTGCAGGGTCCTAATCGGTCCCAGCGCGGCCCGCCAGCGCCCGCTCGATCCGCCGGTCCGGGATGAGCCACAGCAGCGCCACCGCGGCATACAGTCCGAGCGATACCCAGCGGGCAAAGACGGCCAGGCCAATGGCGGCGAGGTAGAGCATGGGGGACAGCTTGCCCTTCCAGTCGCCGCCGAGTGCCTGCCTGAGGAGCGAGTCCTTCCCCTGGATCGCGATGATGCGGTGCTGCAGGATCTGCCACGCGATGGCCGCCATCAGCAGGACCACGCCATAGAATGCGGTGGGCACGGAGGCGAAGCTGTGCTCGCCCATCCAGCCGGTGGTGAACGGAATGAGCGAGAGCCAGAACAGCAGATGCAGGTTCGCCCAGAGCATCCCGCCACTGACGTACTGCACGGTGTGCAGCAGGTGATGGTGGTTATTCCAGTAGATGCCGAGGTAGATGAAGCTGAGCACATAGGTCAGCAGCACGGGTATCACGGGAACGAGCGCGTGCAAAGTGGTTTCCCGCGGGATTTTCAGCTCCAGCACCATGATGGTGATGAGGATGGCGATCACCCCGTCGCTGAAGGCTTCCATCCGGTCGGTGCCCATGGCCGTCTCGCTGCGCAGCTGTCGGAGACGGCCGATTGTATGTCCGAACGGCACTCTTTACACTGCGCCCATGGTGACAGCATCAGAGGCGCTGCAGCGCCTGAAAGACGGCAACCGCCGGTTCGTCGAGCGGGTGCGCAATCAGGAGGCGTCCCTCGGGGCTTCGCCGCGCATCGCTCTCATCCAGCAGGAGCAGAAGCCCTTCGCCATCATCCTGGGGTGCTCGGACTCGCGGGTGCCGGCGGAGATCGTCTTCGACCAGGGGCTCGGCGATCTGTTCGTGATCCGCGTGGCCGGCAATATCGTGGCGCCGTCGCTGATCGGGAGCGTGGAATTCGCCGCCTCGCAGTTCGGTACACGCCTGGTGGTCGTCCTGGGGCACACCCGCTGCGGCGCCATCCAGGCCACGCTGCAGGAGCTGCGGCGCCCGGCCGAGAATCAATCGCCGAACATCCGCTCGATCGTCGATCGCGTGCGCCCCTCGGTGGAGGTGCTCCTGAAGACCGAGCTGCGCGAGGACGAGGCGGCATTGGCCCGGCACGCCGTGCGGGCCAACGTGGGCGTGTCGGTGAGCCATCTGCGCCATGGCTCGGAGGTGCTCGAGCGCCTCATCCGCGAGGAAGGGCTGGCCGTGGTGGGCGCGGAGTATTCGCTGGAGACCGGCGAGGTGGAGTTTTTCGACGGAGTGGCCGGGGGCTGAAATCCGCTACGTAGCGATCTGCCTATTAGGCAGGTTGTTGATATTCTGATTCGGTCAACGCCGTCACCCCCAGCGCACTGCGAATACGACAGTCACCACGGTAGCGAGCGTTAGTGTGACCAGCCGGCGAAATTGCTCGGAGAGTTCGGCACGGATTTCGGCGAGCTCGCCGCGCAACTGACGCAGGTTCGCCTTGATGTCGGCGATATCCGTGCGGACAGAGGATACGTCGGATTTCAGTCTCGCGACGCGAGCATCCAGTGTGTTTTCAACCATTTCGATCACCGCCATCATGGCCGGCTTCAGTGGAACGCCGTGCGCAGCATGTGCTCAATGCCAATGGATCGCCGCGGTGATGATTCCGCCCATGGTTGCAAGGACGGCCAGCACCATGGTGATCATGAGTCCGACCAGCCAGCGGAATTGGCTGTCCATCTTGTCGCGCAGACCGGCCAGTTCGCCACGCACCTCCTTGAACCCGCTGTTCATTTCGCCACGCAAGCCGGTGAGCTCGCCGCGCATCTCATTGATCTCGCTGTTCATGTCGCCGCGCAACTGGCGCAGGTCGGTCTTGATGTCGGCCACGTCCGTGCGGATGGAGGATACGTCGGATTCCAGCCTCGCGACGCGAGCATCCAGTATGTTTTCAACCATTTCAATCACCGCCGCCACTGTCGGCTCCAGGACAATGCCACATGCAGTAGTTGCTGCCTGTGTTTATCTCAACACAAAATCCTGCGGATTTGAACAGTGACGTGGAGCGCGGACGGGGTATTTTTGTCGCGGCGTGGACGATCGCCGCGACCTGTTTTTACCGCGCAAATGAGACGTCGATTACACCGTGTGTTTTCGACGTCTCATCGTACGTCAAGCCATCCCGCCATTGACCGACAGGATCTGCGCGGTGATGTAGGATGCCTCCTCCGAGGCCAGGAACCCCACGACGTTCGCGACTTCCTCCGCCGTGCCCGCGCGGGCCATGGGCACCAGGCGCTTGATGTCGGCTTCGTCGAACAGCGTTTCGCTCATGGGTGTGGCGATGATGCCCGGCGCGACGGCGTTGACGGTGACCCCGCGCGTGGCCAGCTCCAGCGCCAGGGCCTTGGTGGCGGAGTTCAATGCGCCCTTGGCGGCCGCGTAGTTCGTCTGCCCCTTGTTGCCGATCAGCGCGGACACCGACGAGATGTTGATGATGCGGCCCCAGCGGGTGCGGATCATGGGCAGCAGCAGCGGCTGCGTCACGTTGAAGAAGCCGTTGACGGAGACATCGATGACCCGATGCCACTGATCGGGGCGCATGCCGGGCAGGACCGCATCGTCGTGAATGCCGGCATTGTTGACGAGGATCTGGATGGGTCCGGCGAGCGCGGAGACCGCCTGGCGCGTCCCCTCCGGCTCGGTCACATCGAAATGCACCGCCGAGGCGCTGCCGCCCGCGGCGGTGATTTCCTCCGCCAGGGCTTCGGCGGCGGCAATGCCCTGGCGGGCGTGGATATACACGTGCAGCCCCTCGCGCGCCAGACGGCGGCAGATCGCGGCGCCGATGCCGCCGCTGCCTCCGGTCACGAGCGCCCGCTTGCCTTGATTCATGGAGAAGTCCCGTCGGTGTGTCTGCCGGAGAGGGTGCCGAACACGATGCTCGCGCGGCCGCTCACGAGCTCCCGTCCGGCGCAGCTCAACGTCAACTCGTACAACGCGCTCGTGTCATCGCCGGCCAGACGCCGGGCGGTGACCGCCAGGTCCTCCGCCAGGTCATCCAGCCTCGTGACCCTAAGGAGCAGATTTCTGACACTGGCCAGGTATCCGGGAGGCGCTCGCGTGCCGGTGAGCGCGGCCACGATAGCCCCGTGCGCGGCCATGGCCTGGCCGGCATATTCTACGCCGCAGGCCGCGCCGAGCCGGCCGTGGGCGCGCAGCGGGTTGTCCGTAAGCCGGTGGCTCGAGGCGCGGCAGCGGATCATCGCGAGGTCCCAGGCGATGACCTCATCGAGCAGGCACATCCGTCCCTGGTGCGGGATGTGGCGCTCGATCCAGTGCCGGTCCAGGCGTTCGCCCACCGGCAGCGGCTCGGGGTTGGTCGCTAGCGGCATGCCGACACCTCGATCCGCATGCGTTGGACGTCGAGATAGTCGATCACGGTGCAGCCGTTTTCGGCCCGGGCCAGCTTTCTGAGCAGGGGCAGGCTTCGGGCGGTGGGGCTGGCGGCGCGCAGCGCCTCGAGCGGCGCCTGCGGCATGGGCTCGGCCGGATCGTCGGTCAGGGTGACGGCGATCCGTGCATGGGTGCCCGTGCCGGAGCGAGGATGCAGCAGCAGCGCCACGCCGAAGGCGCCGGGGAGCGGGCGCTTGGCGTGCAGGGGCTCGGGGTATCCGGTCTCGTATGCCACGAGCAGCACAGGCTCGCCGTCGACGGCCACCTGGGTCATCGCCTCGAGCAGCCCCGCCGCGAAACTGCCATCGAACGCGCACAGCACGCTGGAGCGCGCCGTGGCCTTCATGGCGATGCTCCAATATCCGGCAGCGGCATTGTGCACGGAGTTATGAAACCGTGTCGGGGAGAGCTGCCGGTCCTCGGAAGCAAGCGTGACGCAGATTTCGTGGCAGATCGCCCCATCCGCCCCGGAGGAGGCAAACACCGTGGCGAGCGTCGCCGGGTCGGCGGCGGCCTCGGCAACGGCCTGTCGGGCGGCGGCGAGCGCGAGCCGGACGGTCGCTCCCGTGCGCCGCCGCTCGGCGGGCGGGAGGCTTTCGATCGCCGGCAGAACGGTGGGCGCCGGTTCGTAGAGACGCTCGCCGGCGAGGACCGGCACGGAGCCGCGCCAGTCTGGAAGGCCCGGCCCCACCAGGCCGATGCCGGCAATGTGCGCGGTCAATGCGGGCGGCATGTGCTCTCTTTCATCAAGCACGCTCGAGCACCAGGGCGCAGTTCGAGCCGCCGAAGCCGAAGGAGTTGCTGAGCGCGCGCCGCAGCCTCAGGCGGCGGTTCTCGCGCAGGTAATCGAGTCCCACCGCGGGGTCCGGCCGCGAGGTGTTGACGCCGCCGGGCGCGAAGCCGTGCCGCAGCGCGAGCGCGCAGAAGACGGCCTCGAGCGCGCCGGCGGCCCCGAGGGTGTGGCCCGTGGCGCCCTTGGTCGAGCTGGCCGCGATGTGCGCGCCGAACACCGCCGAGACCGCGTGTCCCTCGGCGCTGTCGTTGCTCTGCGTGCCGGTGCCGTGCAGGTTGATGTAGTCGATGTCCCGCGGCTCGAGGGATGCGCTCGCAAGCGCCTGTTGCATCGCCGCCCGGGCACCGAGACCCTCGGGGTGCGGCGAGGACATGTGATAGGCATCGCTCGACTCGCCGAGGCCCGCGAGCAGGACCGCTCCCGGGGGCGTCGCCCCGGAGTGCCGCTCGAGCAGCACGAAGGCCGCCGCCTCGCCGATCGAGATGCCGTCGCGCGCCGCATCGAAAGGCCGGCAGGGCGTGCGCGAGACCAGTTGCAAAGAGTGGAAGCCGTACAGTGTCGTCAGGCACAGCGAGTCGACACCGCCGACCACGGCGGCATCGATCAGGTCCGCCTCGATCATGCGCCGCGCCGATGCAAACGCCTTGGCGCTGGAGGAGCAGGCGGTGCAGGTCACGGCGGAGGGGCCCTCGATCGCGAGCACGCGCCGCACGAACGCCGCCAGGGCGTAGGCGTTGTGAGTCGCCGCGTAGTCGAATCCGGCCGGCAGCGCGCCGGAGGGCCCGCGGCGCCGGTAGGCGATCTCGGTCTCCAGGATCCCCGAGGTGCTGGTGCCTAGGAACAGCCCCACACGGCGCCGCCCCAAACGGCCGGCGCACTCGCTGACCGCCTCGATGAACCCGTCCTGGGAGAGCCCGAGCAGCGCCAGCCTGTTGTTGCGCGAGTCGAAGCGGGCGAGCTCGGGCGCCAGGCGGACCTCGTCCACCCCCGGCACCTCGCCGACGTGCGTCTCCAGCCGCACGGTCTCGAAGACACAGGGCGCGAGTCCGCCGCGACGGTCCGTGAGGGATGCCAGCGTCTCGGCGAGACCGCGGCCGATGCAGCTCGTCGCGGTGAAGTGGGTCAGTGCGAGCGGAGTCATGTCTTGCAGGCGCGCAATGTGACCGGCTTCAGTCCCGCCGCCGACAGCGTGTCGAGCAGCCGCGGCAGGACCTCTAGAATCACCGGCACGCCGCGCGCGGTTCGGGCCGCATGCCCATCGTGCAGCAGCAGGATGTCGCCGCCGCCCAGGTCCCGGACGAGTTTGCCGAGCACCGACTTGGCACTGGCGTTGACGGTGTCGAACCCGCGGCGCGTCCAGCTCGCGAGCTGGAGGCCCAGCCGCTGCAACACCGGGTCGAGCAGCGGGCTGCGCAGTCCCGCCGGTGCGCGGAAGAACTGTGGGCGGCGGCCGGTGGCCGCGGCGATGGTCTCCTGCGCTCGCTCGATCTCCCCGCGCAGCGCGTGCGGCCCGAGCAGCGAGAAGCGATGCAGATGACGCTGGCTGTGGTTCTCGACGGCGTGCCCGTGCCGGGCGAGCGCGTGCGCCAGCTCCGGATGCCGCCCGACCCGCTCGCCGATGCAGAAGAAGGTCGCGGGTACCCGGTACTGCCCGAGCAGGGCCAGTACCCGCGGGGTGATCTCGGGGTCCGGGCCGTCATCTATGGTGAGGGCCACCGCCTGCGCACCGGCCGCCGCGGGCAGCCGCGTCCAGTTGGGCCCGAGCAGGCGGCTGCGCGGCCACAGGCCGGCGGCCGTGAGCAGGGCGTGGTCGGCGGCCACGGCCCCGAGCGCCCAGGGCCACTCGCCCGGGCGGGCCAGCACGGCCGCGAGCGCCCCGCCGTGCACGCCGAGGGAGGCGAGGACCAGCGGCGAAGGCCGCCACGCGGGCAGGGAGGCAGAGTTCGGCATCGGCGGGAATTCTAGCCTGCGGGGGGGCGGGCCGGCGCGCGCGAGAGAATGGCGGCGAAAACCAGCGCCAGCAGCGCTCCCGGGGCCACCGTGGCGCCGAGGTCGGCCAGCACCGGGACCGTGGAGAAGGCGAGCACCCCGAAGCCGAGCACCGTGGCGGCATTGGCGATGAGGAGCGAGGCGAGGGTGAGCGCCGGGCGCTCGGCGGGACGGTCGAAGAACAGCGCGTAGTTGGAGCCGACGGCGACGATCAGCAGCATGCCGATGACGTGCAGCAGGGTGAGCCGCACGCCCAGGGCGCTCAAGGCCGCGGCCACCGTGAGCACGGCCAGCATCAACGGCAGCACGATGCGCCCGACGCGCACCGGCGAGCGCAGCGCGGCGAGCAGCAGCAGCACGATCGCCGCGAGTCCGATGAGCGAGAATGTCACCGCCTCGCGCAGGTAGGTCGAGTACAGCGCGTCCGCCTCGCTCTTCAGGTCGAGCACCGTCAGGCGCGCCGGGGCGGACACCGACAGGGCGCGGCGAACCTGCCGGATGTCGATGGAATAGCGGTTCGGCCCCGAGGCCGGCGCGGTGAGCGGCAACAGCGCGCGCCACTGCCGCCCGTCCCGCACGAGCAGCGCATCGAGCGCCGGGGCGAGCGGGGTGCCCGAGAGGTCCCGGCGCGTCAGCAGCGGCGCGGTGCGGGCTTCGGCCACATCGCGCAGGAACGGCGCGAGGCTCGAGACCGTCAGGGGCAGCCCCGAGAGCGCCTGTCGCAGACGCCCGCGCAGAACCGCGGGAGGCGGCAGGCTTTGCCGGCGCCGCCGCTGCAGCGTGAGACTGGGCAGGTATTGCGCCGGGCTCTGGTACCCGGCGATGACGTTGCGCTTCACGAGGGCATCGAGCTCGCGCCCGGCCTGCTCGGCGCCGCGCAGCGCCGATTGCATCCGCGGCGCCGATACGACCGCGATGTAGCGCACATCGGGCGCACCCAGGTCCGCGCGCAGCGTGGCGTCCAGGCGCTGCGCCGCCGCCGGGACGGGGCTCAACGCCGCCAGCCGCCGGTTCCACAGATGATCCCGCCGCACGAACAGCACGCTCACCGACAGCGCCGCCAGAGCCACGAGCGCCACGCGGGCGAGGCCGGCTCTGGGCAGTGCGCGCTGCGCGGCCCGGCCGAGCGGTGTCAGGTCCCGGACGGCAAAGCGCCGCGGCAACAGCTTCGGCAGCACGAAGCGTGTCACCAGCCCCGCCGCCAGCACGCCCGAGAGCGAATACAGCCCGAGTTGCGCCAGCCCCGGGAAGCTCGAGGGCAGGAGCGAGGCGAAGCCGCACACCGAGGTCAGCACGCCCAGCCGGATCGTCGGCCACGCTGTGCGCCGCCAGGCCGACTGATCGGGTTGGGACTGGATCAGGAAGTAGATGGAGTAATCGACCGCCTCGCCGATCAGGGTGACCCCGAAGCCGAGCGTGACCCCTTGCACCACCCCGAAGTGCAGCGCCACGGCCGCCACCCCGGCGAGCGCTCCGGAGGCCACCGGTACCAGTCCCAGCGCCAGCGCCGCCAGCGAGCGATAGGCCAGCAGGAGCAGCGTCACGATGAGCATGCCGCTCACCACGGACAGCTCGAGCACCTGGCGCTCGATGTTGGCGCGCGCAGCGACGGCGAACACCCCGGGTCCGGTCATCTCGAGTGTGGCGCGCGCATGCAGCCGGGCGCGGGCGGCCGCGAACGCGCGGCGGATCGCGCGGATGGCGCGCGCCTGTCCATCGGTGTCGGCGCCCGCCGCGCGGGTGCGTGCGAGCAGCAGCGCGAGCCGCCCGTCGGTGGAGACCCATACGCCGTGCGAGGTGCGCGGCGGGCGGTTGCCGCTCAACCCGCCGAGCACCGTCACCATCTCGCCGGTGGGGTCGCCGCGCAGGCTCGCGGCGGGCAGTCCGGCCGATGCGAGCAGATCCAGCGTGTTGGCGATCGCCGCGTGCAGTCCCGCCGCGGTGAAGCGCCGGGCGGTGACCGTGTCGCTGAGCAGGTAGCGGTGCGCGAACAGGAAGGCCGCATCGCGCCGGGCGGTGGCGGCCGCGCCATTGTCGACCGATGCGAAGTCGGGATTCGCGGCGAGTCTGGCGGCCAGCGCGCGCGACAGGCGCGCACGGGTGGCCGCATCGGAGCCGCGGACCCCTAAGATGATCAGCCGCGAGGCCACGCCCCGGCGCAGTTGCTCGACCAGCAGCCGCTGCGCGGCGGTGGGGGTCCGGGGGAGCAACGCCGACAGGCCCGCGGAATAGCGGGCGCGCACGACGACGATCGCGGCCGCCACGGCCAGCGCCGCCCACACCACCACGGCGAGGCTCGGCCGTTTCATCGGGAGGGCGGCGGACCCAAGGTCATGCGCGAGTGATCGCCGTTGGTGTGCACGATCACGATCGAGCGGATCTCATCGCGCGCGCCCTCGATGCGGATCCGGCTGAGGTGGCTCGTGTGGGTGTCCAGGGGCCGCAGGGTCAGCGTCCAGTGGGCGAGGCTGCCTTGGAAGCCCACCTCGAAGAGCCGCTCGAGCGCCGCGCGGTTGCCGGCGAGGGTGTTGCTGATGGCATCGATGTAGGGCGCGATCCGCGGATAGGCGTTGACGTCGATGCGGTACGTGCGACCGCCGCGCCTCATCGTCAGTACGCCGTGATCGAGGACCAGGTCGACGGGCCGCGGCTTCAGCGTGCGCTTTTCCAGGTGGCCGGGCGCGTCGTAGATCAACACGCCGGAGCTCTTCAAGGGCCGCGTGAGAACGGATAGATGGTCCTGCTCGACGAACGTGACCTCACCGTGCTTACGCTGCGCGAGCAGCGCCATGAGACGGTCGAGCGCATTTTTTGAGTCGTCCGCAGGCGCCATCCGTTGCGCGCTTCCTGAATGGACCGGACCGGATTGTGCCGCGGCCGCCGACAGTGTCAGCGCACACAGCAGCAATGCGGCGGGAACGCAGCGATTCCCTAAGTGAAGCGGGGAGCTACGCACGAGCCCAGAAGTCGTGAAAGTTGAACCAGTTGTCCGGGTGCTTGCGGCAGTAGTGCTCGAGCCGCGCGGCGTAGCGGACGATGGCGGCGCGGACGGCCGCTTCCCGCCCGGCGCGCGCCACGGAGGTGAAGTCGGCGAGCGGCTCGAACACGACCCGGTAGCGGTTCGCCCCCAGGTACAGCCCCAGCATCAGGATCACCGGCCGCGACAGCAGCGCCGCGGCGCGGAACGGGCCGGTGGGAAAGCGCGCCGGAGCGCCGAGAAAACTCACCTCCTCGGTGGGCTGCTCGCCGGGCGTGCGGTCCCCCAGCATGCCGACGAACACGCCCTGCTCGAGCAGATCGCGCACCTGAAGCAGGGCCAGCGGATCGCCCAGCCCGACGATGCCGGCCGCCGCCGCCGGATTGATCGCCGCGAGCGCGGTGTTGATCTTGCGGGCGTTGTGCTCGTACATCACCATCACCACGCGCAGCTCGGGGTGGCGGCGGCCGATGGCGCGCGTTGCCTCGAAGCTGCCGAGGTGCGCCCCCATCAGGAGCGCACCGCCGCCGGCGCGCAGCCGCTCACGCATCGCCTGTTCGCCGACCACCTCGAAATCAAACAGGTCGAAGCGCCCGTTGAGCAGGTAGAGGCGGTCGTGGATGGTGGTCGCGAAGCTCATGATCTGGCGGAAGCGCTCCGAGGGGCGCGGCCGCCGGCCGAGCACCCGGCGCAGGTACTGAAGCGAGGCGCGCCGCGCACGCGGCGCGAACACGAAGAAATACGCGCCGATGCCGTACAGGACGATGCGGCCGGCTCGCCGGCCCATGCGCAGGGAGAAGCCGGCCATCAGGCGCGCGAGCAGCAGGCTCCCGCGCTCGCGCTGGCGCGACCAGCCCGTGGCGGACTTCAACGCGGCCGACTCAGTCATGGGCCGTCGCGGTGCCGGTGGCGACCGGCCGGCCGCCATCGCGGATGGTGAAACGGACGGTCCCCGAGGCGGTGCGTTCGTAGTCCAGCAGGAGCGTGGCGCCATCGGTGACCGCGGCCAGGAACTTCACCGAGCCGATCCGCCAGAGCCGCCCGCCGGCGGCCTCGGCCGATTCGATCGCGTGCAGCGCCTCATCGAGCAGTACCGCGCCGGGCAGGACGGGGGCGCCGGGGAAGTGACCCTCGAGGGAGGGGTGCGGCCGCGGCAGGGGGAGGCCGATGGAGGTCACGCTCGCCTGCGCACGGGATCCGCCAACAGCGCACGCAGCGCCTGTTGGGGGAGTTTGCCGGTGCTGTTGCGCGGCAGCCGATCGATGAGCAGGAGCGGGCGCGGCAGGAACACCGGATCGATGCGCCGGCGCAGCGCCTCCAGGATGTGCGCGGCATCGAGCCTGGGAGCGACCGCCGCCGCCGCGAGCCGCGTGACGCCGAGCTCGTCCGCCGGGCGGTCGTCGGGAAGGAAGAACGCTCCATCGAGCACGCCCTCGATGCTGTTCAACTGGTGTGTCAGGTAGGCGAGCGAGCTGCGCTTGCCGGCGATGTTCACCAGATCCGCCAGCCGTCCGTGCAGCCGGAAGCGCCCGCCATCGAGCAGCTCGAGCTCATCGCACAGGGCCGTCGGCTGCTGGAGATGTCCGCCGCGCGCGAAGGTGCGCCCGTCCTCGCGCGCCAGCGACACCTGCGGCCAGAGCCGCCATTCGCACTCCCGGGCCGTTCGCCGCGCGGCGATCTGGCCGGTCTCCGTGGAGCCGTAGATTTCCATCAACGGCGCATGGAAGCGCTGCTCGGCTTCGCGCGCGAGCGCCTGCGTCAACGGCGCAGTCGCCGAGACGATGAGGTCCGCCTCCGGGACGTCCGCCTGCGATGCGAGCACCGCCCGCAGGTGCACGGGCGTCGACACCAGCATCCGCGGCCGGGGGATCGCCTGCAGCGCGGCGCAGATGTCGGCGGGATAGAAGGGCCGTTCGGCGCACAGCGCGCCTTGGCTGTGCATGGGCAGCAGCACGCTCGACTCGAAGCCATACATGTGCTGCGGCGGCACGGTGGCGAGCACGCCGTAGGGCCGGTCCTCGAGCACGAGCCGGCTCGCCCCGTCGCGCACACACCGCACCAGCGGTCCCCAAATCTTGCGGTGCGGCACCGGCACGCCGGTCGAGCCCGAGGTGAACACGAACGCCACCGTGGCGTCGCGCCCGATCCGTGGCACCGGCCAGGGGCCCGGCGCATCGCCCGCGTGGTCCGGATAACGCATCCGCGGCAGGTCGATGTCGCAGTCGGCCGCGTCGGTCAGGCAGAACACGTCGGGGGCGAAGGCCGCGAGGTGGCGCACGACCTCCGGCGTGTGGGTCGGCGGCAGGAGGCTGACGCGGCCCGAGGCCAGTGCCGCGGCGAAGCCCACCATGAAGCGGTAGCGGTCCGCGCAGACGTTGATGACGTGCCGTCCCGGCGGAAAGCTCGCGGCCAGATGGCGCACATCGGCCAGGAACCGGCTGACAGGTATGGGCGCACCGGCGCGATACGCGACGATCGCGTCGGGCGCGGCGTGCGAGATCAGCGGCAAGGTGGCCAGAGGCTACTTCGTCCTATGCGCCGCGACGTACTCGGCGAGTTGGCGCAGCGAGCGGAAAATCTGTGCGTTCTCGGCGTTGTCGGCGCGTAGTTGTACACCGTAGTGCTTGGAGACGACCAGCGCGATTTCCAGGATATCGATCGAGTCCAGGCCGAGGCCCTCGCCGTACAGACGCGCGTCGGGATCGATCTGGCCGGCGGCGAGCTCGAGGTTGAGGGCCTCCACGATCAGCTCCGCGAGCTCCGAGAGCAGGCTCGCCTGGGGGTCGATCGGGTGCACGGTGGCTGCAAGTTTGGACGTCGACATTGAGAAATATTATTTTTTGAACGCTTCCAGAGCAAATTATATGGCGAGTCCACCGCCGGCGAGCGTGATCTGGGAACCAGTTCACGCTTGCAGCCGGCGGGCCGCCCGCCCGGGGAGGGCGGGGGGGGAGGCGACACAAAGACCGGTGGGGCTCCGCGGGGGGCAGGCGAGCTGCCCGCCCGCAGCGGAAAGAACAACAGCGACCACCCCCCGG
>OBLK01000040.1_pt1 | contig 59533 bp, 57 predicted proteins | sample 1518871 | NCBI WGS metagenome assembly OBLK01 (sample SAMEA2464837, study PRJEB22497) | soil metagenome | biome: Grassland; feature: Farmland; material: Clay | place: Australia | collected 2013-02-01 | depth 0.8 m
ACCGCGTCCATCGACAGCGCGCGCAGGCAATTGGCCAGCTCTCGGCGGGTGGTCATCAATAATGGTCCTCTCGGCAAAGCCTGCCCTGGCATCGATCCGGGGCCGCCTCCGGCGGCCGCATTTCTGCCCGGAGGCGGACGCACCGTCCTCGTGCGGCGTGGAGAAAAGGGGCGCGCATTGTCCCCTAGCGGCGCTCAATCCTCAATCGGCGATTCCCCGCGGTCTCCCTCGGCGGCGGCAGGTGGGCCAAACGGCAGAGCCGCGGCCAGGCGCCGGGCGACAGCTTTCGGCGACAGTGACTTTACATTAGTCGGACGGTGCCTGAAGCGAAGCGGATCCGCGTCCCGGTTCACAAACGCATTGCGCCGCGGCGCGATCCAGTTCACGGCTGTGCCACGTTGCAACTCTGTTACGCTGAGCGTTGTGAGCACCGTGCGCCTGATCCAATTCACGGACCTTCACCTGTACGCCGACGAGAGCGGCCGCCTGCGCGGTGTGCCCTCGCTGGCTTCGCTCTCGGCGGTGTTCGAGCATGCCCGGCAAGGGCAGTGGCCGCCCGATGCGCTGCTGGTCACAGGAGACCTGGTACAGGATGACGCCGGCGGCTATGCGCATTTCCGGCGGATGTTCGGCTCGCTGCGGCTGCCGGTGCTGTGCCTGCCCGGCAACCACGACGAGCCGGAAGCGATGCGCCGGGAGCTGTCCCTCAGCCCGTTCGTGACCGGCGGCCATGTCGACCTCGGAGTTTGGCGCATCGTCCTGCTCGACAGTGTCGTCCCCGGCCGCGCCGGTGGCGCCTTGTCCGAGGCGAGTCTCACGGCGCTGGAGGAGGCACTCGCCGGCGCCGGCAAACTCCATGCACTGGTGTGCCTGCATCACCATCCGGTGCCCATGAAGAGCCGCTGGCTGGACCAGGTCGGACTGGCGAACGCCCGGGATTTTCTTGGCGTCATCGACCGGCACACCAACGTGCGCGGCATCGTCTGGGGACACGTGCATCAGAGCTTCGATGCGCTGCGCAACGACGTGCGGCTGCTTGCCACGCCCTCGACCTGCGCGCAATTCCTGCCGGGCGCGGATGAATTCGCGCTCGACCGGCGCTCACCGGCCTATCGGACACTCGAGCTGAAACCCGATGGGTCCATCACGACGGAGGTGTTTTGGACCGACATCGCCTCCCAGGGCTCCATCTCCGCCGCGTGATGGGATGTGCCGGCCGGCTCAGGGCCGCCCGATCAACGCGTCAGCACCTGCCGCCAGCGCTGTGCCACGGCGGACAGCCTGAAGCGCGGATCGGGGCCGGTCACCGGCCGCTGTCCGGAGCGCCAGGCGCGGATCCGCTCCAGGTAATCGTCAAACAGCCCCAGCCCGCCGGCCAGGCGGGCCGGCGCCGCGCGCCAGCGCGGCGAGCACGCCCCGAGCAGCCCCTCGTAGACGCGCTTGCCCACGGTAACCGGCAGAATCTGCCGGTCATCCGCGATGACTTCCCGCGCGGCGCCGCAATCGTGGGTGAGCACGGGCGTGCCCAGAGCGTTGGACTCGGCGAACACCAGGCCGAAGGTCTCCGGGATGACGAAGTTTGGAAAGAAGGTGCACAGCGCCGTGCGCACTTCCGCATGCATGCGCGATTGCGGCTGGGGCCCCAGGAACTCGACGCCTTCCACGCGGCCGGGTCCGCCCTCCTTGTACCCCGGGTTGCCGACCACGAGCCGCAGGTCCGGCATCCGCCGCCGCAGCGCGCGAAACGCGTCCAGCGTGAACTTCAACCCTTTGTTGGGCGAGGAGAGAAATACCAGCTTGCTCTCGTCGACGGGCGTACCGTCGGGCCGGAGCCGTTCGTCTATCGGGTTGTAGATGGTGCACGCGGTGACACGCTCGTCCGCCTTCATCCAGCGTAACGTCGCCTCCAGCGCCTCGCGCTGGGTATCCGACACGCATACGATGCGCACGTCCAGATCGCTCAGGAGCCCGGCCGTCGAGGCCAGCCAGCGGGCGCGCCGCGAGCCGGGCCGCACCCTGTCGTGCAGCCATAGAAACACGCGCGCGTTGGGATACAGTTCGCGCACCGCCGGCAAGGCGCGGGAATCGCGGTTGACGATGACACAGCCGACGGCGGGGTCGCGCGCCGGAGGAAGATAACGGCCGCTGGCCACCGTGCGGTTGTGCTGGACCACGAGCGCGCCCAGCGCATCGGCCACGCGGACCACGGTCGCCTCTGTGCCGCCCATGGCCTGCCGCCGCAGCGTGTCGGTATCGTAGGGACGCGCGCAAAGCGGGTCGAAAAACAGGATCGAGCTCATTGTGTCGGGCCCCGTGCCGGATCGGGGGCTCAATGGGAGCGGCGCCGGGGCTTCTTGCGCGCGAGTATAGCCCGGCGTTTCCTCGACGGCCGGCGCGCCGCCCTTGCGCGCGCAGCGTCGGAGACGCCGGGGAATCCGCCGCGGGTCACTCGCTGATCGGTCCTCAACAGTCCCAATCTCTCGAGGCGCGCCTCGATGGCGCGCAGCGTGCGCCGGTGCCTGCGGGCGATCGTCTCCGGCGCATCCCCCGCCTCGAACGCCGCGATCAGCCTGTTTTCCTCCTCGCTGGTCCAGGTATGCCCCACATTGGCGGGCAGGAGGGAGCGCCGCTGCGCACGGGCGGCCGAGTGCGCCAGCGCCGCGACCGCGGCCAGCAACGCCCGCATCACCTCGGCCCGCTGCAGCACCGACTCGGCGGGCAGCGGCTCGCCGGTGCGAGGGTCGAGCCCCTGGATGAGCGCCTTGAGAATCTCCCCGGCCCTGAGGTCTTGGTCGGCTTGGGTGTCTTGCATGCGCGCTCCCGCTGGCGATGGCCCCATCGGCCCGGGCGGTCATTGTCGGGAGGTTCCCGGGCGGATTTCCAGGCCGATAACTCGCGCGTTCGTGTAGATTTGCGCACAACGGCGCATCGCCCGTAGAGTGCGCGCCTCCTCCACCGATGCTCTCACGATGCGCGCCTTTGCCTGGTTTCTGCTGCTGATCGCTTTCAGTCTGGCTTGCATGGCCGCTTTCAGCTATCCGGCCTGGCTGCTGCTACATCCGCATTTCCACTTCCCGTTCCATCGCATCGGCGAGCGGATCGGCATGCTCGGCTTCCTGCTGGGCTTCGTGCTGATTGCGCGCCGGCTTCGGCTCGCGGACCGCGAGAGCCTGGGGTTTGGCGCCCCGCGGCGCATCTACGTGCGCGAGCTGTTGCTGGGCCTCGCGATCGGCGCGCTCACCATGGCGGCCGTCGTTGCGAGCATGACGCTGCTGGGGCTGCTCGTGTGGCATCGGGCGGCCCGACTGGGGTCCGCGGCGCTCGCGGGGCTGCTCGCCAAGCGGCTCCTCAGCGGCCTCGCGGTCGGTCTCATCGAGGAGACCGCGCTGCGCGGGGCGATGTTCGCCGGCATTCAGCGAGAGTCCGGCGTGCTCGCCGCCGTCGTGTTGACGTCGCTGGTGTACTCGGCAACTCACTTTCTCGGCGTGGCTCACATCCCGCCGGCGGCGGTCAATCCGTGGAGCGGCGTAACGCTGCTCGCGGGCACGTTGCGTGCCTTCGGCCATCCGCTCGGTATCGCCGACGCGTTCCTGTGCCTCACCGCGGTCGGCGTGGTCCTGGCGATCGTCCGCTCCATCACGGGTAACACCGCCGCCAGCATGGGGCTGCATGCCGGCTGGGTGTGGGTGATGCTGGTCGTGCACAACCTGGCCCGGCCCGATCACGCCTCGCCGCTGCGCTTCCTGCTCAGCCGCCACGACGGATTCACCGGCTGGCTGGTGCTCGCCTGGACGGTGCCGCTGGGACTGGGGCTGTGGTGGTTCTACTCGCGGCGAACGTCGCGGCACGCCGCATGAACGATCCGGGCCGGGCGCCGCGGTCAGCGCATGGTGCGTGCGGCGTTCCGGTCAGGGCGCTTTTCCGAGGCGCCGGAGGCGGCGAAGCGCTCGCCCAGCTCCGCCAGGAGCTTCGCGTGCAGTCCGCCGAAGCCGCCGTTGCTCATGATGAGCACATGGTCACCGGGCCGTAGTGAGCCGGCGAGATCCTTCGCCAGCGCGCCCACGTCGCTGCGGCCATGGCCGCGTCCGCTGAGCGCACCCAGAACCGGCATCGCATCCCAGCCGAGGTCCGCGGGCAGATACAGCCAGACCTCGTCCGCGCCCGAAAGCGAGCCGGCCAGCATTTCCCGGTGCACCCCCATGCGCATGGTGTTCGAGCGCGGCTCGAGCACCGCGATGATCCGTGCCGTGCCGACGCGCCGCCGCAGACCCTCCACGGTCGTGGCGATCGCAGTGGGATGGTGGGCAAAGTCATCGTACACGCGAATGCCCCCCACCTCGCCGAGCACCTGCATGCGGCGGGCAACTCCCTGGAACGTCCCCAGGGATTCGATGGCGCTTTCGACCGTGACACCGGCGTGACGCGCGGCGGCGATCGCCGCGAGCGCGTTCTCCATGTTGTGCGCGCCCATCAGGCTCCACCGCACCGTGCCGTGCCGATGCCCCTCCTCCAACACATCGAAACGGGACAGATCCCCTGCGCCGTCCCCGGGCCGCGCGGTCCAATGCGCATCCGGCAGCGCTTTGCGGCAAAACCCCTCCCGCGGCGTCCAACACCCCATCGCCAGCGTGTCCCTCAGGCGCGCATCGCCCGCATTCCACACGATGCGGCCGCTCCCGGGAATGGTGCGCACCAGGTGATGGAACTGGCGCTGGATCGAGGCGACATCGGGATAGATGTCCGCGTGGTCGTACTCCAGGTTGTTCAAAATCGCGGTGCGCGGTCGATAGTGGACGAACTTGGCGCGCTTGTCGAAAAAGGCAGTGTCGTACTCATCGGCCTCGATGACGAAGAACGAGCCGCGGCCGAGCCGCGCGCTGGCGCCGAAATCCGCCGGCACCCCGCCGATCAGGAACCCGGGCTCGAGCCCGGCGCGCTCCAGTATCCACGCCAACATGGAGGCCGTCGTGGTCTTGCCGTGCGTGCCCGCCACCGCCAGCACCCAGCGGTCCCGCAGCACTTCGCGGGCCAGCCATTCCGGTCCCGACACATAGGGCAGGCCGCGGTCGAGCAATGCCTCGATCACCGGTAGTCCGCGCGTCATCACATTGCCGACGACGACCACATCCGGCCGCGGGTCGAGCTGCCCGGGCTCGTAGCCTTCGATCAACTCGATGCCGAGCGAGCGAAGCTGCGTGCTCATGGGTGGATAGACGTTGCGGTCCGATCCGGTGACGCGATGACCGGCCTCGCGCGCGATCGCCGCGACGCCGCCCATGAAGGTCCCGCAAACACCCAATATGTGTACGTGCATAATGGAGGGTAATTGTACCGTTCAGGAACCCGCCTCATTGCACTCAATCGCCACCACGTCCGCCGCCATCGGCGAAATCGCGTCGCATCTGGCGACGCAGTCCGCCATCGGACTCGACACCGAATTTCTGCGCGAGCGCACCTATTGGGCGCAACTGTGCCTGCTACAGGTGTCGGGCGCCGACCGGGCCGTCTGCATCGATCCCATCGCCGTGCCGGATCTGTCCGCGCTGACGCCGGTGCTCGGCGATCCGCGCGTGGTCAAGGTGCTGCACGCCTCTCGACAGGACCTCGAGGTGCTGCTGCCGGCCGCCGGCGCGGTCCGCCCGGTGTTCGATACGCAGATCGCCGCCGCGCTCGCCGGTGAACCGGTGCAGATCGGCTACGGCGAGCTGGTGTGCCGCCTTCTCGGGCACGAGCTGCCCAAGGCGCACACCCGCACGGACTGGTCCCGCCGGCCGCTTTCCCCGGAGCAGATCGAGTATGCCCTGGATGATGTGCGCCATCTGCTGCCGCTCAGGGACGCTCTCACGGAGCGGCTGGATCGGCTCGGCCGGCTGGACTGGCTGGCCGAGGAGCTCCTGGCGCTCGAAGACACGGGCAGCCTGGCCGTACAGCCGGAGGACGCCTGGCGGCGGCTGAAGGGGCTGGCCGGCATCGATCCCGGCCGGCAGCGTCTGGCGCGCCGGCTCGCCGCCTGGCGGGAGCGCCGGGCCATGGATCGCAACCGCCCCCGCGGCTGGATCCTGCACGAAGCGGTGCTGCGCGAGATCGTTCTGCGCGTACCGCGCACCCCCGAGGCACTGGCCGCCATCGCGGACATGCCCGCCGGCCTCCTCAAGCACTGCGCGGAGGAGCTGCTCGAATGCGTCGGAGCAGCCGAAATTCCCGATCCGCCTCCTCCCGTGCCCGGCCGTGCAAGGCCCGACCCGCTCAAGACCACTCTGGTGAAGAAGCTCGGATCGCTCAACCAGGCCGTGGCGTCCGAGCTCGGCCTGAGTCCAGAAGTGCTCGCCACCCGGCGGGAGCTCGAGGGGCTCGCCGACGGCCGCAGGGATGTCCCGCTCCTGTCCGGCTGGCGTCGCGAGGTGATAGGCGAACGGCTACTGGCGGCGCTTTAGTTGATGGGCTCGCAGTCGCTCCCGGCGCTGCGAGCGGGCACACCGACCGGCTCGTCGGTGCCCGCGGCTCCGAGGTGAATCCGGGCCGTTTCCCAGTGCGCCCCTCGGGGGTCCCTGTTCTCAGCGCGCGGGCGTCGCCAGGGCCGCTTCCAGGCGCTGCGAGACCGCTTCTATGTCGCCCTCGGCCTCGATGCTGCGCAGCAGGCTCTGCCCCTGGTAGTAGTCGACCAGCGGTCGCGTCTGCGCCTCGTAGACCCGCAGCCGCTCCGCCACGGTGGCCTCGTTGTCATCGGGTCGCTGGAACAGGCGGTGCGGCTGGCCGGTCTTGGGGCACAGCTCGCCCTGTGCGGCCTCGGGCGAGGACGTCAGCAGATTCATGACCCGGCCGCAATCCGAGCAGGTACGCCGTCCGGCGATGCGGCGGGACAGTTCGGCGTAATCGACGTTCATCTGCACCACCGCATCGAGCGGCTGACCGATCTGGCGCAGCAGGTCGTCCAGAGCGCGCGCCTGGGCGAGATTGCGCGGAAAGCCGTCCAGGATGAACCCCCCGGCCGTATCGGGTTCCGCCAGCCGCTCCCGTATCATGCCGAGCACGATATCGTCCTCGACCAGCCGGCCTGCCGCCATCGCCTCCTTGGCTTTCAGACCGAGCGGCGTGCCCTTGGCCACGGCGGCGCGCAACAGGTCGCCCGTGGAGACCTGCGGAATCCCGTGCTGCTCGACCAAGCGCTGAGACTGCGTGCCCTTCCCCGATCCCGGGGCCCCCAACAGGACGATGCGCATGAGTATGACTAATTGATGCGGAAAGGTTAGGCACCTTACCGGGCACGGGAGACGGGGTCAAACCCGCCGGCACGGGGGGCCGCGGCGCACGCGCGCAGGCTCGATCGGGAGTCTCGAGAGACTCCCGGGCGCGGCTGCGCTATCCTTGGCCGACTCCCAAGACCCAGCTGCGAACAGCGGCCATTTCCATGAAGAAGATCGCCCGCAAGAATGCCTTCTACGCCCAGTCCGGCGGCGTCTCGGCAGTGATCAACGCCTCGGCCTGCGGGGTCATCGAAACCGCGCTGAAGCGATCCAAACACATCGGCAAGGTGTACGCCGGCCGCGACGGCATCATCGGCGCACTGACCGAAAATCTGATCGATGTCGGCCGCGAAAGCCAGGCGACGATCCGCGGTCTCAGGCACACCCCCGGAGGAGCGTTCGGCTCCGCGCGCTTCAAGCTCAAGAGCATCGAGCAGAATCGCGCCGAGTACGAACGGCTGATCGAGGTGTTCCGCGCCCACAACATCGGCTACTTCTTCTACAACGGCGGCAACGACTCGATGGACACGGCGCACAAGGTGTCACAGATCGGCGAGTCGCTGGGCTACCCCATCACCTGTGTCGGGGTACCCAAGACGGTCGACAATGATCTGCCGCACACCGACTGCTGCCCCGGATTCGGCTCGGTGGCCAAGTACATCGCCGTCTCCACGCGCGAGGCGGCGCTGGATGTCGCCTCCATGGCGCGCACCTCCACCAAGGTGTTCGTGTTCGAGGTCATGGGACGGCACGCCGGCTGGATCGCCGCCGCCGCCGGGCTCGCCGGCCGCACGCGCGGCGCGCGTGCCTTGCTGCCCGGCGAGCCGCCGCACATCATCCTGTTCCCTGAAATCCCGTTCGATCCCGAGCCTTTCCTCGAGCGGGCCAGGCAGTGTGTCACCGATTACGGATACTGCGTGATCGCCGTGTCGGAGGGCGCCGCATACGCCGATGGCCGTTTTCTGGCCGACGCCGGCACCAAGGACGCGTTCGGGCACACCCAGCTCGGCGGGGTGGCGCCCGTCGTGGCGGACATGGTCCGCCAGCGTCACGGATACAAGTACCACTGGGCCGTGGCCGACTATCTGCAGCGCTCGGCCCGCCACATCGCATCGAAGGTGGACGTCGAGCAGGCCTACGCGGTCGGCAAAGCCGCAGTGGACCTCGCGATCAAGGGTCACAACGCCGTCATGCCGACCATCGTCCGCAAGAGCTCCAGGCCCTACAAGTGGACGATCGGCCACGTTCCCCTGAGCGAGGTGGCCAACCGCGAGAAGAAAGTTCCGCGCGAATACATTACGCCCGATGGATTCGGCATCACCGAGGCCTGCCGGCGTTATCTCGAGCCGCTGGTGGTCGGGGAGGCCTATCCGCCGTACCGCAACGGATTGCCGGATTACGTGCGCATCAAGGGCGCAACGGTGCGTCGGAAGCTGAACACGGAATTCAAGGTCTGAAGCTGCGCCATTACGGAACACCGGCGCGCGGCTCCGGCACGGTATTACGGGCGGCGCCCGTCCGATTTGCTATAGTCCGCGGCCTTTTGCCGCTTTACGTTAGTTGTTTTCACGGGGGGAGGTAACCTGATGTCTGCCAACATGTGGCTCTGGGCGGCGATCGCGGCCGGCCTGCTTGCGGTCGTGTACGGAGTGATCTCCACGGCGGCCATTATGCGCCTGCCGGCGGGCAATGCCCGAATGCAGGAGATCGCGGCCGCGGTGCGCTCCGGCGCCCAGGCCTACCTCAACCGCCAGTATTCGACCATTCTCATGGTTGGGATCGTCGTATTCCTGATCCTCGGCTTCTTCCTCGGCTGGGCGACCGCGGGCGGCTTCGCCATCGGGGCGGTGCTGTCCGGAGCGACCGGCTACATCGGCATGAATATCTCGGTGCGGGCTAACGTGCGCACCGCGGAGGCGGCCACCCGGGGCCTGAACGCCGCGCTGGCGGTGGCATTCCGCGGCGGTGCGATCACCGGCATGCTGGTGGCCGGCCTGGGGCTGCTCGGGGTCGCCGGCTACTTCGCGATTCTGCGCCAGGCGATCGGCGAGCAGGCCGCGCTGCACGCGATCGTGGGTGTCGCCTTCGGCGGCTCGCTCATCTCGATCTTCGCGCGCCTGGGCGGCGGCATCTTCACCAAGGGCGCGGACGTCGGCGCGGACCTCGTCGGCAAGGTGGAGGCCGGCATCCCGGAGGATGATCCCCGCAATCCGGCGGTCATCGCGGACAATGTCGGCGACAACGTGGGCGACTGCGCAGGCATGGCGGCGGACCTGTTCGAGACCTACGCGGTCACGGTCGTCGCGACCATGCTGCTCGGCGGCCTGCTGTTCGGCGGCAAGGGCCAGACGACCGCGCTCAATGCCGTCGTGTATCCGCTCGCCCTGGGCGCCATGTCGATCGTGTCCTCGATCATCGGTACGTTCTTCGTCTCGACGAGCGAAGGCGGCAAGATCATGAACGCCCTGTACAAGGGCGTCATCGTCGCCGGCCTGGTCTCGGCGCTCGGCTTTTACTTCATCACCCGCTCGCTGATGCCGGAGGGCGGGCTGGCGCTGTTCGGCTGCTCGCTGATCGGTCTGGTGCTCACCACGGCGCTGATCATGATCACCGAGTACTACACGGCCACGGAATTCAGCCCGGTGCGCAAAGTCGCCGCCGCCTCGCAGACCGGACACGCGACCAACATCATCGCGGGCCTGGGCGTGTCGATGAAGGCCACCGCGGCGCCGGTCGTCGCGATCTGCCTGGCCATCTGGGGCTCGTACGAGCTCGGAGCCATGCACGGCGTCGGCTTGTACGGCGTGGCGATCGCGGCCACCGCCATGCTGTCGATGACGGGCATGGTCGTGGCGCTGGATGCATACGGTCCGATCACCGATAACGCGGGCGGCATCGCCGAGATGGCCGGGCTCCCGGAGCAGGTGCGCAACGTCACCGATCCGCTCGATGCGGTGGGCAACACCACCAAGGCGGTGACCAAGGGCTATGCGATCGGCTCGGCGGCCCTGGGCGCGCTCGTGCTGTTTGCCGACTACACCGACCGGTTGCACGCGGTCGGCAAGTTCGTCGCCTTCTCGCTATCGGACCCGGCGGTGATCATCGGCCTGTTCATCGGCGGCCTGGTGCCCTACCTGTTCGGCGCGCTGGCGATGGAGGCCGTGGGCCGCGCGGCCGGCTCGGTGGTCAACGAGGTGCGCCGCCAGTTCCGCGAGATCAAGGGCATCATGGAGGGCACCGCCAAGCCCGACTACTCGCGCGCGGTGGACATGCTGACCCGCTCCGCGATCCGCGAGATGATCATCCCCTCGCTCCTGCCCATCCTGATGCCCATCGTGCTGGTGGTGGTGATGAATTACCTGATGGGCCCGGGGGCCGGCATCAAGGCGCTCGGGGGTCTGCTGATCGGCACGATCGTGACGGGATTGTTCGTCGCGGTCTCCATGACCACCGGCGGCGGTGCCTGGGACAACGCCAAGAAGTACATAGAGGAAGGCAATTTCGGCGGCAAGGGCTCGGAAGCCCACAAGGCGGCGGTCACCGGCGACACCGTCGGCGATCCGTACAAGGACACGGCCGGACCGGCGATCAACCCGCTCATCAAGATCGTCAACATCGTCGCGCTGTTGATGATCCCGCTGCTGTGAGCCGATTTGGCCCGGAGCGCCGGGAGCGCTCCGGGCCAATTAATCAGGCCCGGCCGATACGCGATTCGGTCAGCATGGCGCTCACCAGGCGGTTCAGGCGCTCGCAGTAAGCGGCCACGGGCGCCTCGGCCTCGGCCTGCTTGCCGACCAGTGCGGCCCTGATCTCGGCGAGCCGTCGCTCGATACGCTCATCGACCGTCATCGACCTGGACAGGAGCGCGCTCACGCACGCGGTGATCTCGGCATCCAGAGCGCGCGCATCGCTGCCCGCGATCTCGACTCCAGTGAGTTCGCTGGGACAGCCCGCAGCGAGGTGTTCACACCATAGACGGGCAAGCTGCATAGGCTTTTGGCGTCCTGCCGCTCGCTCTCATAACGAAACCGGCGCCCTTCATACCATGGTCACGGACAACTTGCACCGGGGAATTTCTTGCTGCGGCGCTCGTTGTAGGTTGGTCGCTGGCGACAACCTGCCACATGAGACTCTGTCTAGGTCCATAAGCACTTGATGCGCAAGCGTATGTTTGACGATTCCAGCCGTTGTTTTTCCGCCTCGGCAATGCCCGGCACATCGGCGCCGGGCCGGCCGCTCGACGAACCGGTAACAGACTGTTACTGTTGATTTCGTGGGCTCTAGCGTAACGGGGTGCGCCGTGGATTCCGCAGAACATTTTTCCGTGCACAAGACCGACGGCGAGTGGCGACAAGCACTCACCGCCGAGCAGTATCGCGTGCTGCGCCGGCACGGCACCGAGCGGACCGGCAGCAGCGAGCTCAACGCCGAGCACCGCCAGGGGGTGTTTCGCTGCGCCGGCTGCGCTGCCGCGCTGTTCGACTCGCAGGCGAAGTTCGAAAGCGGCACGGGCTGGCCGAGCTTCCTGCAGCCGCGCGACGGCGCGATAGGCACGAAGGAGGACCGGAGCCTGTTCATGAAGCGCACGGAGGTGCATTGCGCGCGCTGCGGCGGACATCTGGGGCACGTGTTCCCGGACGGGCCGAAGCCGACCGGACTGCGCTACTGCATCAACGGCGTGGCTTTGACGTTCGAGCCGGCGTAATCACGCCGCGAGCGGCAGCAGCTTCGGCCGCGCGATGGCGTAGCCCTGCATGTAATCGACACCCATGCGCCGCGCCACCTCCAGCGCGGCGCTGTCCTCGACCTGCTCGGCGATCACCTTGAAGTTCAGGGTGCGGGCCAGCTTGATCATCGCGGTGACCATCGCCTGGTTCACCGAGTCGCGCGCGAGATTGCGGATGAACGAGCCGTCGATTTTCAGGTAGTCGATCGGCAGGCTCCGCAAGTTCGAGAATGAGCCGACGCCGGAGCCGAAGTCATCGAGCGCGAACCGGCACCCCATGCTGTGCAGCACACCGATGAAGCGCCGGGCGTGCGCCAGGTTGTCCGCCACGGACGACTCGCTGAGCTCGAAACACACCTGCCCGGGCTGTACTCCGGTGCTGTCGAGGCATTCGACCACGAACTCCAGGAAGCTCTCGTCGGCGAGCGTCTGCCCCGAGATGTTGATCGCCACGCAGCGCTTGGAAGACACCTGCAGCACCCCGCGGCCGAGCGCCGCCAGCGTCGTCTGCACGACCCAGCGATCGACGAAGCCCATCAGCCGATAGCGCTCGGCGGCGCGCAGGAACTCCGAGGGCGAAACCCCCTCGCCGTTGCCGTCGTCCAGACGCACGAACACCTCCATGGCCGGCCCGCCGTTATCGCCGTAGGCCGGAACGATCGGTTGCTGGTAGAGCTGGAAGCGGCTCTCCTTCAGCGCGTTCTGCAGCCTCTGCAGCCACTGGATCTCGCCGCTGTGGCGGGCGAGCACCTCATCGCGCGCCGAATACACCGCCACGCGGCCCGCGCCCTGCTTCTTCGCGACATAACAGGCCGAATCGGCGGCGGCGAGCAGCTCCTCGATCGTGCCGCTCTCGTGCGAGATCTCCACCAGGCCGACCGATACGCCGAGATTGAATATCTTGTCCCGCCAGACGAAGCGGTGATCGGCGACCGAGTGGCACACGTCGTCGGCGATCTGCCGCGCCTTGTCGAGCGGGCAGCCGATGAGCAGCATCCCGAACTCGTCGCCGCCGATGCGCGCCACGGTGTCGCTGTCGCGCACCGCATCGCGCAGCACCTTGGCCACCTCGCGCAGCACGCTGTCGCCGGCCATGTGTCCGCTGGTGTCGTTGACCACCTTGAAGCGGTCGAGATCGAGACAACACAACACGTGCTGCCCCTCGCCGTGATGGCCGATTTCGGCCGCTTCCTGCAGCCGCCGCTCGAACTCGTGCCGATTGACGAGGCCGGTGAGCGCGTCGTGGGTCGCCTGGTAGGACATCTGGCGGGCGATGCCCCGCAGCTCCGACACGTCGTGCAGCAGCACCAGCGCGCCGGCGAGCTGGCCGGCGGAATCGCGCACCGGGGAAACCGACAGCTCGATCGACCGCTCGCTGCCGTCGTCGCGCAACACCAGCAGCGCGCGCCGGCCCAGGCTCACGGACGCGCCGCTGCCGAGGGCCTGGCGGACAGGCTCTGCGAGCAGCCGCCGGTCGGTCTCCTCGACCAGGTTCACGACCTCCTCGACCCCTCTGCCGAGCGCCTGCGAGGTGGATGTCCCCACGAGGCGCTCCGCCGAAGCATTGAGATAGGTGACCGCGCCGACGGCATCGGTGACGATGACCGCCTCCGCCAGCAGGTTCAGCACCGCGAGCTGCTGAGCCCGCGCACCGCCACGGCCATCGCCCACCGATTGCGAGTTCTGCTGCGGAATGATCTCCGAGCCGGTCATCAGCAGCGCGCGGGCGCCTTCGTAGTCGATGGGCCCCGAGGTGACCTCCAGCCGGATCACCCCGCCCTCTCCCTGCACGTCGACCTCGTAGCGATCGGCCGCCGGCTCGCCGGCCAGATGGCGCCGGATGGTTTCTTTCACCAGATCGGCATACTCCGGCGTCACCAGCTCGGCGAACGTGCGACCCGCCAGCTCTCCGGGATCCTTGCCGATCAGGACGCCCAATTGACGATTCGCATACACGATCGCCTCGCGGTGCACGAGCACCACCTGGTGGATCCGGTCGCCGAGCAGGACGAACGGGTCGGGCTTGGCGCGAGGCGCCTCGGCCGGGTGGCTCAACAACTGATTGACGGCGCCGACCAGAGCGGTGAGCTCGGGGCTGCCGTCGCCTTCGAGCCGCTCGCCCCGCCGGTCGCGGGCGAGGTGGCGAATCCGCTGCGAGATGAGAGCGATCGAGCGCAGCTCACGGCGCCGCAATTGGTAGATCCAAAGCAACAGGAAGGCTGCAGCGACGAGCGCCAGCAAGAGGCTTAATGGCCCGATCGACATTCAGCTTCCCTCGAGCGGCTGCATCCGGAGCGCGCCGCGGCCTATTGGAATCTTCCGTACCTCGGAACCCGGACAGTTCCAGCATAGCCCAAGGTCCATAGCCTTCCACCGCGAATTCACCATATCTCATCGCAAATCGGCTTGGCAGGCGCCCCGAAAACCCGTAATTTCACCCCGCCCCCGCCCGGGGCACCCAATAGATCCAAAGGGAGCTCCGTCCGATGCAGGCCGATGCCCGCGAGCAGATGATCGAGCACCAGGTACGCGCCTGGGACGTACTGAACGAGCGGGTCCTGGACACGCTGCGCAAGATGCCGCGGGAGCCCTTCGTGCCGTCCCAATATCGTTTTCTGGCGCATGCCGACATGGAGGTGCCGCTGCCCGGCGGCCAGCACATGCTGCGCCCCAGCGTGGTCGGCCGGCTGCTTCAGGCTCTGAAGCTCGGCGGCACGGAGCGAGTGCTCGAGATCGGCACCGGCTCGGGGTTCGTGACGGCCTGCCTGCGCGCCGCGGGTGCCGCCGTCCAGTCGATCGAGATTCTCCCGGAGCTGGCCGACATGGCCCGTCGGAACCTCGCCTCCCTCGGCATGGGTGACATCGAGGTCCTCACCGGCGATGCGATGCGGCACGAGCCGCAGGGACGCTTCGAGGCGATCGCCGTCACCGCCTCACTGCCGGTCTACGATCCGCGTTTCCAAACCCAGCTCGCGGTTGGCGGCCGGCTGTTCGTAGTGGTCGGCGAGGCGCCGGTCATGGAAGCGCGCCTCATCCGGCGGGTGTCGGAGGATACCTGGACGACCGAAAGCCTGTTCGAGACCGTGATCGATCCGCTCATCGACGCGAAGCGGCCCCTGGAATTCATCTTCTGAGACTCGAGACGCTCCGTGGCGGAGCGGTAGGGAATCCGATGACGCGCGCACACTGCCACTCAGCCCGCAACTTTTCACCCCCACGTGTGTTCTTCCGGGAAGTCATGCGTACCGTCCTACGTCAATCCACCCTGGCGTTGCTGTGCGGGGGCCTCGCGCTCGGGCTCTCAGCCGCCGCCCCGGCGACGAACCTCGTCGGCGTCTACCGGGATGCCCTGGCGCACGATCCGACGTTCCAGCAGGCGCACGCCAACTATATGGCCGCCCGCGAAGCCCGCCCGGAGGCTTTCGCGCTCCTGCTGCCGCAGATCACCGGCAGCGCCGGCAAGACCTGGAGTCACAGCGCGGGCACCAACGGCACCATCGGCTCCTCTCAGGGCAGTACCCCGAATTCCGTCCAGCTCTTCTCCTACCGCCTCCCGTTCTCGCAAAACACCAACGGCAAGCAGTGGAGCCTCAACCTCAGCGCGCCGCTGTTCTCCTGGGCGGACTGGATGAACCTCAAGGTCGCCGACAGCCAGGTGGCCCAGGCGGAGGCGAATTATCAGCAGGCCGCGCAGAATCTCATCCTGCGTACGGCGACCGCGTACTTCAATGTGCTCTCGGCGGTGGACACCCTGCAGGCACAGGAGTCCTCTCTCGAGGCCTACACCCTGCAGCTCCAGCAGGCCAAAAAGCGCTTCCAGGTCGGGCTGATCGCGATCACCGACGTGGAACAGGCGCGCGCAGCGCGTGACACGGCGGCCGCGGCGGTGATCACCGCCAAACAGGCGCTGGCCAATGCCCAGGATCAGCTCGAAGTGATCACCGGCCGTCAGTACACGACCCTCGACGAGCCCGGCAGCGACATGCCGCTGGTCATGCCGACCCCGGCCAACCAGAGCCGGTGGGTACGCACCGCGCTGAAGCAGAACCTGACCCTGATCGCCAGCCGCCTGGGAGCGAACGCGGCCCGGGACAACGTGCGCGCCGCCTTCGGCAGCTATATCCCGACCGTCAGTCTGGTGGCCAGCCGCTCCTACAGCAACAACGCCACCACCGAGAACGTCTTCGGCCAGGTGTTCCACGGCCTGGGCAGCGACACCAACGACCGGCAGGTCGGCATCGAGCTGTCGCTGCCGATCTTCAGCGGCGGCGGCGACACCGCGCGCGTCCACCAGGCGCAATACCAGTGGATCGCGGCCAAGGACGCCGTCGAGCAGGCCTCCCGCTCGACCGTGCAGCAGGCGCGCGACGCGTATCTGGGGGTCATCAGCGGCATCGCGCACGTGCGCGCGCTGCGCCAGGCGCTCACCTCCAGCCAGACCGCCTTCAAGGCCACCGAAGCCGGCTACAAGGTCGGCACTCAGACCGAGGTCGATGTGCTCAATTCCCTGAGCGCGCTGGTCCAGGCGAGGACCAACCTCGCCACCAGCCGCTACAGTTACATCAACAGCGTCATCCAGCTGCGCTATGCCGCCGGCATTCTCAGCGGCGGCGAGGTGCAGGCCGTCGACCGCTGGCTGACCAAACAGGTGGCGGTCTCCCCGGGGGAGATCACCCCCGCGGCCATGACGCCGCCGCCGCCGCCGTCATCGAAGAAATGAAGTCTACCGATAGTCCTTGTAGGACTTCTCCTCGACCAGGCGGGAGCCGAGCGCGACATTGACGCGCTTCTTGAGCGCCGCGCGCCGGTCGTTCTGGATGTAGACCGCGCGCGCCAGCTCGATGAAATCCCCATCGAAGCTGCGCCCGGCCTCCTTCTCCCGGATCCGGTCCTCGATGTCCCACAGGCGCTCGTTGACCGCCTGCAGCGCCCGCTCCTCGTCGGCGACATCGGCCTCGCCGCGGGCCTCGCCCCAGGTTTTCTCGAGCAGGTCGAGCTCCAGTCGCACGTTGGCGAGCTTGGCCGGGTCGGCGATTCGCGCCGACTTGATCCTGAGGATGGTGATCTTGTCGAGCAGCTCGCCCGGGGAAATCGGCACCAGAATGTCTTTCATTTCCGGCATGTTAACAATTCGTCGAGCCGGGCGGTGACCTGCCCGGGCTGGATGAGATCCATGACGCCCGGCTCCTCGATCTTCTCGGCCCACGGTAGCTGCCGCGGATCGCGGCCGCGAAAGCGCCGAGCCGCCTCGGGGTAGGCATTCACGCACCACTTGCGTGACAGATACGGTCCGCTGCGCTCGGGATTGGTGGCCGCATACAGCCCGATGACCGGCGTCCCGACCATGGTCGCCATGTGAGCGGGCCCGGAGTCGGGGGTGAGCAGCACCGTGGCGCGCTTCAGCAGCGCCAGCATCTGCGGCAGCGTATCCCGGCCGATCTGGTTGACCAGCGGCACGCCCGCCAGGTGCTCGATGGCCGCGCCCATCCGGCGCTCCGCCGCCGTCGGGCCGCCGGCCAGGATCACCTGCATCCCGTGCCGCCGCACGGCGTGCCCGACCACCTGTGCGTAGCCCTGTGCGCTCCAGTTGCGCAGCGTGTGGCTCGAGCAGGGGCTGACGAGCAGCGTCGGGCTCCCGTCACGAATCAGCCGCTCGGCGTACGCCAGCGCATCCTCCGGCAGAGGCACGTCCCAGCGAAGCGCCCGCTCCGTGATGCCCAACGCCTCCAGGAAACCGAAAAAGCTGTCGAGCACGTGCTCGCGCGTCCGCGGGGCGATCCGGGCGTTGGTGAACACCCATTGCAGCTCCCGCGCCCTTGGTCGATCGAATCCCAGGCGGATCCGTGCCGGTACCAGGCGGGAGACCAGACTCGCCCGCAGCGATAGCTGCATGTGCAGCAGAACGTCGAATCGCCGGCCGGCGAGTCGCGAGCGCAGCTTCCGGCCCGCCGCCAGCCCGGCCCGCTTGTCCACGGTGATAAACTCCACCCCCTCGATGAGCTCCATCAAGCGCGCCTCTGCCTTACCGATGATCCACGTCAGCCGCGTTTGCGGCCATACCTTCTGCAGAGTGCGCACGACCGGCACGACGTGGCAGGCGTCGCCGAGCGCCGAGAGCCTGAGGAGGCAAACGCTGCGCGGCGGTGAGTCTTTCGGCAACATCCGGAACATCTCGTTCAACGGCGGAAATCGCCGAGGCGATTTCCGCGATACCCTACACGGCTACCGCGGGCTCGGGAACCGCCCTTTGCCCGCTGCGCCGTGCCACCGGCCCGGCACGCCGGAAGAACCGTACCTCGTGAACGGGAGCGCCAGGCGGTGAAGGGAACCTGGCCGCTCGGGTCCTCGGTCAAGCGCCTGACCATCGCGGGGGGCGCCATGCTATACAACGCCGCGCTGGCCGGCAATTTCAGCCCCCGGTGGTTCGATCCCGCGTTCTGGGCGCAGCGCGGCGAGCTCGCCGGCGCGGCGCGGGGCCGCGGTACGACGCATTTCGTACGCAGCGGCGAGCGTGACTGGGTGTTGCGGCATTACCGGCGGGGCGGGCTCGCCGCGCGCCTGAGCACCGACCGATACCTCTGGCGCGGTGAGGCGCGGACCCGGCCCTTCGCCGAGTGGGAGCTCACCCATCGGCTGCACCTCGCGGGGCTGCCGGTGCCGGTGCCGGTCGCAGCCCGCTATGTGCGCCGCGGAGGAGTCTATCGGGGAGACATCATCACCGAGCGTCTCGCTCCCACGTGGTCTCTCGCCGAGGCATTGCGAATCGACGCATTGTCGCTGCTCACCTGGGTATCGATCGGCCGCTGCATCCGCCGGTTCCACGACCTGGGCGTCTGCCACGCCGACCTCAACGCCCACAACGTGCTGCTCGCCGAGGACAGTGTCTACCTGGTGGATTTCGACCGATGCGAGCTGCGCCCCGATGGCCTGTGGCGCGACGGCAATCTGGTGCGCCTGCGCCGCTCGCTGGAGAAGATCGCCTACGGCCTGCCCGCCGAGCGCTTCACCGATGCGGACTGGCACGCGCTCCTGGGGGGCTACCGGCAACCCCCCGCGCAGCCGCCTGACGCGGCCGCGCGGCGCACCTAGTCCCGTGCGCGCGCTCTACCTCGTCGCGGCCTATGTGGCCGCCCCGCTGCACGCCGCCCTGCTCGCGTGGCGCGGGCGGCACGACCGCGGTCGATGGCGGCGCTTCGGCGAGCGCCTGGGGCTGGGGCCGGCCGTGCCGGGCAGGCCGGTGTGGATTCACGCCGCCTCGGTCGGCGAGGTCCAGATTGCCGCCGTGCTCGTGAGGGGACTGCGCGAGCACTTTCCGGCCGCGCCGGTGCTGGTCACGGCCTTCACGCCAACGGGGATCGGCCGCGCGGCGACGCTGGGTCCATCGGTCGCCACGCGCTGCCTGCCGTACGATTTGCCGGGGTCGGTGCGGCGGTTCCTGGATCGTGTGCAGCCCCGGCTCGCCATCATGCTGGAAACCGAATTGTGGCCCAACTTGTACCGCCAGTGCCGGCGCAGGGCGGTGCCGCTGGTCATCGGCAGCGCGCGCCTGTCGGCGCGTTCCGCAAGCCGCTACCGCCTCCTCGGCGCGCTGGTCAGGGAAGCGCTGGCGACGGCCACGGTGGCCGCCCAGAGCGAAGCGGACGCCGAACGATTCCTGTCCATCGGCGCGGCCGCCTCTCGCACGCACATCACCGGCAATCTCAAGTTCGATTTCACGCCGCCACCGGATATCGCCGACCGGGGACAGAGGCTTCGTGCGCGCTACGCCGCGGACCGGCCGATGTGGGTCGCGGGCAGCACGCACGAAGGCGAGGAGCAAGCGGTCCTGGAAGCGCATCGGCGCGTGTGCGAGGTCCATCCTCGGGCACTGCTGGTACTGGCGCCGCGGCATCCGAACCGCTTCGCGGAAGTGGCGGCACTGCTGCAGTCCCGCGGCATCGGCTTCGTCAGGCACTCGGACGCCGCCCCGCGGCAGACGCACGGCGCCGCCGAGGTAGTGCTGCTCGACACACTGGGAGAGCTGCTGGATTTTTACGCGGCGGCCGATGCGGCCTTCGTCGGCGGCAGCCTGGTGCCCGTCGGCGGGCACAATCTTCTGGAGCCCGCCTCGCTCGGCGTACCGCTCCTGAGCGGCCCGCATCAGTTCAACAGCGCGGAGGTCGCGCGGCTGCTGACCGGGCGAGGTGGCGCCGTGATCGTGCACGGGGCAGCCGAGCTGGCCGCACGCCTGAGCGCCTGGCTGGGCGATGCGGGCCTGCGGGAGCGCGTGGGTGCGATCGGCCGCGCCGTCGTCGAGGAGAATCGCGGCGCGCTCGAGAGGCTGCTGCGACTCATCGAGCCGCTGCTGCCCTCCCCGGAGTAGAGACAGCGGTCAACGCTTCAGCGTGAACTCGGCGCTGCAATAGGGACATTTCGCCCAGCCGGTCTGCTCGATCGGCAGATACACCCTGGGATGGGAATTCCAAAGCTGCATCTGGGGCATGGGGCAGGACAGCGGCAAATCCTCCAGCCCCACCTCGTACTGGTTCTGGGCGTTGGGCTGGATCAGGGGCTGCGCATTGGCGGCCATTTCAATACCTTGACGTTGCGGGAATGACGAAGCGGTGTCGCGGACCGTGCATTATACCGGGCGGTCGCCGCCGACGCTCAGGAGCCTCTGGCGCGCGGGGGATCAATCAGAGGCTCCTCCTGCATGGCCTCGCGCCAGATCGCCGTGACCGCGGCGCGCTCGGCCGCGAATTCCTCCGCGGGCGCCAGATCGCCCTCGCCAGCGAGCGACAGGCGGTGCCTGCGGCTGCGATAGGCGCGGTACGCGGCGGTCAGCGTATCGACCGTGGACTGCGGGACCAAGCCCGCCGAGGCAACGGACTCGAGCTGGCGGATGGTGTCCGAGAACATCGCCACCGGGGGGTATTCGCCGGCCCACTCGAGCGCCCAATACTGGGCCAGGAACTCGATGTCCGCGATGCCCCCGGGGTCCTGCTTCAGGTCCATCCTGCCGCCACCGCCCTTGGACAGCTCCCTGCGCATCCGCTCCCGCATGGACCGTACCTCTTCCCGCAGCGTATCGCGGCGCACGTGGTGGCGCAGCACATCCATGCGGATGCGCTCGAACTCCTCGCACAGCCCCGGTGAGCCGGCCACGGCGCGCGCGTGCAGCAGCGCTTGGTGCTCCCATGTCCAGGCCTCGTGACGCTGGTATTCCGCGAACGCATCGATCTGCGTCACCAGCAGTCCGCCCTTGCCGCTCGGACGCAGCCGCACATCCACTTCGTAGAGCCGCCCGGCGGGGGAATGCACGGTGAGCAGGTGCACCACACGCTGCACCAGGCGCACGAAGAAGATCTGATTGTCGATCGGTCGCTCGCCGCACGTCTCCTGGCGGTCTCCGCGGGAATCGTGCAGGAACACCAGATCGAGGTCCGACCCATAGCCCAGCTCGATGCCGCCGAGCTTGCCGTATCCCACGGCGCAGACCCGCACCGGTCGAAGCTCTTGCCCGCAGCAGGGAACGCCGAACTGCGCGGTGATCTGCTTCCAGCCCAACTCGATCGCCCGATCGAGGATGAGCTCGGCGATGACCGTCAGGCGGTCGCTGACCCGCATCACCGGCAGCCTCCCGGCGAGATCCGCCACGGCGATCCGGAACATGGCGGCATGCTGGAAGTGGCACAGGGCCTCCACCTGGCGCTCCGGATCGTCCCCGGCCCGCGCAAGAGCGGTGTCGAGCTCCCGGGCCAGCGCGCCGCGGTCCGGCAACTCGGACAGTGACCGTACGTCGACCAGCTCATCGAGCAGCAGCGGATGGGCCGCGACCTGCCGCGCCAGGAATTCTCCCTGCCGGCAGATCTCCACCAGCCGCTTGCGCGCCGCCGGGCTCTCGCGCAACAGAGCGAAATAAGCCGAGCGCTTGCCCGTCGCCTCGAGAATGGACAGGATCCGACGCAATACCGTGAGCTGCTGCTCGCCGGTGGCCGTGCCGGCGGCGATGTCGGCGAGCAGCGGCGGCAGCAGCGCCTGCAGTCGCCGGCGCCCGGGCTCGTCGAGCTTGCGCACCAGGGCCGAAGCGCGCAGCTCGAGCAGCAGCCGGCCGGCCTCCGCCGGCGCCGCAAAACCGGCCTCGGCAAGCGAGTCCGTCAGCGCGGTCGTCTCCGCACCCTCGTCCCAGGCCCTGCCGAGATCGATGTGTATACCGGCGGGGGCGCGTTCGCCGGCGACCAGCCTGTGGAAGTGCCGGCTGACGTGCTCACGGTGGCGATCCAGCTCCGCGATCAGCGCCGGCCAGTCCCCGTGGCCCATCGCCGTCGCGATGCGCTCGCGCGCGAGCCCGGCCTCGGGGAGCTGATGGCACTGCCGGTCGGCAAGCATCTGCAGGCTGTTCTCCAGGCGGCGCAGATACAGATAGGCCGCGCGCAGCTCGCCGGCCGCACCCGGCGGCAGGATCATCTCCCGGCCGAGCAGCTCGAGCGCCGCGAGCAGAGAAGGGTTCTGCAGCCTCGGGTCGCGTCCACCCCGGATCAACTGGAAAGTCTGCACGATGAACTCGATCTCGCGGATGCCGCCCGGCCCGAGCTTGATGTGCCCGGCCAGCTCGCGCCGCTCGACCTCCCGCTCGATCAGCTCCTTCATCTCGCGCAGGCTCTCGAACACGCCGTAATCCAGGTAGCGGCGGTACACGAACGGCCGCAGAGCGGCGGCGCGGACTTCGGCGAAGCGGCCGGCGGCGGTCACGGCACGCGCCTTGACGTACGCGTAGCGTTCCCAGTCGCGGCCGTGCAACGGCAGATAGTCTTCCAGAGCGGCGAAGCTGGCCACCAGCGGCCCGCTGTCGCCAAAAGGACGCAGACGCGTGTCGACGCGCAGGGTCAGCCCGTCGTGGGTGGGGGTTTCCAACAGTCGGATCAAACCCTGTCCGAGCCGGATGAAAAACTCCTCGTTGGCGATCGCGCGCGCGCCGTCGGTCTCGCCGTGCTCTGGAAAAAGCAGCACCAGATCGACGTCGGAGGAAAAATTCAGCTCCCGCCCGCCGAGCTTGCCCATCGCCACCACGACCAGCGGCTGCGCCGCTCCGCCGGCCGAGCGCGGCTCTCCGAAACGCGCCACGAGTTGCTGTCGCGCGTATGCCACAGCGACGTCAATGGCCGCATCGGCGAAATCCGACGACTCCGTCAGTGTCTCTTCGACGCACGCCCAGCCGGCGAGCGCGCGCCAGGCGATCCGCACCATCTCGCGGCGCCGCCAACGGCGAAGCGCCTCCAACATATCGGCTTCCGTGGCGGCGGCGGCGGGCGCGCGTCCGTTGACCTCCCCCGGAGTCAACGGCCGCAGAACACCCGAGGCGACCAGCCCGGGCAGGAGCGCGGCGTCGCGGATACAGGATTCGGCGACGAAATCGCTGGCCGCGAACACCCGCGGCAGGCTGTCGCGCACCTCGGGCGGCAGGGTGTTGTACAGGCCCGGGGAGGCCGCCTCCAGCCCATCGAGGTGTCGTTGCACGCAGTCATCGAGCTCAGGACTCACGAGGGCATCCAGCCTCATCCCCGGCATCAGGTCAAGTAAACCCGCCTCTTTTCCCGCGCGTTGGCACCGGTGTCATGTACGGGATTCGCGAAACGACACTGGAACAAGTACGCATCCCGCGCATCGCTCCGGCCTGCACGTCCCGTACCGTCGCTCGCCGCCACCGCGGCTCGCCCGGCGCGTCGGCGAAAAAAAAGCCCCGGAATTTCCGGGGCTTCGAGGATTGCGCGGAATAGGGGGGTCTTGATCCGCGTCTTTCAGGACTGTCCCCGCTTTGGGGTCGGGCACAGTCCCTAACCGATGTTGCTATCATACCGTCCGAGTCCGTCGGAATCGATACCTCTTTAGGGGGAGGATTTACATATCCATTCCGCCCATGCCGCCCGGAGGCATCGCATGGCTGTGATCCTCGTCCTTCGGCGCCTCGGCCACCATGACCTCCGTTGTCAGCAGCAGACCGGCCACGGAGGCCGCGTTCTGCAGCGCCAGACGCGTGACCTTGGCCGGGTCCAGAATGCCCAGCTCGATCATGTCGCCGTACTCGTCCGTGGATGCGTTGTAACCGAAGGAGCCTTTGCCCTCCTTCACCCGGTTCAACACGACAGCGGCGTCCTCGCCGGCGTTGTCCACGATCTGGCGCAGCGGCTCTTCGATGGAGCGGGCGAGAATGCGCACGCCGACCTGCTGGTCCTCGTTGGAGGCCACGACTTTCTCGACGGCCTTCTGCACGCGGATCAGCGCCACGCCGCCGCCCGGCACCACGCCTTCCTCGACAGCCGCGCGGGTCGCATGCAGCGCATCCTCCACGCGAGCCTTCTTCTCCTTCATCTCGACTTCGGTGGCCGCACCGACCTTGATCACGGCGACTCCGCCGGAGAGCTTGGCGACACGCTCCTGGAGCTTTTCCTTGTCGTAGTCGGAAGTGGCCTCCTCGACCTGCTGGCGGATCGACTCGATGCGCGCCTTGATGTCGGCCGGCTTGCCGGCGCCGTCGATGACCGTGGTGTTTTCCTTCTCGACGACGATCTTCTTGGCCTCGCCGAGGTCATTGAGCGTCGCCTTCTCGAGCGACAGGCCGACCTCGTCGGAGATCACCGTGCCGCCGGTCAGGATGGCGATGTCCTGCAGCATGGCCTTGCGGCGGTCGCCGAAGCCCGGGGCCTTGACAGCGGCCACCTTGAGGATGCCGCGGATGTTGTTGACCACGAGGGTGGCGAGCGCCTCGCCCTCGACGTCCTCGGCCACGACCAGCAGCGGCCGGCCGGCCTTGGCCACGCCCTCGAGCAGCGGCAGGAGCTCGCGGATGTTGGAGATCTTCTTGTCGACCAGCAGAATGTACGGCTTCTCGAGCTCGGAAGTCTGGTTCTGCTGGCTGTTGATGAAGTACGGCGACAGATAGCCGCGATCGAACTGCATGCCCTCGACCACCTCGAGCTCGTTGTCCAGGCCCGAGCCTTCCTCCACCGTGATCACGCCCTCCTTGCCGACCTTCTCCATCGCGTCCGCGATGGTCTTGCCGATCGACTCGTCGGAGTTGGCCGAGATCGTGCCGACCTGGGCGATGGCCTTGGAGTCCTTGCAGGGCTTGGAGAGCTTCTTCAGCTCCTCGACGCCGGCGATGACCGCCTTGTCGATGCCGCGCTTGACGTCCATCGGGTTGCGGCCCGAGGAGATGGCCTTGAGGCCCTCGCGGACGATCGCCTGCGCGAGCACCGTGGCGGTGGTGGTGCCGTCACCGGCCTCGTCGGAGGTGTTGGAGGCGACCTCCTTGACCATCTGCGCGCCCATGTTCTCGAACTTGTCCTTCAGCTCGATTTCCTTTGCGACCGACACGCCGTCCTTGGTGATGGTGGGGGCGCCGAAGCTCTTCTCGAGCACGGCGTTGCGGCCCTTCGGGCCGAGGGTCGCCTTTACGGCGTTGGCCAGAACATTGACGCCCTTGACCATTCGCTGGCGGGCGTCATCGCTGAACCTGACTTCTTTGGCTGCCATTGTGTTAGCTCCAGGCTTACTTGCTGTCGATCACGGCCATGAGGTCTTCTTCTCTCATCACGAGAAGGTCCTCGCCCTCGACCTTGACTTCGGTGCCGCTGTACTTGCCGAACAGGACTTTGTCCCCGACCTTGACGTCTAGGGCACGGACCTGGCCGTTCTCGAGAATCTTGCCGTTACCGACCGCGACAACCTTTCCCTGAACGGGCTTCTCAGCCGCGGTATCGGGAATGACGATGCCACCAGGGGAGGTTCGCTCCTCCTCCAGGCGCTTGACGATGACGCGATCATGAAGAGGACGCATCTTCATGGTGAACGCTCCTTAAGGACGCTATTTAAGTTAAATGTGGACCGCGGGGAGGTATTAGCACTCTCCCCGCGTGGCTGCTAATCATAGGTAGGCTCGGCCGGATTTCAACCCCAGAGAGCGATTTTTTTGCCGACGCCGGGCGGACCCTGCGATAAACCCTTACGGCGTAAAATGCGATATTCGCGTACCTGGATGGATCTATGACGGAGTGCCTGCTGGTTCTGACGACCTGCCCGGAGCCGGATGCGGCCCGGATCGCCCGGGAACTGGTCGAGTCGCGCCTGGCCGCCTGCGTCAGCCGCCAGCCGGTGCGCTCGACGTTCTGGTGGCAGGGGGCTGTCCAGGATGAACCCGAGGCGCTGCTGAGCATCAAAACGCTGGCCGCACGCTACGCGGATCTCGAGATGCGCTTGAAATCCATCCACCCGTACGAAGTTCCGGAGATCATCGCGCTGCCGGTGGCCGCCGGTTCCGAGGCCTACCTTGCCTGGCTCGCCCAGGCCGTCACCGCATGATCGAACCGTACCGTATTCGTCAAAGCTATTTCTGCCTCTGGCGGCGTACCTCGGCCGCGGTGCTCGTGCTGTGCGCCGTCGGCATGGCCCGGGCCGCCTCTGCCCCTCCGGCACTCTCCCCGGGCCTCCTGGCGGCGCTGGGTGCGGCGCAGGCCGGGGGACACAAGTTTCCCCCGCCGGATCAGGTCTTTCATTTCAGCGCCCAGGCCGAGGGGCCGCACCAGATCGGGCTCGCCTGGCGCATCCGTACCGGGTACTACCTGTACCGCAGCCGCATCCACGTCCATGCCCCGGCCGGCACGCGGCTCGGCCCCCTCGAGCTGCCCCGGGGTCAGATCAAGGTGGACCCCTACTTCGGCCGGGAGCAGATCTACCGCGACGCGGTCAGCGCTCGTGTGCCCGTGATCGCAACCGCGCCGGCCGGCACTCACCAGGCGACGCTGGCGGTCACCTACCAAGGCTGCGCTGACGCCGGCCTGTGCTATCCGCCGATCACCAAGACGGTCAAGATCGGATTACCGCCAGCCGCGGGCGGCGGCACAGCCCTCACCGCCCACCCGGCGGCACCGAGCGCGGCGGGATCGGCACCCGGGAGTCCGGCGGCCTCGGGTCCCTCAAGCGCCACCCCACAGGGCCGCTTCGCCGGCCTGGCCCGCTCGGGGAGCCTGCTGGCCATGCTCGGCTGGTTCTATCTGGCCGGGCTGGCGCTCGCCTTCACCCCGTGTTGCCTGCCGACGCTGCCCATCGTTTCCGGCATCATCATCGGCCACGGCAAGGAGGTGACGGGAAGGCGCGGCTTCGTGTTGGCGCTGACCTACGTACTCGGCATGGCCGTGACCTACACTCTGGCCGGGGCGGCCGCGGCCGCGGCGGGGGCGGAGGTGCAGGCCTTCTTTCAGCTCCCGTGGATCCTGATCTCATTCGCGGCGGTGCTGGCGGCAATGGGCCTGGCCATGATCGGCCTGTTCAACGTGCAGATGCCATCCACGGTCCAGACCCGTCTTGCCGCCCTCAGCAACCGTCAGTCGGCCGGCACGCTCGGAGGGGTGGCCGTCATGGGCGCCCTGTCGGCGCTCATCGTGACGAGCTGCGTCGCCCCGGCGCTGGTCGGCGCGCTGGCGGTCATCGGCCGCACGGGCGAAGTGGCGCGCGGCGCCGCGGCGCTGTTCGCGCTCAGCATCGGCATGGGAACTCCGCTGCTTGCCGTGGGCGCCTCGGCGGGGCGGCTGCTGCCGAAAGCCGGTCCCTCGATGGACACGGTCAAGAAGCTATTTGGCGCGATGATGCTGGGCGTTGCGGTGTGGATGCTCTCGCGACTGCTGCCCGCCCGGATCATCCTGGCCCTGTGGGCCGTGCCAGCCCTTGCGGTCGCCTGGGCGCTCACCGCGGGTGCCCGGCTGAGGCCTTCCGGACGCTGGCCGCTGCGTCTCGGCGGCGCGCTCGCGGGGGCGTATGCGCTGGCGGCGGTGACCGGCGCGGCCCTGGGTGGCACCAGCCCCCTGGAGCCCTTCCCCGGCTTGAGCCAGCCCCCGCCCGCCCTGCGGTTCACGGCCGTCGGCTCGGTGGCTCAACTCGATCTCGACGTGGCCCGGGCGCAGCGGCTGCACCAGCCGGTGATGGTGGATTTCTACGCGGATTGGTGCACCTCCTGCAAGGAACTGGAGGCGACCACCTTCACCGATCCCGCCGTGCGCAAGGCGCTTTCCGACACGGTGCTGCTACGCGCCGACGTCACCGCAAACAACGCCGATGACCGTGCTCTGCTCGAGCATTTCGGGATTTACGGTCCCCCGACGGTCGCCTTCTACAACGATGACGGCCGGGAGCTGCGCCGCTACCGGGTCGTCGGCTACATGGATGCCAACGACTTCCTGCGGCAGCTGCACGCGGCGTTCGGATCGCTGCCGGCCTCATGAGCCGCGCGCGGCGCCGGTGGTGGATCCGCATTCCCGTGGCGGCCGCCGCCGTGATGGCGGCCGGCGGCGGCGGTTACTGGGCACGGGGTTTCCTCACGCCGGACTCTTCTTTGGTGGCAACGCGCGCCACGCCCCCCGGCACCGTGGGGGCCCCACGGGCCGGGTCGACCCGCCGGACGATCCCGGATACCCTGCCCGACATCGCCTTTCCCGATCGCAGTGGCAAGCTCCGCCATTTTTCCGACTGGAGGGGCCGGCCCCTGCTGGTGAATTTCTGGGCCCCCTGGTGCGGGCCGTGCCGTGAGGAAGTTCCCCTGCTCGAGCGCTTGAGCCGCGCGTCCGCCGATCGCCTGCAAGTCATCGGTGTGGCGGTCGATTCCAAGGCGCCCGTTCTGCGCTACGCGCGTCACGCCGGGATCCGCTATCCTGTGCTGATCGGCGAGCATAGGGGTCTCGAGACCATCCGGGCGCTCGGCCTGCAGCCGGCTTTCCCGTTCTCGGTGTTCGTCGATGCGCGAGGGCGCATCGTCACCGTCAAGATCGGGGTCCTGCGCGAGCCCGTGGCCCGGCTGATCCTCGAGCGAGTCGACGCGCTGGATAGCGGGCGGGTCGACCTCGCCACCGCTCAGGCGCAGATCGAAGCCGGCATCCAGAGGCTGGCGGTCGCCCGCGCCCAGGCTGGATCCTGAGAGAGCATTTACCGCCTGATCCAGGCTATTCGAGACAAATTCCGCCCATCTTCCCTGAAATTGAGGTAAATTCCCCGCGCGCCATTTGGCGCGAGCGCCTCAAGATTCGCATGTCCCGTTTGCTGCTGCTCAACGGCCCGAACCTGAACCTGCTCGGCAGCCGTGAGCCCGGAATTTACGGAGCCGAGACGCTCCAGTCCATCGAGCGGCGCGCGACCGAGCGCGCGAGAGAAGCGGGCCGCGAGCTCGAGTGCTTCCAGAGCAACGCCGAGCACGAGCTCATCGAGCGCATCCAGCGCGCGCCGGCGGCAGGCACCGGCTTTCTGATCTTCAACCCCGGGGCCTTCACTCACACCAGTGTCGCGCTGCGCGACGCGGTGCTGGCGGTCCGGGTACCGATGATCGAGGTGCATCTGTCCAACCCTCACGCGCGCGAGGCGTTCCGGCACCGGTCGTACTTCTCCGATATCGCCGTAGGCGTGATTTCGGGGTTCGGCGCCTTCGGTTATGAGTTGGCGGTCGAGGCGGCTTGCCGGCATCTCGCCGGTAAGCCGCGCTCGTCCTGACATTCCCGACCCATTCGTTTCAGACCAGCCCACGCCGTAAAGGGGGGGTATTGCCACATGGATATTCGAAAAATCAAGAAACTGATCGAGCTGCTGGAGGAGTCCGGCATCGCTGAAATCGAGATCAAGGAGGGAGAGGAGGCCGTACGGATAAGCCGGATGCCCACCGGCAGCGCGATCGTGCATGCCCTGCCTCAGGTTGCCGCCATGCCGGCCGCATCCCCCGCCCAACCGGCCCCGATCGCGCCGGCGGCCGAGCCCGCGCCGAATCCGAGGGCGAACGAGCACGTGGTCACCGCACCAATGGTCGGCACGTTCTACGCCTCGCCCTCGCCGGGAGCGAAGCCCTTCGTCGAGATCGGCGACGAGATCAAGATCGGCCAGGTGCTGTGCATCATCGAGGCCATGAAGATGATGAATCAGATCGAAGCCGATCGCGCCGGGCGCATCACCTCGGTGATGGCGCGCAGCGGCGACCCGGTCGAGTTCGGCCAGCCGCTGTTCGTGATCGAGTAAGCGCGGACCGCACCCATGCTCGAGAAGGTTCTCATCGCCAACCGCGGCGAAATCGCCCTGCGCATCCTGCGCGCCTGCCGCGAGCTCGGCATCAAGACCGTCGCGGTGCATTCCACCGCGGATTACAGCCTCAAACACGTGCTGCTCGCCGACGAATCCGTGTGCATCGGCCCGCCGCCCTCGATGGCCAGCTATCTCAATATGCCGGCGATCATCAGCGCCGCCGAGGTCACCGACGCGGTGGCGATCCATCCCGGCTACGGCTTCCTCTCCGAGAACGCGGACTTCGCCGAGCGGGTGGAAAACAGCGGCTTCGTGTTCGTCGGCCCCAAGGCGGACACCATCCGCACCATGGGCGACAAGGTTTCGGCCATCCGCGTGATGAAGGCGCACGGTGTGCCGTGCGTGCCGGGCTCCGACGGCCCCCTCGGCGAGGACACGGACGAGAACCTGCGCATCGCCCGCGACATCGGCTACCCCGTGATCATCAAGGCTTCCGGCGGCGGCGGCGGCCGCGGCATGCGCGTGGTGCACAGCGACGCCTCGCTCCTCAACGCCATCGGCGTCACCCGCAGCGAGGCCCGAGCCGCCTTCGGCAACGATCAGGTCTACATGGAGAAGTTCCTCGACAGGCCGCGGCACATCGAGTTCCAGCTGCTCGCCGACAATCACGGCAACGTGATCCATCTGGGCGAGCGCGACTGCTCGATGCAGCGCCGCCACCAGAAGGTGCTGGAGGAGGCGCCCGCGCCGGGCATCAGCGCCCGCCAGAGAAGGGTCATGGGAGAGCGCTGCGTCGAAGCGTGCCTCGCGGTCGGGTACCGCAGCGCCGGAACGCTGGAGTTCCTCTATGAGGATGGCGAATTCTACTTTATCGAGATGAACACCCGCATCCAGGTCGAGCACCCGGTCACCGAGCTCGTCACCGGCATCGACCTGGTGAAAACCCAGCTGCTGATCGCCGCCGGCGAGCGGCTGCCGTACGTGCAAAGCGACGTTCAGATCCGCGGCCACGCCATCGAATGCCGCATCAATGCCGAAGACCCCAAGACCTTCATGCCCTCCCCCGGTCCGATCCGGCTCTGGCACGCCCCCGGAGGACCCGGCGTGCGGGTGGACAGTCACGTGTACTCCGGCTACAACGTACCGCCACACTACGACTCGCTGCTGGCGAAGCTCATCACCCTCGGCGACACGCGCGAGACCGCGATCGCCCGGATGAAGAACGCGCTGGCGGAGATGGTGATCGAGGGCATCAAAACCAACGTGCCGTTGCACCAGGAAATCTGCAATCACGGGGCATTCCGCAAGGGCGGCACCGACATCCATTACCTGGAGAGGCGTCTCGGGTTGAAGTGACCGGGTTCGTGCAAATCAGCTTCGATCTGGACACAGTGCCGCCAGAGAGCGCCGAGCAGGCCTGCCTGGATTGCGGCGCGAGCGCCATTACCTTCGCCGACGCGCGCGACGAGCCGGTGCTCGAGCCCGGACCGGGCGAAGTGCGCCTGTGGCCTTCGACGCGCCTGCAGGCGCTGTTCGCCTCCGGCACCGAGCCCGAGGCTGTCCGGGAGACGCTCAGCCGCTCGCTGGGCATCCCCGCCGCGCGATTGCAGGTCCGCCTGCTCGAGGATCGCGCGTGGGAGCGCGAGTGGCTGCGCGATTTTCACGCCATGCGATTCGGAAGGCGTTTGTGGATCTGCCCGCATCACGAGCGGGTCGAGGCCCCCGATGCCGTCGTGGTCCACATGGACCCGGGGCTGGCCTTTGGCACCGGCACCCATGCCACCACGGCGCTGTGCCTGCAATGGCTGGACAGGCATCCGCCCGCGGGCGAGGTCATCGACTATGGCTGCGGCTCCGGCGTGTTGGCGCTGGCGGCGGCGAAGCTCGGGGCGGGCACCATCCATTGCTTCGACATCGATGACCAGGCCCTGCTGGCCACGCGCGACAACGCTCTGGCGAACGGACTCGGGGAACGGATCCGTCTGTACGAGTCCTGCGCGGCGCTTCCCCCGGCCGACCTGCTGCTCGCCAACATCCTGTCCGCCCCGCTGGTGGAGCTGGCGCCGCGGTTTGCAGCCCTCCTGCGGCGCGACGGGGCGCTGGTGCTTTCGGGCCTGATGGAGCACGAGGCGCCCGAGGTGACGCGCGCCTACGAGAGGTGGTTCGACATGACGACCTGCGAGTCGCGCGACGGCTGGACGGCACTGAGCGGCCGGCGCCGCGGCCGGCCGGCACTCTAGAGGAAGCCCTTGTTCACGGTCTGCCCCAAGTGCGGCTTGACCCTGGCGATCACCGCGCGGGATTTGCGTGCCGCGCACGGACATGTGCGCTGCGGGCGATGTCAGAACGTGTTCAACGCGTTAGATTCGCTTGTGGACGAGATTCCACGCGCGCCTGCGGCGCACCGCCCCGAGACCGTCTCCTCCGCGCAGACGGCCGCAGGCGGGGAAATCGCAGTGGAGTTCGAGGCGACGGAAATGGTTGCGGCTGCGGAGCTGGGCGAGTCTACGGAACCGGCCGGGCTGGCCGAGCCTGCCGAGCTGGCCGAGCCTGCCGAGCTGGCCGAGCCTGCCGAGCTGGCCGAGCTGGCCGAGCCTGCCGAGCTGGCCGAACTGGCCGAACTGGCCGAGCCCCGGTCGCCGTTGCGCAAGCCCCTGCCCGAGGCACTTCGGCCTGACCTGCCCGCGGCGCGAGAGCAGCCGCCGGAGGCCGCCTTCGAGCTCGGGAACGAGGAGCCCCCGCGTGCCTCGGTCCTCTGGACCGTGGGAACGGTACTACTCACCGTCATTCTGGCGCTGCAGATCGTCAATCACTATCGGGGCACGCTGGCAACCTTCCCTTCTCTCGACCGGCCGCTGAACGCCGTGTATGGCGCACTCGGCGTCGAGCTCACGCCTGCGTGGAACGTGCATGCCTACCAGGCCCGCCAGCTCGGCGCCACGGTCAGCGGCACGAATCCGAGTGAGATCACCGTGCGGGCCAGCATCGCCAACCTTGCGCAACGGGCGCAACCGCTGCCGCTGCTCAGAGTGACGCTGCAGGACCGCTTCGGCCGCTCCATCGCGGCCCGCGATGTCCCGCCTCGCGATTACCTGCCGTCGGTTCCCTCCCCACCGCTGCTCGCCGCGGGCGGCCGGATCGATGCAAGCGTGGTCTTGATCAGTCCGGGTTCGCACGCCGTGGGTTTCGTCATCGACGCGTGCCTGCCCAGGCGGCACACCGTGGTCTGCGCGCATGGGCCATGAGCCGCGCACGCTGCGCGTGCCCGCCATCAGAATCGGTCCTTACACCCTGCCCGGGCGGGCGGTGCTGGCGCCCATGGCCGGCGTCACCGATCGGCCGTTCCGCATCCTGTGCCGTCGGCTCGGCGCGGCGCTGGCCGCATCCGAGATGTTGACTTCTGACGCGCGCCTGTGGAGCACACGCAAATCCCGCCGCCGCCTGGATCACGCCGGAGAGCCCGAGCCCCGCGTGGTTCAGCTCGCGGGCGCCGAGCCCGCGGTGCTGGCCGAGGCCGCGCGGCTCGCGGTGGATCGCGGCGCGCAGATCATCGACATCAATATGGGCTGCCCGGCAAAGAAGGTCTGCGGGAAGCTCTGCGGCTCGGCGCTGCTCACCGACGAAGCGCTGGTGGGGCGAATACTCGATGCGGTCGTGCGCGCCGTGAGCGTGCCCGTTACGCTCAAGATCCGCACCGGCTGGGACCGTGAGCATCGCAACGGCCTGAAGATTGCGCTGCTGGCGGAACAGTGTGGCGTCCAGGCGCTGGCCGTACACGGGCGCACGCGCGCCGATTTCTACCAGGGCGAGGCCGAATACGAAACGATCCGCTGGATCAAGTCCAGCGTGCGCATCCCCGTGTTCGCGAACGGAGATATCCGTTGCTTGCGCGATGCACGCAAAGTGCTTGATTTCACTGAGGCGGACGGTGTCATGATTGGGCGCGCGAGTTTCGGCGAGCCATGGATTTTCCGATCTGTCAACTCTTTCCTCGAATGCGGCGAAAAAACGCGGCCGCTCTTGCGCTCCGAGGTGCGTGATATCATCCTTGGCCATCTCGAATCCCTGTACAGCTTCTACGGCGAGGAAAGCGGTGTGCGTATCGCGCGCAAGCATATCGGCTGGTATTGCGAGCGATGCTTCACCGATCCCGCGCCGGTCCGCCAGGATCTGATGGCGGCGTCGAGCGCGCACGCGCAACTCGCGCGAGTATTCCGGCATTTCGATGCTTGGGCTGGGGGGCCGCGCGTGCGGCCAGACGTATCGAAAACTCTCGAGAACCTAACATGGCAGCAAGAAAAAAAACCGGGCAACGCCTTGTTGCCGCGATCAGGGTCAATGGGCACGAGCTGCCTCTGCGCAGCCACGCCGAGCGCGCGTTGAGCGATTACTTCACGCACCTCAATGGCTCTCATCCGGCGGATCTTTACAACCTGGTACTGCGCGAGGTCGAGGAGCCGCTGTTCCGCGTCGTGCTCGACTACGCGGAGGGCAACCAGAGCCGTGCCGCCGACATCCTCGGCATCAACCGCGGCACGCTGCGCAAGAAGCTCAGACAGTTCGGCCTGGCCACTTGACATAATTTGATGAGTGACACGCTCCGGCCCGTGCGGCGGGCATTGCTTTCCGTTTCCGACAAGACGGGTCTGGTGGAGCTGGCGCACGCGCTCGCGCGGCATGGCGTGGAGATTCTCTCCACCGGCGGCACCGCGCAGTTGCTCGCGAACAAGGGCCTGACGGTGCGCCAGGTATCGGACTACACGGGCTTCCCCGAGATCATGGATGGGCGCGTCAAGACCCTGCACCCGAAGATCCACGGCGGCCTGCTCGGGCGACGCGGTGTCGACGATGCCGTCATGGCCCTGCACGGCATCCAGCCCATCGACCTTCTCGTGGTCAACCTCTATCCGTTCGCCGCGACGGTGGCACGGCCCAACTGCCGCTACACGGAGGCCATCGAGAACATCGACATCGGGGGCCCGGCCATGCTGCGTGCGGCCGCCAAGAACCACGAAGCGGTGGCCGTGGCGGTCGATCCGGACGATTACGACGCATTGATCGCGGAGCTCGACGCGCACGGGGGCGCAACCACGGCCCAGACCCGCGCACGGCTTGCGGTCAAGGTCTTCGCCCATACCGCCCGCTACGACACCATGGTGGCCGATTTCCTTGCCGCCGGCCGCGCCCCGCGGGAGGAGGCCCCGCAGAATGAGTGTTTCCCCGCGACGCTGGCCTTGTACTTCGAGCGTGCGCAGATCCTGCGCTACGGTGAGAACCCGCACCAGCAGGCGGCGCTGTACCGCGACGGGCGAAGCCGCGACGGGCTCGCTCAAGCCAGAATGCTGCAGGGCAAGGATCTCTCGTTCAACAACATCGCCGACACGGATACCGCGCTCGAGTGCGTGCGCCAGTTCGAGCGGCCCGCCTGCGTGATCGTCAAGCACGCCAATCCCTGCGGCGTGGCCGTGGCCGATTCGCTCCTCGCGGCGTACGAGCGGGCCTACCGGACCGACCCCACTTCGGCGTTCGGCGGCATCATCGCGTTCAACCGGCCGCTCGATGCGGGCACGGCCCGCGCCATCCTGGATCGGCAGTTCGTGGAGGTCATCGTCGCGCCCGCGGTCGAGCCGCAGGCGGCCGAGGCGCTGTCGGGCAAGCCGAACGTGCGCGTCCTCGAGCTCGGCACGCTCGATCAGCGGCCCACCGCCGATCTGGAATACCGCAGCGTGTCCGGCGGACTGCTGGCGCAGACACGCGATGTCGCCCAGGTGGAGCCGGACGAGCTCAAAGTGGTCACCCGCCGCCGGCCGACGCCACGGCAGCGCGACGACCTGCTGTTCGCCTGGCGGGTCGCGAAATTCGTAAAGTCCAATGCCATCGTCTACGCCCACGACGGCGCCACGGTCGGTGTCGGCGCCGGCCAGATGAGCCGTGTGTATTCGAGCCGCATCGCCGCCATGAAGGCCGCCGACGAGAAGCTCGGCATCGAGGGCGCGGTGATGGCCTCGGATGCGTTCTTCCCGTTCCGCGACGGCCTGGACGTGGCCGCGCAGCATGGCATCAAGGCGGTCATCCAGCCGGGCGGCTCGCGCAACGACGCCGAGGTGATTGCGGCCGCCGACGAGCACGGGATGGCGATGGTGTTCACGGGCGTGCGCCATTTCCGCCATTGAATTGAGATGAAAGTCCTGATCATCGGCGGCGGCGGGCGCGAGCACGCGCTCGCTTGGAAGTGCGCCGCCTCTCCCCGCGTCGCCGAGGTGTTGGTTGCGCCCGGGAATGCCGGTACGGCCCTCGAGCCGAAATGCCGCAACGTCGACGTCGACGCGCAGGACATCGGCGCCTTGGCGGCTTTGGCGAAGCGCGAGAACGTCGCGCTGACCATCGTGGGCCCGGAGGCGCCGCTGGTCGCGGGTGTGGTCGACACGTTCCGGGCCGCCGGCCTCGCCTGCTTCGGGCCCACGCGGCTGGCCGCGCGGCTCGAAGGCTCCAAGGCGTTCACCAAGGATTTCCTGTTCCGGCATGGCATCCCGACGGCCGGCTCGCGGACATTCACCCGCTCGAGCTACGACCCCGCATGGCTCGAGCGGCAAGCCCTGCCGCTGGTGATCAAGGCCAGCGGCCTCGCCGCCGGCAAGGGCGTAATCATCGCTGAATCGCACGCCGAGGCCCGGGATGCGGCCGCCGCCATGTTCGAGGGCCGCTTCGGCACGGCCGGCGAGCAGATCGTCGTGGAGGAGTTCGTCCGGGGCGAGGAAGTCAGCTTCATCGTCATGGCCGACGGCCGCCACGCGCTGCCGCTCGCCACCTCACAGGACCACAAGCGCCGGGACGACGGCGACCAGGGTCCCAACACCGGCGGGATGGGCGCCTACTCGCCGGCTCCGCTGGTCACGGCGGATCTGCACGCCCGGATCATGCGCGAGGTGATCGAGCCGACGATTCTCGGCCTGGCCGCCGACGGAATGCCGTACACGGGCTTCCTGTACGCCGGCCTGATGATCGGTCCGGACGGCACGCCCAACGTCCTGGAATTCAACTGCCGGTTCGGCGACCCGGAAACCCAGCCGGTGCTGAGCCGGTTGCAGTCGGACCTCACGCTGTTGTGCGAGGCGGCGCTCGCCGGGCGGCTGGATACGGTGAGCGCCGAGTGGGACCCCAGGGCGGCGCTCGGGGTGGTGCTGGCGGCCAGGGACTATCCCGACTCGGGCAGCCGCGGCGAGCGGATCGAGGGACTCGATCGCGCCGCAAGCCTCGCACGCGACGGATCGGGCAAGGTGTTCCACGCCGGTACGAAGCTCTCCGGATCCGATGTACTCACCAACGGCGGGCGGGTGCTGTGCGCGGTGGGAATGGGCCGCTCGGTGGCCGATGCGCAGCGGGCGGCTTATGGGCTCGTCGGCGCGATCCATTGGCCGGGCATGCGCTACCGCCGGGACATCGGCTACCGCGCGATCGCGCACGAACACCATTCCTGACGTGCCCTGATGCGGCGTCCCGGCCGGGGCGGGGTTCCCGGAGTGTCGCCGGCAACACACTCTCCATTTGACGATAGATGCCCGCGCCGCCGAATCCAGACAGATCGTCAGCTCATTTACGGCAACAACAAAAGCCCGCCGGACCCGTGCCGCGTGACTTTCGGCGGGGTGGAATGCATAATCGACGGCGGAACCATGGCCATCTTCACGCACCAGATCGAGCCCATTACCTGCCCGGCTTTCGTGGAAAGCCGGGGGTGCGATGCGTTCGATTCAGGTCAGGTTGAGATGAGAGGCGATTCCCATGGTGACCGAAGAAGAATTCCAAGAGACTACGCAGCTGTTGTGCCTGCGAGTCAGCGCCGAGAGTGACCCGAGCGCGCTGGCGCGCGTCGTGAGCTTTTTCCAGGGTCTGAACGTCGCGCCCCGCCGCGTGCTCGCGGAGTTCGGGATCAACGAAACGCTGCACATCCGGGTGGATGTCGCGGGTCTCACCGAGCATCGGCTATCGGTGATCACCGCCAAGATCGGACAGATCCCCTCCATCGAGAACGCCTACTGGCACCGGCTCTGATTTCCGCCGCGGCCCGCCCTGGTCCGCTCCGAGGATGAAATCGACCGCAAGCCTTGCATGGAGCCGCGTGGTATCGAGCACGGGCAGGTCGAGATCCTGCGGCTCGACGATCAACGGCAATTCGGTGCATCCGAGCACGATCGCCTGTGCGCCACGGGCTTGCAGCATGGCGATCTGGTCCAGGATGAAACGCTTGCTTTCGGGTTTGAACTTTCCCAGGGCCAATTCCTGTTGGATGATGTCGTGCAGCCGCGCCTTCGATGCGGTAGCGGCGGGGGTGAGAGTCCGCAGGCCGTATCGCTCGAGCAGCCGGCGCGACAGAAAATCCTGCCCCATCGTAAAGAGAGTGCCCAGGAGACCGACGATGCCGTTGCCGGACCGGCTGGCCGCAGCGCCGATGCCGTCCGCGATGTGCAGGATCGGCAATTCGATCCTGGCGTCCACGTCGTCGAATACCTTGTGCGAGGTGTTGGACGCGAACAGCAAGCCCTGACAGCCCGCCGCCTGAAGGCGCAACGCGGCCTCGTGAAACATGTCCGCGATCCGGCTCCAGGCCCCCGCACGCTGCAGCTCGTGAATGTGCGCCTGGTTGAGGTTGTACACGACGAGCGGGGGATTGGTCTGGTTGCCGTACAGCTCGTTGACCGAGGCATTGATCTGCCGGTAGTACTCGATGGTGGAATGCCATGCGGTCCCACCGAGGATGCCGAGCGTACGCATTTGGGACACTGGTACGAGATCTGTCATGACACCTGCTCTTGGGACTCGAAGGAACGGCTGCATGCCGCTTTGAGGTACCTGCGGACCGCCTCGCGCACGTGAGCGCGAAGCTATGCCCGGTCCACGGGACGAGCCGCCGAGGGCTCAACCGTGTCCGGACGCCGGAAATGGAAGATGACGACGCCGGCGCCCAGGGCGCCGATCACCGGCAGCAGATTGGAAACCTTGGCGGTCATCAGGAGCGCGATCGCCAACGCCAGAGCGGCCACGGGGATCGTGGGGCCGAGCGGCAGGCGCAGGGCGCCCGCGCGATCTGGCAGGCGCCGGCGCAGGATCGGCAGCGCCGCGGCCGTTCCGATATAGGCGGCCAGCCGCGCGATGACCGACAGTGTGGCGAGCTGCACGAACGAGCCGGACAGCGCCAGGGCGAGCACGATCGCCGTTTGCACCACGATAGCCGACGCCGGCGTGTGATAGTCGGGGTGCGCGCGCGCGAGCCAACGCGGACCATAACCGTCGCAGGCCAGAGCGAACAGATACCGGGGTCCGCTCAGGGTGGAGTTGTTCAGAATGCCGAGAATCGAAAGTATCGCACCCAGTGTCAGCAGCCAGGCGCCCCAGGGACCGGCAAACCGTGACGCGGCATCGGCCAGCGGCGAAGCCGATTCCGCCAGGTGCGGCAGGGTCCCGAGCGCCACGGCCTGCACGGCGGCGTAGACCAGTGTCACGCTCAGGATCATGGTGAGCAGCGCGAACGGCACGTCGCGGCGTGGGTTGCGGTATTCGCCGGCCGCCGCCGGCGTGTTCTCGAATCCGCCGTAGGCGAACAGGAGCAGCAGCGCCGCCCGGCCCATCGCCCCGCCCCGTGGCACCGCGGGCACCGCCAGGCGCGATCCCTCGACGAACCATGCGCCGACGACGACGAAAAAGACGAGGGGCAGCATCTTGGCGATCGCCAGCACGACTGCCGTGCGGGCGCCGCCTTTCACACCCCTGACGTTGATCCAGGCGAGCACCAGGATCACCCCGCAGAGGATGGCGGTCCGTGTCCAACCGCCGGCCGCCGCCGCGTCGACTTGGGTGCTCGCCAGCACCAGGCCATTCGCCAGCGAAGCGATCGCCGCCACGCGCGACAGCCAGGTCATCCAGCCCACCTCGAATCCGACGAAGCGTCCGAACGCCTCACGGGTGTAGAGGTAGGCGCCCCCCGGCTGATCAAAGTGACTCGAGGCTTCCGCGAAGCACAGCACCAGAGATGCCACCGCGAAGCCGGCCAGCACCATCGCCCACACGCTGGCGGCGCCGAGCAGCGCCGCCACGGCCGCCGGCAGCAGGTAGATGCCGCTTCCGGCCACGTCGTTGATGGCCAGTCCCACGATCTGCCAGCGCGAGACCGCGCGCAGCAATCCGGGACGGGCCGCCTCAGAAGGGCTTGCCATCGATGACACCCTGACGCGCACCCGTCGGCGGGCCGGGCGCGCTGAGGCTGCCCCAGGAACCCGGGCCGGTCGCGTAGGTCAGTTCTTCCATCTGCCGACAAGACGGTTTGACGGCGAATTCGGGAACGAAACCCGACCCTGATGGCGGGCGCGGTCAAGCCTTTGCGGGCGATGCAGTAGATCTGTGTTTAAACAGCCGGGCTTCCGCCATTCTGTACAGAGCGCCCTGAATAGCGTACACTGTGTCGCATGACTCAGAAGGCGTACGCCAGCCTGTACTTCCTGTACGAGGCCGCAAAGCGATTCGCCACGCTCGATCGCGCGGCGGCGCAGAAACTCGCGCATGCCCTCGCGCGCGCACTGCAGACCGGTGCGCACCAGGCCGCGCACGAGTTAATTCAAAAGATCCCGACGACTGATCTTTGGCTTGGTGCGGTAGCCGAACCAAAGGGCATCACGATCATTTCCCTGATGGACCGGGAGCCTGATGAGGCCCTACGAGGCAAGATCCGCGCGATCATGCGCGCGACCAAGCGGCCTACGCTCGGCGGAGTGAGTGTCGAGACACCCGTCGAAGACGTTCAGGAGACGGTTCGCGCGTTGCTGCAGGAGATCGTCCTGGTTGACCATGGCGGCATCAAACACCACGCGCATACCCACGAGGGGCTCGTTCGGGATTTGACACGGAGTGCCCGCCGCTGGCGCACGACTCAGGCGCGGCGGGATTTCAAGGAGATCCTGCAGGAGGCTTCTCTTGCGCCTCAGGTCGTGGAACGAGACGGCCAGGAAGTGTTCATCATCGATCGCGACCTGCTCGAACGCTTTGAGCAGCCGCTTACAGGCGCCGCGCTGGCCGCGAGATTCGCCAAGAACCGCCTTCCACGTCTGGTCTTTCGAAAAGACCAGGAGACGGAGCCGGAGCCTGACGTTCGCCTGATCGAGGACCCCGGGGTCTCGCCGTCGATCGCTGATGCGGAGGCGGACGATGCCGACCTTCAGCAGCCGCTGGGGGCGGGCTGCTGAATCATGGCCGGCTGGCTGCTCGGACCGGAAGCCTTTGCGGATTTTGTCTCCGGTCAGGCGCCTGGAACGACAAATGCCGTCATCAACTGGGCGTCGACGATCGATGACCCTGTGTACGTCACGGAAATCACCTTGGCGTACGTGCGCTCGCGGGCATTGGAGGAGAGGTCGCCCCGGCATCGCGAGTCGTGGCTACGCGTGCTGGACGAACAGGTGCCGGCGGAGTTTGGCTCCCGACTTCTCTCGATCAGTCGACTGCACCTGTCACGTTGGTCCGAAATCCGCCTCGAGACGGGACCCTCCGGAAAGCCTTTGAGCCTGCCCGAGAGCTTCGACGCCGCCGTGTGTCTCGTCGACCGGTTGGGCTACGTCACGCGTAGTGACTATCTTTCGCCGATCATTGGCATGCCGACGCACGCGCCGTGGTAGAGAGCGGATTGCCCCCGATTGCGCCTGCGCGCGAACGCCGCTGGATCCTGGCGCTCTCGGGCGGCGGCTACCGGGGACTTTTCACCGCTCGTGTCCTGGAGCACCTGGAACGCGAGATCGGTCGGCCACTTCATACGGTCTTCGATCTGATCGCCGGGACTTCCATAGGAAGCATTCTCGCCGTGGGGCTCGCGAGCGAGGTCAGCGCGGAGAAACTCGTCAAGATTCTCATACGAGAGGGGAAAGCGATATTCCCCCCGAAGCCCCTCGCCGGCAAACTAACAGCTCTCGCCCGACCGAGGTATGGCACCCGGGCGCTCAAAGACGCCATCGAGGGTTGTCTCTCCGGCAAGACCTTCGAGTCCCTCCGGACCGCGTTACTCGTGCCCGCCGTAAACCTCACCGATTCCGGTCCCGTCATATTTCGCACGCGGGCCGGCGCCGCCCCCTCGACGAATGCGTCTCTGGTCGATGCGGCGCTCGCTTCCTCCGCAGCGCCGGTCTACTTCATGCCTCATGCGATTGACGCTCAGCGGTACGTCGATGGCGGGCTGATCGCAAATAGCCCGGACGCGCTCGCTTTGAACGAGGCGATCTCGAACCACGGCTGGCCGCTGCGCGCCGTCTCTCTCCTCAGTGTCGGCACGACGTCCGTCGAGACTGGATTGGCGTTTTCGCCGCGAAACAACTGGGGGCTCCTGCGCTGGGCCTGGAAGGGCCGTCTGCTGGAGCAGATGATGTCGGCCCAGACGAAACTCTCCAAGGATTCCGCTCGCCAGTTGCTCGGAGACCGATTCCATAATGTCGACGCCATCCGCTCGCCGGATCAGGATAGCCACGTCGCATTGGATCGGGCGACCCCCGTCGCGACGCAGACGCTCCTCGCTTTAGCGGATGCGGCCTGGCAACGCCTGCAAGGGCGCCAGGCTCAGATGCTCGAGGCCCTGAGACTGAGCCGCCGCTGACACCACCTCGGCGGCGGGGCCGCCGGGCCGCGCACGCGGCCGCTTGGTCCAGGGCATCCCCCTTCGGCATTTTCAATGATCACTCGGGCCGATCCCGGAGCCCATGTGCGCCCCGCATGGGCTCAGCGCTTCATCGCCTCGAAGAACTGATTGTTGGACTTGGTGTCCTTGAGCTTGTCGAGCAGGAATTCGATCGCGGCGAGCTCGTCCATGGGGTGCAGGAGCTTGCGCAGGATCCACATCTTGGCCAGCTCGCCCGGATCGGTGATGAGCTCCTCCTTGCGGGTGCCGGAGCGGTTGATGTTCACCGCCGGGAACACCCGTTTCTCGGCGATGCGCCGATCGAGATGAATCTCGCTGTTGCCGGTGCCCTTGAATTCCTCGTAGATCACGTCGTCCATCTTCGAGCCGGTGTCGATCAGCGCGGTGGCGAGGATGGTGAGACTGCCGCCCTCCTCGATGTTGCGCGCCGCGCCGAAGAAGCGCTTCGGACGCTGCAGGGCGTTCGCATCGACGCCGCCGGTAAGCACCTTGCCCGAGGAGGGCACCACGGTGTTATATGCGCGCGCCAGGCGCGTGATCGAGTCGAGCAGGATCACAACGTCCTTCTTGTGCTCGACCAGGCGCTTGGCCTTCTCGATGACCATCTCGGCCACCTGCACGTGGCGGGCGGCGGGCTCGTCGAAGGTGCTCGAGACCACCTCGCCCTTGACGGTGCGCTGCATCTCGGTCACCTCTTCGGGCCGCTCGTCGATGAGCAGCACGATGAGGTACACCTCCGGCTGATTGGCCGTGATCGAGGTGGCGATGTTCTGCAGCAGCATGGTCTTGCCGGCCTTGGGCGGCGAGACGATCAGGCCCCGCTGGCCCTTGCCGATGGGCGCGACCAGGTCGATGGTGCGGGCGGTGAGATCCTCGGTGGAGCCGTTGCCGCGCTCGAGCTTCAAGCGCTTGGTCGGGTGCAGCGGCGTCAGGTTCTCGAACAGCACCTTGTTGCGCGAGCTCTCGGGAGAGTCGAAATTGATTTCCCCGACCTTCAGCAGCGCGAAATAGCGCTCGCCGTCCTTGGGCGGTCGGATCAGTCCCGAGATGGTGTCGCCGGTGCGCAGATTGAAGCGGCGAATCTGACTGGGGCTGATGTAGATGTCATCGGGACCGGCGAGGTAGGAGCCGTCGGAGGAGCGCAGGAAGCCGAAGCCGTCCTGCAGGATCTCGAGGACGCCGTCGCCGTAGATGTTCTCGCCGTTCCTGGCGTGCGCCTTGAGGATGGAGAAGATCATGTCCTGCTTGCGGGAGCGCGCCAGGTTCTCCAGTCCCATGGACTCTGCGACCTTCACCAGCTCGTGAATGGGCTTCGCCTTGAGCTCCGTGAGGTTCATCGACTTGCGCGACTGCATCAGCTCCGCAGGACTGATGATCTCGGAGTCGTCGGCGTCGAACACGTCCTCGCGAAGCAGCTCGTCGGGACGGCCGCCTGCGTTACCGTTGGCGCGGTTGCCGTCGCGGTCGCGATTGCCGCCGTGGCGCTGACCCTTGGACCTGTTGCGGCCCTGATTGCCGAGGTAGCCTCTCACAGATTGCTGTCCAGGAAGGCCGACAGCTGCGACTTGGACACCGCGCCGACCTTCTGGGCCTCGACGGTGCCGTTCTTGAACAGGATCAGCGTCGGGATACCGCGAATGCCGTACTTGGGCGGGGTCTGCGGGTTTTCGTCGATATTTATTTTGGCGATCCTCAGGCGATCCTGGTACTCGCCGGCGATCTCGTCCAATATCGGCGCGATCATTTTGCACGGTCCGCACCATTCGGCCCAGAAATCGAGCAGAACGGGTTTGTCGGACTGCAGGATATCCTGCGAGAAAGTAGCGTCTGTGGTATGCACGATGTGCGGGTTGCTCACGCGGTTGAACCTCCGTCGAAGCAGAGTCTTTTAAATCAGCGAAGGACTTGATGGATGGGGTGGCAGGTCGAGAACGCCCCTGCCGGAAACACCCGTCAAACGGTTACACTAAACTCGTGAAGTAGATGACTATCGAGCTTGAGCCAATAGGATGATGCCTGCTGGGGAGCCCCCGGGGCTGGCAGGCGCGGACCGGATGGTCCGCCCACTAGGAGCTTTTTAGCGCTTTTTTGCGGTTTTTGCAAGGCCCGAACGGCCTTTCCTTCAACACGAGTATCCTTGATGCACATCATAAGCCTGGAACGATGAACGAGCCACATTTACACGCTTCGACATTCGAGAGCCTCGGCCTCGCCCCGCCCGTTCTGGCCGGGATCCGCGACGCCGGTTTCACACAATGCACTCCGATCCAGGCGCAGACGCTGCCGATCGCGCTCGCCGGCCGGGACGTCGCCGGACAGGCGCAAACCGGCACCGGCAAGACAGCCGCCTTCCTGGTGGCCCTCTACCACACGCTGCTCACCCGTCCTGCGCCGCCGGGGCGCGTTCCGACCTCGATCCGCGCGCTCATCGTGGCCCCGACGCGGGAGCTCGCGGTGCAGATCCACCACGACGCCGAAGCCCTCGGGCGCCACACGGGCCTGAAGCATGCGGTGGTATATGGGGGCATCGATTACGAAAAGCAACGGCGCACCCTCGAGCAGGGCATCGATGTGCTGATCGGCACGCCCGGCCGCCTGATCGACTATTACAAGCAACATGTGTTCGATATGCGGCATGCGCAGGCCTTGGTGCTCGATGAGGCCGACCGGATGTTCGACCTCGGCTTCATCGCCGATATCCGCTACCTGCTGCGCCGGCTGCCGCCGCCGCTGCGGCGCCAGTCGATGTTGTTCTCCGCGACGCTCTCGTACCGGGTGCTCGAGCTCGCCTACGAGCACATGAACAACCCGGAGCTGGTGCGCATCGAGCCGGATAAGAAAACCGTCGACCAGGTCCGCCAGATCATGTACTACCCCGCGATGGAGGAAAAGGTCCCGCTGCTGGTGGGCCTGCTGCGCCAGAGCGAAGCGCGCCGCACCATGATATTTGTCAACACCAAGCGCATGGCCGAGCGGCTCGAAGCGGTTCTCAGGGCCAACGGCTTCCACGCCCAGGCGCTCTCCGGCGATGTGCCCCAGGCCAAGCGGCTGCGGTTTCTGCGCGAGTTCCACGACGGCGACCTGGCAGTGCTGATCGCCACCGATGTGGCCTCCCGCGGCCTGCATATCCCGGAGGTCAGCCACGTCTTCAACTTCGACCTGCCGCAGGACGCGGCGGACTACGTCCATCGGATCGGGCGCACGGCGCGCGCCGGTGCCGAGGGAGATGCGATCAGCTTCGCGTGCGAGGAGTTCGCCGTGTCGCTGCCGGAAATCGAGCACTATATCGGCCACAAGATTCCCTCGGCGCCGATCGCTCCGGGAATGCTCGCCACCGGGCTCGCCGCAGCCGAGGCGGGACACAGGCCCGGCAGGCCCCCGCGCCGCGGCGGCGGTGGCCGGCGGCCGGCCCCGGGGCGGCGGCCGCGCGGCAAGCCGCACAGGTCAGGCTAGGCGGGCCGCGCCATGGGCTGCCCGGGGCACGGGTTCGTTACGCCGCCGTGCCCCGGGAGGGATATGATTACCGGATCGGGTAAGTCCGGCTGCCACGCTACGCCATGGCGGATACTGAAAGCGAAGACAACGTCGACCGTGAGCTGTTCCGCAACATGGAAAAGTTGCGTCAATTGCGCATCGAGCACCGCGATCTCGACGAAGTGATCACCCGCCTGTCGCTGGACATACACGTCGATGAGATTCAGCTGAAGCGCCTGAAGAAGCGCAAGCTCGGCCTGAAGGATCAGATCACCCGCCTGGAGAGCGAACTCATCCCCGACCTGAACGCCTAGGCCCTCACCGCCTCCCGCATCTGCGCCCAGAGCGCCTCGGCGTGCTCCCGCTCCGTCGTTTCCACACCGAATGACACTCTGACCATCCAGCGTCCATCGAGCATCGCCGGCGTGAGGTAGGCCTTGCCGGACTCGTTGATGCGCCGCACCCAGGCAAGTGTGTGCGTATCGAGCGCATCGCCCTCGAGGCCGTCCGGCTCGTGCCGCACGCAGACCGTCTGCAGGGGCACCGGCGCCACGCGCTTCCAGCCGCTTGCCTGATCCACCTGCTCGGCGAGCCAGCGGGCATGGGACAGATCCCGGCGCAGGCGCGCCTGGAGCCCTGCGACCCCCTGCTCCCGGATCAGGAACCAGAGCTTAAGCGCCCGGAAGCGCCGCCCGAGCGGAATCCCCCAGTCGCGCAGGCTCCTGACCTCGGGGTCGGCGGCCGTGCGCAGGTAGCTCGGACTGGTGGACATCACTCGAATCAGGTGCTGCGGATCGCGCACGTAGTAAGTCGAGCAGTCGAAGGAGGCGCCGAGCCACTTGTGAGGATTGACCACCAGGGAGTCGGCCTGCTCGATTCCCCGCCACAGAGGACGGCACTCCGGCAGGATCATGGCCGAGCCCGCCATGGCCGCATCGACATGCAGCCAAAGCCCGTGGTCGCCGGCGACTTGCGCAATATCCGCGACCGGATCGACAGCGGTGGTCGCGGTCGTGCCCACCGTCGCCACGACCGCGCAGGGTGTCAGCCCTCTTTCCCGATCGGCGATGACGGCCTCGCGCAATGCCTCGGGCCGCATGCGGTATTGCTCGTCGGCGGCCACGACGCGCAGATTATCCCGCCCGAATCCGGCGAGCAGCGCGGCCTTTTCCACCGAGCTGTGGCTATGGCTCGAGGCGTACACGACGAGCGGTCTCGGCGCGGCCTGCAGTCCGCCCGTATCGGCGCCGTAATCCGTGGCGCGCTCCCGGGCGCACAGCAGCGCCACCAGGGTGGAGGTGGACGCGGTGTCCTGGATGACACCATCCCAGGAGGCCGACAGGCCCATCATCTGGCGCAGCCAGTCGGTGGCCAGCTCCTCGAGCTCGGTGAGGGCGGGGCCCGCCTGCCAGTTCAGACCGAGCTGCGCCAGACCCGTACTGGCGAGATCGCCGAGCACCGCGGCGAGCGAGCTGTTGGATGGAAAGTAGGCGAAGAAGCGCGGATCCTGCCAGTGGGTGCAGGCGGGCAGAATGATGCGCGTGAGGTCGGCGAGCGCCTCCTCGAGCGGCTCGGGCTCGGCCGGCGGCGCGGAGGGAAGCCTGCTGCGCACCTCGCCCGGCGCCACGCGCGCCATGACCGGATAAGCCCCGGCCGCGACGTCGCGGCGGTAGTCGGCGATCCAGTCGATCAGCTGGTGACCGAGGCGGCGAAACTCATCGACGTTCATGCCGTGCCGCCCACGGTCAGCCCGTCTATCTTCAGGGTCGGCTGGCCGACGCCGACCGGGACGCTCTGGCCCTCCTTGCCGCAGGTCCCCACGCCGTCGTCGAGCTTCAGGTCGTTGCCGACCATGCTGACCCGGGTCAGGACGTCGGGGCCGTTGCCGATCAGCGTGGCGCCCTTCAGAGGCGCGCCGAGCCGGCCGTTCTCGATGGCGTAGGCCTCGCTGGCCGAGAACACGAACTTGCCGGAAGTGATGTCCACCTGGCCGCCGCCGAAGTTCACCGCGTAGATGCCGCGCTCGACCGAGCGGATGATCTCCCCGGGATCGTAGGGCCCGGGACGCATGTAGGTGTTGGTCATGCGCGGCATCGTCATGTGCGCGAATGACTGGCGGCGGCCGTTGCCGGTGGGTTTCTGCCCCATCAGGCGGGCGTTGAGCCGGTCCTGCATGTAGCCGCGCAGGATCCCGTCCTCGATCAGCGTGGTGCACTGGGTGGCGGTCCCCTCGTCGTCGATGTTGAGCGAGCCTCGCCGCCGCGCGAGCGTCCCATCGTCCACCACGGTGCAGCCGGGCGCGGCCACGCGCTCGCCGATGCGGTTGGCGAACGCAGAGGTGCCCTTGCGGTTGAAATCCCCTTCCAACCCGTGCCCGATCGCCTCGTGCAGCAGGATGCCGGGCCAGCCCGGCGCCAGCACCACGGTCATGGAGCCGGCGGGCGCCGGCACCGCCTCGAGATTCACCAATGCCTGGCGCGCCGCCTCGCGCGCCAGGCTCAGCGGCCGCTCACCGGCGACCAGCTCGGCGAGCGAGAAACGGCCGCCGGCCCCGCAATAGCCCTGCTCGCGCCGGCCCTTGTGCTCGACGAGCACCGAAACGTTCAAGCGCACCAGCGGGCGTACATCGGCGGCGAGATCGCCGTCGCTGTTGGCGATCAGCACGACCTCGTGGACGGCCACGAGGCTCGCGGTGACGTGCACGACGCGCGGATCGATCCGGCGCGCCTCCTGGTCCACCCGCTCCAGCCAGGCGACCTTGTCCCGATCCGGCAGCGTGAGCAGCGGATCGGCCGGCAGGTACAGCTTGTGGCCGGACCGCGCCCTCCAGGCGCTGACGCCGCGCTCCGCGCCCTGCGCCGCGATCGCCCGCGCGGCGTGCGAGGCTTCCGTCAGCGCCGGCAGCAGGATCTCGTCGGAGTACGCGAAGCCGGTCTTCTCGCCGGCCAGCGCGCGTACGCCGACGCCCTGCTCGATGCTGGCGCTGCCGGCTTTGACGATGCCGTCCTCCAGCGACCAGGACTCCTGGCGCGTGAGCTGGAAGTACAGGTCCGCGAAATCCACCGAATGCGTGAGCACCTCGCCGAAGACTCCCTCGAGACGTCCCTCGAGGCCGCTCGGCCTGAGGATGAGCTCTTGCGCCAGAGTCAGCGGGTCTTGCGCCTGTTCGGTCATACGAGTCCTCCTGGAGGGGTCCCAAGCCGGTTACGGGAGCATGCGGTGCGCCAGAGCCGGGAAGCTCTCGCGGTCGCGCGCGAGCCGTTCGAGGTCGATCCGGGCCGTGACGCAGCCGCGGCCGCGCGGCAGCCGCGCGAGGATCCGGCCCCAGTGATCCACGATCAGGCTGTCGCCGTAGGTTTCACGGCCGTTGGGATGAAACCCCGACTGAGCGGGGGCGATCAGCGCGGACAGGTTCTCGATGGCGCGCGCGCGCATCAGGGTTTCCCAGTGCGCGCGTCCGGTGGGCTCGGTAAAGGCCGAGGCCACCGTGAAGATCTGGGCGCCGGCGGCGCTGAGCTTGCGGAACAACTCGGGGAAGCGCACGTCGTAGCAGACCGCCAGCCCCAATCGCCCCACCGGTGTATCCACCACCGCGGGGGTCGCGCCGGGAGCGATGTGGGCGGACTCCCGGTAACTGTCCTGCGCGCGTCCGGGCACCTGCACATCGAACAGGTGAATCTTGTCGTAGCGCGCACGACGCTCACCGCGATCGTCATAGACGAGGCAGGCCGCCGCCACCCGGCCATCGGCCGCACCACGCAGCGGCACCGTGCCGCCCACGATCCACAGCTTCAGGCGCCGGGCCGTGTCGGCGAGGAAATCCTGCACCGGCCCGCCGCCGTCCGCTTCGGCCACGCCCCGCTTGTCGGCATCCCGCAGGCCCATGAACGAGAAGTTCTCCGGCAGCGCCGCCAGGCGAGCCTCCCGAGCGGCGGCCTCTTCGAGCAGAGCGCGCGCGTCGGCGAGGTTCGCGTCGACGTCCGCTCCGGAGGTCATCTGAATCGCCGCGACTGTGGACATCTCGAAAGGCTACTCCGTTTGGCGCGCCAATGTCTCAGGCGACGACGACATCGAACTGATCCACGCCGTAAAGCGTCTCGACCTGCAGGCGGATGGGACGGCCGATCCCGCCCTGAAGCGTGGTCAGTGTCGGCGATCCCGCTTCCAGCAGGCGGTCCACCACGCTCTGGTGGGCCAGCACCAGCAGCTCGCGGCTCGGGGAGCGCTCCTGGCGCAGGATCTCACGGTAGATCTCGTTGCAGACCGTCTCGGCGGTCTTGACGAAGCCGCGGCCCTCGCACGCGGGGCACGGCTCGCACAGCAGGTGCGCCAGGCTGTCGCGGGTGCGCTTGCGCGTCATCTCGACCAGGCCGAGCGGCGAGAGATTGACGATACGGCACTGGGCGCGATCGGCGGCGAGGGAGCGCTCGAGCTCGGCGAGCACCTGGCGGCGGTGCGAGTCGGTGTGCATGTCGATGAAATCGATGATGATGATGCCGCCGAGATTGCGCAGCCGCAGCTGCCGTCCGATGGCCTCGGCAGCCTCGAGATTGGTGCGGTAGCTGGTCTCCTCCAGGTTGCGGTGGCCGACGTAGCCGCCGGTGTTGACGTCGATGGTGGTCATGGCCTCGGTCTGTTCGATGACCAGGTGGCCGCCTGAGCGCAGCATCACCCTGCGCTCGAGCGCACGGGAGATCTCATCCTCGATGCCGTGCAGGTCGAAGATAGGACGCGCGCCGGTGTACAGCTCGATGCGCGCGGCCGCCTCGGGTATGAATTCGGCGGCGAACGCCGCCATGCGCTCGAGCTCTTCCGCGGAATCGACCAGCACGCGGCTGACACCCCGGGACAGCTCGTCGCGCAGCAGGCGCAATGTCAGCGGCAGATCCGCGTGCACCAGGCTGCCGGGCGGGACCTCGGCCGCGCGCCGCTGCACGTGCTGCCAGAGCTTGTCCAGATAGGTCATGTCCTGGCTCAGTGTCTCGGCTGTGACGCCCTGCGAAGCGGTGCGCAGGATGTAGCCCCCGGGGCGCTGCGCGTGCGCGCTGCCGGCTTCGCGCAGGGTGGTGACCAGGGCTTTGAGGCGCGCCCGCTCGGCCTCGTCCTCGATCTTCACCGACACGCCGATGCTGTCCCCTCGCGGCATGTACACCAGGAAGCGCGCCGGCAGGGTGATGAAGGTCGTCAGCCGCGCCCCTTTGGAGCCGATCGGATCCTTGATGACCTGCACCAGCAGCTCGTCGCCGGGGCTGACCAGGCTGCGCACGTCCGGCTCCTCCGGTATCACGGCCGGCAGCTCCGCCTCCTCGAGTGCGGGGCGGACGATGTCGGCGACGTGCAGGAACGCGGTCCGCTCAGCGCCGATGTCGACGAACGCCGCTTGCATGCCCGGCAGCACGCGCGTCACGCGGCCCTTGTACAGGCTGCTGACCCGCCTGCGCCGGCTGCCGCGCTCGATGAAGATTTCCTGGACGATCCCCGCCTCGGTGAGTGCAGCGCGGGTCTCGCGAGGCCCCACGTTGACCAGGATCTCGGTCAAGCCCGTCTTCCCTGCCAGCAGGCGATTCCGGCCGAGCGCAGCAGCTCGGCGGTCTCGGCCAGCGGCAGACCCACCACGCCAGAGTAGCTGCCGCTCAGCGACTCGATGAATACGGCGCCAAGCCCTTGAATGGCGTAGGCACCAGCCTTGTCGCGCGGCTCGCCGGTCTGCCAGTACGCCTCTCGCTCGGCCAGGGGGAGGTCGCGCAAGCGCACCGTACTGGCACTGACGCGCAGCTCGACAGTCTGATCAGTCGCGAGCGCCACCGCGGTCAGCACCAGGTGCGTGCGTCCCGAGAGCTTCCCGAGCATGGCCAGGGCGTCGGCGCGATCCACCGGCTTGCCGTACACCGTGTCGTCGAGCACGACCGCCGTGTCCGCGGCCAGCACGGGCAAGCGCTCGCCACCGTTGCGCACGGTCATCGCCTTCTCGAGCGCCACGCGCTCCACATAGTCACCCGGGGACTCCCCGGGCAGCGCGCTCTCGTCCACCCGCGCGCCCACGGCCTTGTGCGGCACGCCGATCTGCCACAGCAGATCGCGCCGCCGAGGCGACTCGGAGGCGAGACACAGGACGGGGACGGCTGGTGCGCTCATCATTCGCGATGATACGGGTGATGGCTCAGGATGCTAAGGGCCCGATAAAGCTGCTCGGCCAGCACTACGCGCACCAGGGCATGCGGCAGGGTCAGCCTGGACAGCGACAGGGCCAGATCCGCCCGGGAGAGCACCTGCGGGGCGAGGCCGTCCGGGCCGCCGATCAGGAATACCAGGTCCCGGCCGGCCTGCATCCGTCCCGCCAGCCAGTCCGAGAGCGCGCGGGTGGTCAGCTCCCGGCCGTGCTCATCGAGTGCCACCACGAACTCCTGATCCCTCACCAGGGACAGGATCTTGCGGGCCTCGGCCTCGATGGCCTTGGCCGGACGCTTGCCGGCCGGGCGCGGACCCGGCTCGATCTCGATCAGCTCGAGCTTGAGCTTCGGGCCGAGACGCCGGCTGTATTCCTCATAGGCCTGCCGCACCCACTGGGGCGGGCGGGTACCGACGGCAATCAGCCGCAACCGCATCGGTCCTCAAGGATTACAGCGCGTGCCCGGTGTGCGGACCGGTCTCGGGCGTAGCCCGCGCGGCGCCGGCGTCCCACAGGCGCTCCAAGGCATAAAACTCCCGCACGCGCGGCAGCATCACGTGAACCACGATGTCCTGCAGGTCGACCAGTACCCATTCGCCCTCGCGCCCTCCCTCGACGCCGAGCGGTCTCATGCCGATGGCCTTGGCCTGCTCGATGACCCGATCCGCGATCGAGCGCACGTGGCGGTCGGAGGTGCCGGAAGCAATGATTACGGTGTCCGCGACGTCAGTGAGGCTGCGGACGTCGAGCACCTTGACATTGACGGCCTTCATGTCCTCCAAAGCGGCGATGACGGCCTGCAAGAGGCGCGAGGTTCGCCCGGCTCCCCGGGCGGATGGGGGCTTGCCCGTGCGGGCGGCGGTGCGGGTGCTCATTGGGAGGGAGAATAACACTGGGTCTGAAGCAGAATCTCCCGCACCTCGTCGGGAACGAGGTAGCGCGGATCGCGGCCCGAGAGGATGAGCTGGCGCAGCTCGGTGGAAGAGATCTCGAGCTGGGTGACGGCGTGGATGTAGATGCGCCCGGCCGTGTGCTCGTGCAGCTCGCGGATGGCGCCGGTCCCGCGATCCACCATGACCTCGCCCAGGGGGCCCATGGTGGGCGCCTTCCATCCGGGACGGTGGGCGACCACGATGTGGGCCAGGTCCAGGAGCTCGCGCCATCGGTGCCAGTGGGGCAGGCCGAGGAAGGCATCCATGCCGAGCAGCAGGCACAGCGACCGGTCCGGGTACTCCGCGCGCAGCTCGGCCAGGGTGTCCACGGAGTAGGACACGCCGGTGCGACGCGTCTCGCGATCGTCGACGGTGAAAGACGGCTGGCCGCCGACCGCGGCCCGCACCATGCGCAGGCGCAGCTCGGCGCTGGCGAGCGGCTGCTCGCGGTGGGGCGGCTGGCCGGCCGGAAGGAAACGCACTTCCTGAAGACGCAGCAACTGCCACAGCTCGAACGCGGTGCGCAGGTGGCCGTAGTGGATGGGGTCGAAGGTACCGCCAAAGAGACCGATGGGTTGTGGCATGGAATCCTTGAGAGCAAGCCCGTGCCCGAGAGCACGGATCTCACGCTATTTGAACATGGATCGGGGCGCCGGGAATGCGGGCCGTCCGCAAAGATCCGCGGCGAGCAGCGCCATCTCGTCCCAGGGGTCCCCCCGGAGCCGTCCCTTGATCATGCGGTCCGCGCGGGCCACGCGCAGCGACAGGGTCATAAAGGACAGCCGTGGGGCGCGCCGCACGGCCCGCTCCAGTGCCGCGCTGCGGCGCTGCCAGCCCCGGGCCGGGCCGGCCGGCTGAAGCGTCGCGCCCCACAGATCGCGCAGGGCCTTGTTCAGCGCCCACAGCACCAGCGTCGGCTCGGTGCCCTCGGCGCGCAGTCCGGAGAGTATTCGCAGGGCGCGCCCGGGCTCTCCTTCCAGGCCCGCATCCAGCAGACGAAAGACATCGAAGCGGGCGCTGTCGGCGACGCCGGAGAGCACCGTATCCTCGCCGATGCGGCCGGCGGGGGCCAGCAGGCGCAGTTTCTCCAGCTCCTGGTGAGCCGCCAGGAGATTGCCCTCGGTGCGCTCGGCGAGCAGCGCGAGCGCCTCGTCGGTCAAATCGAGCCCGATCCGGCGGCAGCGTCCCCGCAGCCAGGCGACGAGCCTGCCGGCTTCCACGGGCCACACCGGTACCCAGGCGCCGTGCGCCTCGACCGCCTTCACCCACTTGGCGGCCTGCATGTCGCGATCGAGACGTGGCGTGAGGATGAGCAGCACGGTGTCCGGGTCGCCGCGCTCGATCAGCGACACCAGGGTCTCCGTGCCGGCCGCGCCCGGCCGGCCGCTGGGCAGGCGCACCTCGAGGAGCTTGCGCGAGCCGAACAGGGAGAGATTTCCGGCCGAGGCGCGCACGTCGTCCCAGTTCGCGCCCCGCTCGAGGAAGTGCACCTCGCGCTCGCTGAAGCCCGCCGCTCGCGCGCCGGCGCGCACGGCATCGGCCGCCTCGCCGGTGAGCAGCGGCTCGTCGCCGGAAATCAGGTATGCCGGCAGGAGCTTCTTTCCGAGATGGGTGTCGAGCGAATCGAGAGTGAGCTTCAAGGCGGGGCCGGTGCGCTTGACGGAGTCCGTATTATCAACATTTTGGCGACTTCTGATAGGCTCACCCGATGACGAGCCCAAAGTCCTCAGGGCCCCGGCGCCGGTTGTATCCGCCGATCAAGCCCTACAACTCGGGATTCCTCGAGGTCTCGGACCTGCACCAGGTCCATTTCGAGGAATGCGGCAATCCACGTGGCAAGCCCGCTCTGTTCCTGCACGGCGGCCCCGGCGGCGGCCTGGATCCCAAGATGCGCCGGTTTTTCGACCCCGCGCGCTACCGCATCGTGCTCCTGGATCAGCGCGGCTGCGGCAAGAGCCGCCCGCGCTCGGAGCTGACCGAGAACACGACCTGGCACCTGGTGTCGGACATCGAGCGGCTGCGCGAGCACCTCGCCATCGAGCGCTGGCTGGTGTTCGGCGGCTCGTGGGGCTCGACCCTGGCGCTCGCCTACGCCGAGACCCATCCCGAGCGGGTCACCGAGCTGGTGCTGCGCGGCATCTTCCTGCTGCGCCGCCGGGAGCTCGAGTGGTTCTACCAGAACTCCTGGGGCGCCGGCGCGCTCTACCCCGACCTGTGGCGGCACTACGCCGAACCCATCCCCGAGGCCGAGCGTGGCGACATGATGCGCGCTTACTACACACGCCTGACCAGCAAAGACGCCACGGTGCGCAAGCAGGCCGCGAAGACGTGGTCGATGTGGGAAGCCGGCACGAGCTATCTGCGCACGTCGCCCGATTACACCGCGAAGTTCGAGAAGGGCAGGTACTCGGACGCTTTCGCACGCATCGAGTGCCATTACTTCGTCAACGGAGGTTTCTTCCGCAGCGACGGACAGCTCCTGGAGGACGTGCACCGCATCCGCCATATCCCGGCGGTCATCGTCCAGGGGCGTTACGACGTCGTCTGCCCGATGAAAAGCGCGTGGGACCTGCACCGCGCCTGGCCGGAGGCGGACTTTCGCATCGTGCCGGACGCGGGCCACTCGGCATTCGAGAAGGGCAACCTGCACGAGCTGATCCTGGCGACGGATCGGTTCGCCTCTTAAGCCAAGGTCGCGGCGGACTCCTGTTGCGCACCGCGCCGGCTGCGGTCGCCTCCCTGTGCGCGCGAGTCCTCGCCCACGCCTCGCGCTTCGGCGGACCGCGCATGGCCCGAATCCGATAGCGGCCGCGCACGACGATGCGCTATATTCAAGTGGATATAGCGCAGCAGGAGAACGCCCCTGTCCACCGTCCGCGCCATGGCCGCCACGATGCTGGTGGCGATCATGCTGTTGTCCGCCCGGGCCGCCTGCGCCCGAGGCGATGTCAATGTGCTGTACGCCGGCTCCCTGGTCGATCTGATGGAGAGCCACATCGGCCCGGCCTTCGAGCGCGCGAGCGGCGATCACTTCCGCGGTTATGCCGGCGGCTCGAAGCTGCTCGCCAACGAGATCCGGGGCCGCCTGCGCCGCGCCGATGTGTTCGTGAGCGCCGCGCCGCGGGTCGATCGGCTGCTGATGGGGCGGCGCCACGGCGACTGGGTCGCCTGGTACATCACTTTCGCCCAATCCCCCCTGGTGATCGGCTACAACCCCTCGAGCCGTTTCGCCGCGGCTTTCCACACCCGACCCTGGTACCGGGTGTTGCAGGCCAAGGGGCTGCGGCTCGGGCGCACGGACCCGAAGCTCGATCCCAAGGGCGCTCTGACGGTGAAACTGCTGCGGCGCGCCGAGGCGTATTACCGGATTCCGGGGCTGGCGCGCGAAGTCCTCGGCACGCCGGAAAACCCGGCCCAGGTGCTGCCGGAGGAAACAGTGGTCGGGCGGCTGCAATCGGGACAGCTCGACGCCGGCATTTTCTACTCGACCGAGACCTCGGAGGCGCACATCCCGACGATCCGCCTGCCGCCCGCCATCACGCCGGAGGCGGTCTACACCATCACCATCGTGCGCAACGCGCCGGATCCACGCGCAGCCGAGGCGTTCGTGAGTTTTCTGCTCGGGCCCCGCGGCCGCCGGCTGATGCGGGAACACGGCCTCGCGGTGCGGGCGTTCACGGTCGCGGGCGAGACGCGATCAATGCCGGCGGCAATCCGCACCCTGTTAAGATAACTCCATGAGCCGCAAGGTGGCCTCGCCCCTGCCCTGGCTCGCGGGGCTCCTGGCGGTGTATCTCATCGCACCGCTGCTGGCCGGTGTCCAGCAGGCCGCCTCGGCCCGCTGGAGCGCGGTCGACTATCCCGCCCTGCTGCACGCCTGCGAGGTCTCGCTCGCCAGCGCCACGACCGCCTGCGTCTTGGTGGCGCTGCTGGGCATTCCGCTGGGTTATCTGCTGGCACGCATCCGCGGACGAGCGATGGCGCTGCTCGGCTTTCTGGTGCAACTGCCGCTCGCCCTGCCGCCGCTCGCCAGCGGCGTGCTGCTGCTGTTCCTGGTCGGCTACGACTCGCCGTTGGGTCGTCTCACCAACGGCGTGCTGACCGACTCGTTCGCGGGCATCGTGCTGGCCGAGGCCTTCGTGTCGGCGCCGTTCGTGATCATCGCGGCCCGTTCGGCGTTCGCCGCCATGGATCCCGCGATGGAGGATGTGGCGGCAACCCTCGGCCGCCGGCCGCTCGAGGTGTTCTGGCGGGTGAGCCTGGCCGTGGCGCGCCCCTCGCTCCTGGCGGGCCTGCTGCTCGCCTGGCTGCGCGCATTCGGCGAGTTCGGCGCCACCGTCATGGTCGCCTACCATCCCTACTCGCTGCCGGTTTACACCTACGTCGCCTTCGGCGCGCAGGGTCTGCCGGCCATGTTGCCCGTGCTGCTGCCGGCGCTGCTGCTGGCGCTGGCGGTCATGGCCCTCAGCGGCACTCTGAGCGCGCGCGCCGCCGGGCGCGCGGCGCCGGCGCGCCTGCCAGCCGCGTCCACGGTCAGACCCCGACCCGAGCCCCGAAGAGCCGACTCGTCGGAGCAGGCGCCGCGACTGGCGATCGACGTCGAGAAGCATCTCGAGGGTTTCCATCTGGCGGTCGCCTGGCAACCCCGCTCCCGCCGGCTGGCGGTCCTCGGCCCCTCCGGCTCGGGCAAATCGCTGACCCTGAAGCTGATCGCGGGGCTCGTACGCCCCGAGCGGGCCGTGATCAGAATAGGCCGGCGGGAATTGTCGCGGCACGGACCTGCCGCGCGGGCGGTGGCGTACGTGCCGCAGAGCTATGGTCTGTTTCCGCACCTGGATCTGGCCGGTCAACTGCGCTTCCCGGCCGGAGCCGACCGCGGCGCGGCGGCTCATTGGATCGAGCGGCTGGGCCTTTCCGGCCTCGAGCACCGGCGCCCGGCCGAGCTGTCCCTGGGGCAGCAGCAGCGCGTGGCGCTCGCGCGGGCTCTGGTGAGGCCGGCGGAACTGCTGCTGCTCGACGAGCCGTTCTCGGCGCTCGATACGCCGAGGCGCGTGGCGCTGCGCCGGGAGCTCCTGGCCCTGCAGGAGGAGATCGAGGGCATCACGCTGCTGGTCACCCACGACCCGCAGGAGGCGGCGCTGCTCGCCGATGAGATCCTGATTCTGGAGAACGGCCGGCCGCTGCAGGCGGGCGCGACACGCGATGTCTTTCGCCGGCCCGTCAGCGAGCTCGCCGCGCGGCTGCTCGGTGCCGACAACGCCGCGGAAGGCATCGCGGATGGCAGGGGCATCGAGGTGGGCAACGGCGCGCGGATCGCCGTGTCAGGTCCGCCGCTCGCCGCCGGCCGTGTCGGCTGGAGCATTCCGCCGGACCGGACCTGGATCAGCCCGGCCGGAGCCTGCGAGGGCACGGTGGAAGCCGTCGACGGTGGGCCCGAGCCCCAGTTGCTGCTGCGCTTCGGCGATACGCGCGTCCGGGTGGCCGGCGGCGGGGACCTCTCGCCCGGGCAGGTCTGCCGCTTCGACATCGACCCGGACCGGGTCCAGGTCTGGCCGCTGGACTGAGCTCCCATCCGCGCGCGGGAGCGCCTCAGTCCGCGGTACCGGGGTCCGCCCGGAACGAGGCCAGTTGGTCGGCGAGCGCTTTGCGAAACGCCGGACGCGCCTCGCAGCGGGCGAGGTAAGGTCCCAATACCGGATCGGACGCGAGCAGTTCCGAATCGCCGAGATGGCGCAGCACGGAGCCCATCATCAGGTCGCCCGCCGTGAACCGATCCTCCAGCCACTGGCGGCCGGCGAGACGCTCGGCCAGATCGCCCAGGCGCTTGCGCAGCCTGCTCTCCCGCATGGGCCGCACCTCCTTTGCCCAAGGCGCGTCAGAATGGAAAGTGTCGATTTCCTCGAGAGCGGCCACGAACGGCTCGATCGAGTTGAGTGCGGCGAACAGCCAGGACGTCGCCCGCAGGCGGCCCGCCTCGTCGCACGGCATCAGCGCGGCGCTCTTCCCGGCGATGTGCAGGACGATCGCTCCTGACTCGAACAGTGTCACATCCCCTTCCTGGTAGGCCGGAACCTGCGAGAAGGGCTGCAGCGCGCGGTACGCCCGTGTCAGCTTCTCCTCATGGCTGATCAGCCTGACCCGATAGGGCACAGCCGCCTCCTCGAGCGCCCAGCGCACCCGCAGGTCGCGCACGTACCCCTTGGCGAAATCGGGCACCCGGTCGTATGCGATGACGGTGATCATGTGATTCCCGTGAGCTTCCCTGGGCTCCAACCGCGACGAGTCTGGTAT
>OBLK01000041.1_pt1 | contig 57531 bp, 67 predicted proteins | sample 1518871 | NCBI WGS metagenome assembly OBLK01 (sample SAMEA2464837, study PRJEB22497) | soil metagenome | biome: Grassland; feature: Farmland; material: Clay | place: Australia | collected 2013-02-01 | depth 0.8 m
CGCGAGGGCGGCCGCACGGTGGGCGCCGGGGTGGTCTCCAAGATCATCAAGTAAAACGTTAACGCGGCCGGGCCCCGGAGGTCCGGATCGCAGGATGGAACTGAAATGGCAAGCAATCAAAGTATTCGCATTCGGCTGAAGGCATTCGACCACCGCCTGGTGGACAAGTCGGCGCGGGAGATCATGGAAACGGCACGGCGCACCGGCGCGCGGGTCAAGGGGCCGATCCCCCTGCCCGGGCGTATCGAGCGGTTCACGTTGCTGATTTCGCCGCACAAGGACAAGGATGCCCGTGACCAGTACGAGCTGCGGACGCACAAGCGTTTGTTGGACATCGTGGACCCCACGGACAAGACCGTGGATGCCCTGAGCAAGCTGGAATTGGCGGCGGGCGTGGATGTCCAGTTGCGTTTGAATTAATCGCCGTTTCTGCTGTTATAATGATCGGCTCGCCCGGGATGCCGGGCAGCTAAATTCGGCGCCGGCAGTTCTGCCGGCGCCGTCACTAAGGACAAGGTGCGATGAGCCTAGGTGTAATCGGCCGCAAATGCGGCATGACGCGTATATTCAAGGATGACGGCACGGCCGTGCCGGTCACCGTCATCGAGGTGCTCCCGAACCGGGTGGCTCAGTTGCGCTCGAGCGAGCGTGACGGCTACCGCGCGGCCCAGTTGGCCACCGGGACCCGGCGCTCCACGCGTATCAGCCGTGCGGTCGCCGGCCATCTGGCCAAGGCCGAGGTGGGTGCGGCCCGCCTGCTGCGTGAATTTCGGTTGGGCGAGGACGAGGCCGCCGAGTTGGAAGCGGGCAAGGAAGTCACCGTGGAAATTTTCAGCGCCGGCCAGAAGGTCGACGTGACGGGCCGCTCCATCGGTAAGGGTTTTGCCGGCACCGTCAAGCGGCATCATTTCCGCACCCAGGACGCCACGCACGGCAACTCGCTGTCGCATCGTGCCCCGGGCTCGATCGGTCAGAACCAGACCCCGGGCCGGGTGTTCAAGGGCAAGCGCATGGCAGGTCACCTCGGTGCGGCGCGCCGCACCCAGCAGAACCTGGAGGTGGTGCGGGTCGTTGCCGAGCGCAACCTGCTGCTCGTCAAGGGTGCCGTGCCGGGTGCCGCGGGTTCCGACCTGCTGGTGCGGCCGGCGGTCAAGGCGCGCGGCTGAGGGAGAGGATCAAGATGGAATTGAAGCTCCAGGATCAGGCGTCGAAGAAGGTCAAGGTGGCCGACACGGCGTTTGCCCAGGCATACAACGAATCCCTGGTTCACCAGGCGGTCGTCAGCTATATGGCGGGTGCCCGGGCCGGGACCAAGGCGCAGAAGACGCGTTCGGCGGTACGTGGCGGCGGCAAGAAACCGTGGCGCCAGAAGGGTACCGGCCGGGCGCGTGCCGGTAGCATCCGTAGCCCGCTGTGGCGCGGGGGTGGCAGGATTCACGCGGCGGCTCCGCGGGACCACTCGGTCAAGCTGAACCGCAAGATGTACCGGGGCGCGATGCGCAGTATCCTCTCCGAACTGGCCCGCCAGGATCGCCTGATCGTGTTCCAGGACTTCAAGATGGACCAGCCCAGGACGCGGGATCTGGTCAAGACGCTGGCCGATCACGATCTGGGCGACGTATTGATCGTCACGGCGGAGTTCGACGAGAACCTGGCGCTTTCCGCCCGCAACCTGCCGCGCGTGGACGTAACCGACGTGGCCGGGCTCGATCCCGTCAGTTTGGTCGCCTTCGACAAGGTGGCGGTGACGGTGCCGGCCCTGAAGCAGATTGAGGAGTGGCTGGCATGAGTGGAGTCAGTGCAGGGCGTCTGGCAAACCTGATCCTTGCGCCGCACGTTTCGGAAAAGAGCGCGCGGATTGGCGAAGCCAACCGCCAGATTGCCTTCCGCGTGCGTCGCGACGCCACCAAGCCTGAAATCAAGCAGGCGGTGGAAACGCTTTTCGAGGTCGAGGTCGAGGCGGTGACCACGGTCAATCAGCGGGGCAAGGCTCGCGGCATGCGGGGCAGCCGCGGACGCCGTTCCGACTGGAAAAAGGCCTATATCACCCTCAAGCCCGGGCATGACATCGACTTTGTCGGTGCCGAGTAAGGGAGCGAATCATGGCATTACGTAAAACTAATCCGACCTCGCCGGGGCGCCGCTTCGTCGTCCAGACGGTGGCCGAGAACTTGCACAAGGGGCGTCCGGTCAAGGCGTTGGTGCGCAAGCAGTCGAAGAGCGGCGGGCGCAACAACCAGGGCCGTCTGACCGTGCGCCACCGTGGCGGTGGGCACAAGCAGAGCTACCGTGTCGTCGATTTCCGTCGTGACAAGGACGGCGTGCCGGCGCGGGTGGAGCGCCTGGAGTACGATCCGAACCGCAGCGCCCACCTGGCCCTGTTGCTGTACGCCGATGGTGAGCGTCGCTACATCATCGCCCCGCGTGGGCTGGCGGCGGGCGATCAGGTTTCCTCGGGAACGACCGCACCGATCCGCTCCGGCAACAGCCTGCCGCTGGGCAGCATCCCGGTGGGTACCGAGGTGCACTGTGTGGAACTGCGCCCCGGGCGTGGCGCCCAGATGATTCGCAGCGCCGGCGGCGTGGCCCAGCTCGTCGCGCGGGAGGGCCGCTACGCGACCCTGCGCCTGCGCTCGGGTGAAATGCGCAAGGTGCTGGTGGACTGCCGCGCGACGATCGGCAGCGTCAGCAATTCCGAGCACAGCCTGCGCTCCCTGGGCAAGGCGGGCGCGAAGCGTTGGCGGGGCATTCGCCCGACCGTGCGCGGCGTGGTGATGAATCCGGTCGACCATCCGCATGGCGGTGGTGAGGGCCGCACCTCGGGCGGCCGGCATCCGGTCAGCCCCTGGGGTACGCCCGCCAAGGGGTACAAGACTCGTAGCAACAAACGCACCGACCGCATGATCGTGCGGCGGCGCGGACGTAAATAACGGAGGCAGCCGGTGGCACGTTCAGTCACGAAAGGACCGTTTATCGACCCGCACCTGGCGAAGAAAGTCGCCGTTGCGGTGGAAAGCAAGAGTCGTCGCCCGATCAAGACCTGGTCGCGGCGTTCGATGATCACACCCGACATGATCGGTCTGACTATCGCGGTGCATAACGGCCGCCAGCACGTCCCCGTGCTCATCAGCGAAAACATGGTGGGCCATAAACTCGGTGAGTTCGCCGCGACCCGTACCTTCAAGGGTCATTCCGGCGACCGCAAGGCGAAGTGAGCAGGAACCCCGTCATGGAAACTACGGCAAAATTCCGCTATGCGCGCATCTCGCCCCAGAAATGCCGCCTGGTCGCCGACCAGGTGCGCGGCAAGGCGGTGGGCGATGCGCTCAATATTCTCGCATTCAGCCCCAAGAAGGCTGCAGGCATGGTCAAGAAGGTGCTGGAATCGGCGATTGCCAATGCCGAACACAACCACGGCGCCGACATTGACGAACTGAAAGTGACCGCGATCATGGTCGACGAGGGTCCGACGCTCAAGCGCTGGCGCCCGCGTGCCAAGGGACGGGTCAACCACATCATGAAGCGGACCAGCCACATTTTCGTGGCGGTCGGCGACGGCAAGGCCGCATAAGGGGGCAAGCGTGGGACATAAAGTCAACCCAATCGGTTTCCGTCTCGGGGTCTCCGCCGGCTGGAGTTCGCGGTGGTATGCCGAAGGCAAGAATTTCGCCGATTACCTGTATTCGGACTGGCAGTTGCGGGAGGAGCTCAAGAAGCGCCTCTCCGGAGCGTCGGTCAGCCGGATCGAAATCGAGCGTCAGGCCGACAAGCTGCAGATCCTCATCCATACGGCGCGTCCGGGGATGGTGATCGGCAAGCGTGGCGAGGACATTGAGAAGCTGACGCGCGAACTGCGTGCACGCCTGGGCATCGAGGTGCATGTCGCCGTGGAGGAGATCCGCAAGCCGGAGCTCGACGCACAGTTGGTGGCCGAGTCCATTGCCCAGCAGCTTGAGCGCCGCGTGATGTTCCGCCGCGCCATGCGCCGCGCGGTGGGCAACGCCATGCGCCTGGGCGCGCACGGCATCAAGGTGCGCGTCGCCGGGCGTCTGAACGGCGCGGAAATCGCGCGCAGCGAATGGTATCGCGAAGGCCGCGTGCCGCTGCACACCCTGCGTGCCGATATCGACTACGGTCTGGCCGAGGCCAAGACGACCTACGGGGTGATCGGGGTCAAGGTATGGATTTTCAAGGGCGAGATTCTGGATCCGAACGCGCTCAAGGAGCGCCAGTCGATGGCCAAGGGATCCGCCTCCGAGACCAAGGGAAGCTAAGCCATGCTGCAACCACGTCGTACAAAATTCCGCAAGCAGCAGAAGGGGCGCAACCGTGGGGTTGCCTCGCGCGGCAATACGGTCGCTTTCGGCGATTTCGCGCTGAAGGCCACCACGCGCGGGCGCATCACGGCCCGCCAGATCGAGGCGGCGCGTCGCGCCATGACCCGTCACGTCAAGCGCGGCGGCAAGATCTGGATTCGCATCTTCCCCGACGTGCCCGTCACCAAGAAGCCCATCGAAGTGCGCATGGGCAAGGGCAAGGGCAACGTCGAGTACTGGATCGCGCAGATCAAGCCCGGTCGCGTCCTGTATGAAATGGAAGGGGTGTCCGAGGATGTGGCGCGAGAGGCATTTCGCCTGGCCGCGGCCAAGCTTCCGGTCAAGACCTCTTTCGTCAGCCGGCAGGTGGGTTGAACATGAACACGAGTGAATTGCGTAACAAGGATGAAAAGGCTTTGCGGAAGGAGCTCGCGGAGCTTCGCCGCGAGGGCTTCAAGCTGCGCATGCAGCAGGGCACGGGCCAGCTTGGGCGGCCCAGTGAAATCAAGCGTGTGCGCCGGGACGTGGCGCGGGTGCTTACGGTATTGAATGAGCGCGAAAAGGCGGGTGACAAGTCATGAACGAAGCAGCTCAGGTCGAAACGAAGGAACGCCCCCTTACCGCGCGCGTCGTCAGCACCAGCATGGAAAAGACCATCTCGGTGCGGGTCGAGCGGATGGTCAAGCATCCGGTTTATGGCAAATACATCCGCCGGAGCACGAAGATGCTGGCGCATGACGAGGCCAATGAATGTCGAGTGGGCGACACGGTCACTATTACCCCCTGTCGTCCGCTGTCCAAGCGCAAGTCCTGGCGGGTGACCGCCGTGGTCGAGCGCGCAGCAGGCGCGGCTGATGCCGGCGCAGAAGCCTAAGGAGCGGTTCTCATGATTCAGATGCAGACCGAGCTGAACGCGGCGGACAACAGCGGTGCCAAGCGCCTGCGCTGCATCAAGGTGCTGGGCGGCTCCAAGCGCCGTTACGCAGGCGTCGGCGACGTGATCAAGGTAAGCGTGGCGGACGCGATTCCGCGTGGCCGCGTGAAGAAGGGCGAAGTCTACAACGCCGTGGTTGTGCGCACGCGCAAGGAAATCCGGCGTAACGACGGTTCGGCGATCCGTTTCGATACGAACGCGGCCGTGTTGCTCAACGCGCGCCTGGAACCGATCGGAACCCGTATCTTCGGCCCGGTGACGCGCGAGCTCAGAACCGAGCGTTTCATGCGCATCATCTCGCTTGCGCCTGAAGTGCTTTAAGGAGAGGTCGAGATGGAACGTATTCGCAAGGGCGACGAAATCATCGTCACGACCGGCAAGGACAAGGGGCGGCGGGGTACCGTCACCCGCACCTATGCCGACGGGCGGGTGCTGGTCGAGGGCGTCAACGTCGTGCGCAAGCACATGAAGCCGAACCCGGCCACGGGCAGCAAGGGCGGCATCGTGGACAAGGAAATGCCGCTCGACGCCTCGAACGTGATGCTTTACAACCCGGTCACCAAGAAGGGCGACCGTATCGGCTACAAGCGCCTGGACGATGGACGCAAGGTCAGGTTTTTCCGTTCCACCGACGAACTGGTGGATGTGTGAGGGATAGTCAATGACGGGCTTGCAAGAGCAATATCGCAAGGAAGTCGTGCCGGCGCTCACCGAGCGTTTCGGGTACGAAAACCCGATGGCGGTGCCGAAGTTGCTGAAGATCACGCTCAACATGGGCGTGGGCGAGGCGATATCCGATCGCAAGGTGATCGAGCACGCGACGTCGGATCTGGAAAAGATCAGCGGCCAGAAGCCGCTGGTGACCCGCGCCCGCAAGTCGGTGGCAGGCTTCAAGGTCCGCGAGGAGTGGCCGATCGGCTGCAAGGTAACCTTGCGCGGGAGGCGTATGTACGATTTTCTGGAGCGCCTGATTTCGGTTGCCATTCCGCGTGTTCGCGACTTCCGCGGCTTGTCTGCGAAGTCTTTCGACGGACGCGGCAACTACAGCATGGGTGTGCGCGAGCAGATCATTTTCCCCGAGATCGATTACGACCAGATTGATGCCATTCGCGGCCTGGACGTGACTTTCACAACCACCGCCAAGACCGACGAGGAAGGACGTGCGCTGCTCGAGGCGTTCAACTTCCCGTTCCGTAATTGAGGTAACCATGGCCAAGAAATCCATGATCATGCGTGACGAAAAGCGCCTGAAACTCGCCGCCAAGTACGCCGAGCGCCGCGCTGCGCTCAAGCGCGAAATCAAGCGCCCGGACGCCACGATGGAGGAGCGTATGCGGGCGGCCCAGCAGTTGGCCGAACTGCCGCGCGACTCGAGCCCTTCGCGCCAGCGGCGCCGTTGTGCCATTACCGGCCGGCCCAAGGGCACCTACCGCAAGTTCGGCCTGGGACGCAACAAGCTGCGTGAAATCGTCATGCGCGGAGACGTGCCTGGCGTTTCCAAGGCCAGCTGGTGAGGGTGGCGCGATGAGTATGCATGACCCGATAGCCGACCTCCTGACCCGTGTGCGCAACGCGCAGCAGGCGCGCCACGCCGAAGTCACCATGCCGAGCTCCAGGCTCAAGAGCCAACTTGCGCGCGTGCTCAAGGACGAAGGCTACATCGAAGACTTTTCCGTGGCCGAGGAAGAGGGCGGCAAGGCCAGCCTGAAGATTCGGCTCAAGTACTACCAGGGGCAGCCCGTGATCGAAGCGCTCAAGCGAGTGAGCCGTCCGGGACTGCGGATTTACCGGGGCAAGGACGAGCTTCCGCGCGTGCGCGGGGGCTACGGCGTTGCCATTATTTCCACTTCGCACGGCTTGATGAGCGATCGCGCGGCACGCGCGGCGGGTCACGGCGGCGAGGTGATTTGCGAAATCAGTTGAGGAACCGGCATGGCACGTACCGCCGTTAAACCGATTGAGACCCTGAAGGGCGTCGAGCTCAACATCGAGCAGCAGACGGTCCGCGTCAAGGGCCCCAAGGGCCAGCTTGAAGCGGCGTTCAATTCCGAGGTTGCCATGAGCACCGCGGACGGCTCGATATTGTTCAGCCCCAAGTCGGGGAGCAAGGATGCCATTGCCCAGTGCGGCACGGCGCGTTCCATCGTGCGCAACATGATGCTGGGCGTGACCGAGGGCTACGAGCGCAAGCTCGCCTTGTTCGGCGTGGGCCTGCGCGCCCAGGCCCAGGGCAACAAGCTCAACCTCACGCTGGGCTTTTCGCACCCGGTCGACTACGAGGTGCCGGAAGGCATCACGGTCGAGACGCCGAGCCAGACCGAGATCGTGGTGCGCGGCATCGACAAGCAGAGGGTCGGCCAGGTGGCTGCTGAAATTCGCGCTTTCCGTCCGCCCGATGCCTACAAGGGCAAGGGTCTGCGCTACGCCGAGGAACGCGTGGTGCTCAAGGAAGCGAAGAAGAAGTAAGGGTGCATAAGACATGGTGAACAAGTACGAAGCTCGCGCACGCCGCTCACGCCGCGCCCGCGCCCACATTCGCAACCTGGGTGCGGCGCGCCTGGCCGTGCATCGCACGCCGCGCCACATCTACGCGCAGCTCATCGACGCGAAGGGCGAGCGCACGCTGGCGATGGCCTCCACGGTCGAGCAGGATGTCCGCAAGGGCCTGAAGTCGACGGGCAACATCGAAGCCGCCGTGACGGTCGGCAAGCTGATTGCCGAACGTGCCAAGGCCGCCGGTGTCGAGGAAGTGGCCTTCGATCGTTCGGGTTACAAGTATCACGGTCGTATTCGCGCACTGGCCGATGCCGCGCGCGAAGCCGGCCTTCGTTTCTAAGGGGATCAAGGCATGGCGAAACCGACGGAAACTGCTACAGACCAGGTCGAGAAGCTCGTCGCGGTCAATCGCGTGGCCAAAGTGGTCAAGGGTGGCCGCCAGTTCGGCTTCACGGCGCTGATGGTGGTTGGTGACGGTGCCGGCAAGGTCGGCTTTGGCTACGGCAAGGCGCGCGAGGTGCCGGCCGCGATTTCCAAGGCGACCGAGCAGGCGCGGCGCAACATGATTCGCGTGCCGTTGAACGACGACACGCTGCACTATCCGCTGGAAGGCCGTCATGGCGCGACCCGCGTGCGCATCCAGCCGGCCTCCGCCGGTACCGGCGTGATTGCCGGTGGCGCCATGCGTGCCGTGTTCGAGGTCGCCGGCGTGCGCAACGTGCTGGCCAAGAGCTTTGGCTCGCGCAACCCGATCAACGTAGTCCGCGCTACCATGCGCGCGCTTGCCGCCATCGAGTCGCCTGAAATGATTGCCGCCAAGCGTGGCAAGACGATTGCAGATATCCGGAGCTGATCATGGCCAAGAAGCAAACCGGCAAGCAGGTCAAGCTGACCCTGGTGAAGAGCGCGGCGGGGCGCCTCAAGGCGCATCGCGACTGCGTGCGCGGGCTGGGCCTGCGCAAGACGGGTTCGAGCTCGGTCGTACTTGATACGCCCGAGAATCGCGGAATGATCAACAAAATTGCTTACATGCTGCAGGTCGAGGAGGTTTCCTGATGCGACTCAATGATCTCAAGCCTGCCCCCGGCAGCAAGAAGGAACGCACCCGCGTCGGCCGAGGCCTCGGTTCCGGCCAGGGCAAAACCGGCGGCCGCGGTCACAAGGGCCAGCATTCCCGCTCGGGCGGATTCCACAAGGTGGGCTTCGAAGGCGGCCAGATGCCGCTGCAGCGCCGCCTGCCGCACGTCGGGTTCGTTTCGCCGATGAAGCCCACCCGGGCCGAACTTCGCCTGGGTACGCTGAACAAGCTCGAGGCCGACACGGTCGACCTACCGACCTTGATTGCCGCGGGCCTGGTGCCGGCGGAGACCGAGCGTGTGAAGATCATCCTGTCCGGCACCACGGAACGCGCCTTTACGGTGAGTGGCGGTGTCGTGCCCACGCGCGGTGCGCGCGCGGCCATCGAGAAGGCCGGAGGCAAGGTAGAAGACTGATGGCCGGACCCGCCCAACAACAGGCTTTCGGCTCGATCGGCGATATTTTCCGCTCGGGCGACCTGCGCAAGCGCCTGCTGTACCTGGCAGGCGCGCTGATCGTGTTCCGCATCGGCATCCATGTCCCGGTGCCGGGCATCGATCCGGCGAACTACGCGCGCCTGTTTAGCCAGCATTCTGGCGGCATCCTGGGCATTTTCAACGTCTTTTCCGGCGGCGCCCTGAAGCAGATGTCGATCTTCGCGCTGGGGGTGATGCCCTACATCTCGGCGTCGATCATCATCCAGATGCTGACCTCGGTCGTGCCGAGCCTGGAGGCCCTGAAAAAGGAAGGCCAGGCGGGACAGCGCAAGATCACGCGCTACACGCGTTATTCCACGGTGGCCCTGGCCCTGTTCCAGTCACTGGGCGCGGCCTTTGCCCTGCAGAGCCAGGGCGTGGCGCTCAGCGCCGGGCCCGGATTCATCGTCACCGCGACCGTCAGCCTGGTGACCGGAACCATGTTCCTGATGTGGCTGGGTGAGCAGGTCACCGAGCGCGGCCTGGGCAACGGTATCTCGATGATCATCTTTGCCGGCATCGTGGCCGGGCTGCCGTCCGCGATCGCCAGCACTCTTGAACTGGTGCGCAACGGCGAATTGTCCGCGATCCTGGCGATCCTCATTTTCGTGGGCGTGATTCTGATCACCGCTTTCGTGGTCTTCGTGGAAAGCGGCCAGCGGCGGATCACCGTGAACTACGCCAAGCGCCAGCAGGGCCGGCGCATGTATGCGGCGCAGACCAGCCACCTGCCGCTCAAGCTCAACATGTCGGGCGTGATCCCGCCGATCTTCGCCTCGAGCATCATCCTCTTTCCGGTGACGCTCGCGGGCTGGCTGGGCCAGAGTTCGGGCTTCGGTTGGCTGCAGAGCCTGAGCCTGTGGCTGTCCCCGGGACAGCCACTTTACGTGGCCCTGTTCACGGTGCTGATCATTTTCTTCACGTTTTTCTATACCGCGCTGACATTCAACAGCGAGGAAACGGCCGACAACCTGAAGAAGTCCGGCGCTTTCATTCCGGGCATCCGGCCCGGCAAGCAGACGGCGCATTACGTGGACACCGTGCTAACCAAGTTAACGCTGTGGGGCGCGCTGTACCTGACCGCGGTCTGCCTGCTGCCGGAATTCCTGATCGCTTACGCGCACGTGTCGTTCAATTTCGGCGGCACGTCTCTTTTGATCGTCGTCGTCGTGGCCATGGATTTCATGGGCCAGTTGCAGGCTCACATGATGACGCACCAGTACGAAGGACTGCTCAAGCGGGCCCGCATGCGCGGCTTGCAGCGGTAGCCGGGAGTTAACGATGAAGGTAAGAGCTTCGGTCAAGAAAATTTGCCGCAACTGCAAGATCATCCGCCGCCGTGGCGCGGTGCGCGTGATCTGCTCTGATCCGCGGCACAAGCAGCGCCAGGGTTGAGCCAGCTTGAGTTGGTCGGCTTCTGTTGTTAAAATGAATGGTTCACCTCGCGATCCTTTGAACTCGCGCTGAGGGAAAGTAATGGCACGTATTGCAGGCATCAATATCCCGCCGCACAAGCACACGGTGATTGGCTTGACGGCTATTTACGGCTTGGGCCGTACCCGCGCGGCCGAAATCTGCGCCGCTACCGGCGTCGATCCCGCCCGCAAGGTCAAGGACCTGTCCGAGGCCGAACTGGAGGCCATCCGTCAGGAATTGGCCAAGTACAAGGTTGAAGGCGACCTGCGCCGCGAGGTCAACATGAACCTCAAGCGTTTGATGGATCTCGGCACCTTCCGTGGTATCCGTCATCGCCGTGGCCTGCCGGTGCGTGGCCAGCGTACCCGCACCAATGCCCGCACACGCAAGGGCCGTGTGCGTCGTAGCGCCAAGCGCTGAAGATTCCAGGAGAATACTGATTCATGGCGAAACCGGCGACCAAGTCGCGTAAGCGCATCAAGCAACAGGTGATTGACGGCATCGTGCACGTGCATGCGTCGTTCAACAACACCATCATTACCATTACCGACCGCAAGGGCAATACCCTGTCGTGGGCGACGGCCGGCGGTTCGGGTTTCCGTGGTTCGCGCAAGTCGACCCCGTTTGCCGCACAGGTGGCGGCCGAACGTGCGGGCACCGTCGCCCAGGAGTACGGGGTCAAGAACCTCGAAGTCGAGATCAAGGGTCCCGGCCCGGGCCGCGAATCGGCGGTGCGTGCGCTGAACAATCTGGGTTTTCGCGTGCTGTCGATCTCCGACGTCACGCCGATTCCGCACAATGGCTGCCGGCCGCCGAAAAAGCGCCGGGTTTGATGGGGGTTTTGTAGACAATGGCACGATATCTCGGACCCAAGTGCAAGCTGGCACGCCGCGAGGGCACGGATCTTTTCTTGAAGAGCCCGATCAAGGCACTCGACCAGAAGTGCAAGATCGACCGCATTCCAGGACAGCACGGTGCGGCGACCCGCCGTGGCCGCATGTCCGACTATGGCCTGCAGCTGCGGGAGAAGCAGAAGCTGCGCCGCATGTACGGCGTGCTCGAGCGCCAGTTCCGTCGCTATTACAAGGAGGCGGCGCGCCGCAAGGGTGCGACCGGCGCCCTGCTGCTGCAGTTGCTGGAGTCGCGGCTGGACAACGTGGTCTACCGCATGGGCTTCGCGTCCACGAGGGCCGAGGCACGCCAGTTGGTCAACCACAAGGGTGTGACCGTCAATGGCAAGCTGGTGAACATTCCCAGCTATGAAGTCAAGGCAGGCGACGAGATTGCCTTGACCGAGCGTTCACGCAAGCAGACCCGGGTGGAAATGGCGTTGGAGATTTCCCGCCAGATCGAGCGGCCGGGCTGGGTCGAAGTGGACGAAAAGACGTGCAAGGGTACCTTCAAGGCCATGCCCGAGCGCGATGAATTATTGCCGGATATCAACGAGAATCTGGTCGTCGAGTTGTATTCGAAGTAAACGTCGAGGTTCGAACACATGGAAATGTCCGTATCCGAGTTCCTCAAGCCGCGCATTGCCGGCTTGACCGAACTGGGGGAAAACCGTACCCGCATCGTTCTGGAACCCCTGGAGCGCGGCTTTGGCTACACGCTGGGCAACAGCCTGCGCCGGGTTCTGCTGTCCTCGATGCCGGGGGCCGCGGTCGTCGAGGTGGAAATTGATGGCGTGCTCCACGAGTACACGGCCATCGACGGCGTGCAGGAAGACGTGGTCGAGATCCTGCTCAACCTGAAGCAGCTAGCCATCCGCATGCACAGCCGAGAGGAAGCCACTCTGACCCTGAACGCGACGGGCCCGGGCGTGGTCACGGCGGGCGATATCAGCGTCGACCATGACGTCGAGATCGTCAACAAGGATCTGGTGATCGCTCACCTGGCCAAGAACGGCAAGCTCTCGATGCGCCTGCAGGTGATGCGCGGACGCGGCTATATGCCGGTGATCAAGCGTTACGCCGACGAGTCCCAGGGGCGCAAGATCGGCAAACTCAAGTTGGATGCCACGTTCACGCCGATCCGTCGCGTAGCCTATTACGTCGAGGCGGCCCGCGTGGAGCAGCGTACCGACCTGGATAAGTTGATCCTGGATATCGAGACCAACGGCACGATCGGTGCCGAGGACGCACTCCGCCGCGCGGCGGGCATCCTCACCGACCAGCTGTCGGTCTTCGCCGACCTGAGCTCGGTCAGCTCGCACACGCCCACGGAGAGCCGCAGCATCAAGCCGATCCTGCTCAAGCCCGTGGAGGAGCTGGAGTTGACGGTTCGCTCGTCCAACGCACTGAAGGCTGAGCGCATCCGTTACGTGGGCGACCTGGTCCAGAAGAGCGAGGACGAGTTGCTCAAGACCCCGAACCTGGGCCGTAAATCACTTACCGAAATCAAGGACGTCCTCGCCCGCCACGAGCTGGCGCTGGGAATGAAGCTTGAGGACTGGCCGCCGGCGGCACTTGCCGAGCGGCGCGCATCCTGAGGAGATCACCGACATGCGTCACCGAAATTCAGGCCGTGCTCTCAGCCGAACCAGCTCCCATCGGGTAGCGCTGATGCGCAACATGAGCAAGTCGCTGATCCAGCACGAGCAGATTCGCACTACCGTGCCTAAGGCCAAGGAACTGCGCCGGGTCGTGGAACCGCTGATCACGCTGGCCAAGAAAGACAGCGTGGCAAACCGCCGCCTGGCCTTCAGCCGCCTGCGCGACGAGGCCATGGTGGCTAAGCTGTTTACTGAAATCGGACCGCGTTACCGCGAGCGCCCGGGTGGGTACCTGCGCATTCTCAAGGCGGGATTCCGCGCCGGCGACAACGCTCCGGTCGCGATCGTCCAGCTGGTGGGCGAGGAAAATAGCGAAGCTGCCTGATCTCTCACCCGGGCTTCCGATCGGAAACGATAAAAGACCACCCGGCGGGTGATCTTTTTTTTGTGCTAACGCCGGGTGCGGCCGTTCATGTGGATGATAGGGGGTTCTTGTATTCGCACAGCGCAGGAGAGCCGGGCCACGCGGAAGCATGCGTTAATGAATCCATGGAATCGGAAAACCGGTCCAGCTCCGATTGGATGATGACGCGCGTGGCATGCGCCAGGCTGCGCCGGTCCAGTCCCTCGGGATTGATCTGCGGGAGCAGCCGGATATCGACATCGATCCCCTCGCCGTGCTTGAGGACGCGGAGCAGGTGGCTCGCGAAAGTGTCATCGCCGACAAATGGCGCGGCCCTGCTGATACGGCCCCGCTCGCTGAAACGCAAGGCGACCGGCTGGATCGGCGTGGCCGTGTCCACCGCCGCTCCCAGCAGGCGGGGGTAGAGCTTTCCGACACGCAATCCCTCGCTCGTGGTCCCCTCCGGAAATATCAGTACCGATTGCCCACTTTGGAGCCGGGCTCCGAGCCTTTGCGAGACGGCCCCGCTCTGCCCGGCGCCGCGTTGCAGGAAAACGGTGCCCCCCGCCCGGGCCAGCCAGCCGATCAGCGGCCAGCCGCGGACCTCGGCCTTGGAGACAAAGCTGAGGTCGGCGATGGCCCCCAGGGCCACGACGTCGAGCCAGGAGACGTGATTACTGCACCAGAGTGTGGCCGGCGCCGGACGGGGCCCGCGAACGCGTATGTGCAGCCCCAGGATGCCGGCCAGAGACCGCATCCACCAGCGGATGACGGTTTGGCCGCGCCCCTTGCGGCGGAGTGCCAGTACCGGCCCGGCCAGGGTGAGGCCGAGCAGGATGTGGGCGCACAGTCGCAGGCTACGCCCAGGCAACTTGGGAACCGGCGGTGGCCGGCGCAAGCGTGGGCAGGAAATGGCGTGCGAAGCGCGGGTTCAATTGCCTGAGGTCGAGCAGCATGAATACGTCCGCGACGCCGAAATCGGGATCCCAGCAGGGTTCGCCGCAGGCCTTGGCGCCCAGGTTGATGTAGGTGCGCAGCAAGGGCGGCATGCGCGGCACGATCCCCTCCGGGCTGGAGTCCAGGCGCGGCAGGTGGCGCAGGGGCGTGACCCGGCGCGTCTCGGGCGCCAGGTGCTTTTGCAGGATCTGGCGAATGATGGCCTCGGCGTATTCGCGTCCCCCCGCCAGGGAGACGCTGGCGCAACCGAACAGGTAATCCACGCCCTGTTCGCCGATCAGCTGGCCGATGCCCTGCCACAGCGTAGCAATGACCGCGCCGTTGCGGAAGGCCGGATCCACGCAGGTACGGCCGATCTCCACCCGCCGCCCGGGAAGGGCCAGGATGTTGTCGAGGGCGAATTCGCTGCCCGAGTAGAAGCGTCCCGTATGGGCGGTGCCGGCTTCGTTCAGGACACGCGTGCTGGCCACGATATGGCCGCTGGTGAGATCACGGACGATCAGGTGCTGGCAATGGGGGTCGAATTCGTCCCGGTCCAGTCCCTCGTCTTCATGCGGCAGTTTGGCGCCCAGTTCCCGGGCGAAGATCCGGTAACGCAATCGTTGCACGGCAACGATCTGTTCCGGACCGGCGACTTCGACCCGGTAACGGGCCGATGAGGTTTCGGTGTGCGACATGCACGATGCCCCTGGTCGTAATGGTAGTTACGGCGCAGGGTATAGGCGTTTTATGGCAGGAATATGACGCGTACGGGGGCTAACGTGCGGCTAATGACGCTATTGTGAGACCCGGATGCGGCCCGGGTCAGGGGAGCCACAGCCACGCGATGACCCCGACGGAGATGATGCCGACGATGACGTTCAGCGGCAGGCCGAAGCGCACGAAGTCGGTGAGGCGATAGCCGCCGGGGCCATACACCATGAGGTTGGTCTGGTAGGCGATCGGCGTCGTGAAGTTTGCCGAGGCGGCCATGGCGATGGTGATCGCATAGGGCAGGAAGGGCAGGCCAAGGGCGGCGACCGCCGAGTAGGCAAGCGGGAACATGAGCACGGCGGCGGCGTTGTTGCCGATGAAGGCGGTGAGTGCCGCGGTGACGATGTACACCACGACCAGCACTCCTAGCGGGGAGCCTTCGGCGAGGTCGAGCAGCGGTTGCGCAATCACGCCCGCCGCGCCGGTGTGCACGAGCGCGGCGGCGATGCCGAAGGCGGAGCCGATGACGAGAATCACCTGGAGCTCGATCGAGCGGCGGGCCGCGGCGAGGTTGATGCAGCGGGTCGCGACCATGGCGACGGCGGCGAAGACGGCGGCGGGTGCGAGCGATACGACGCGGGTGGTGACAAGGCCGATCACGGCGCCGAGAATCAGCCATGCGATCCAGGCACGCTCGTAATGCGGCTGCACGCTGCCCTCGAGCGGTCGCAGCAGCAGGAAGTCGCGGCTGTGCCGGTAGCGGCGCAGGAATTCCACCGGCGCTTCGAGCAGCAGCGTGTCGCCGGCCGCGAGCGTGATGGCGCCGATCTTGCCGGTCACGCGCCGCCCGGCGCGGGCGACGGCGATGACGACGGCGCCGTAGCGCGAGCGGAAGCGGCCCTCGCGCACGGTGCGCCCGACGATGGGATTCTCGGGCGCGATCACGGCCTCGATCAGGCGCCGGTCGGGGCGCGGCGTGTCGAGCTTGAAGACCTGGCCGGTGGCGGGGACGAGACCGCGCATCTTCTGCAGGTCGGCGACCGATTCGACGATGCCGGCGAACACGAGCCGGTCTTCCTCTTCCAGCAGCTCGTCGGGGCCCGGCGCCGGGATCAGGTGTCCGCCCCGCTCGATCTCGACCACGTACAGGCCGGGCAGGTGACGCAGCCCAGCGGCTTCGAGCGTCTGTCCGGCCAGCGGACTGTGTGCCGGCAACAGCATTTCCACGGTGTACTCGCGCGGATCGGTGAATTCGCCGATGGCGCCCTGGCGGTCGGGCAGCAGCCGGCGGCCGAAGAGCAGGATGTAGAGAAAACCGGCAACGGCTACGGGCAGGCCCACCGCGCCGATGGTGAAAAAGCCCATGCCGTGGCCGTGCGTTGCCGAGGTCAGCAGGCCGTTCACGATGATGGTGGTGCTGGTGCCGATCAGCGTGCAGCTGCCGCCGAGGATGGCGGCGAAGGACAGCGGCATTGCCAGGCGCGAGGCGGCGAAGCGATGGCGCTTGCCCCAGTCGAGCACGGCGGGCAGCAGCGCGGCGACCACGGGCGTGTTGTTGATGAACCCGCTGACGACCGCGGCCGGGAACATGATCCGGGCCTGTGCGATCCACAGGCGCCGGGTGCGTCCGAACAGCCAGCGCGCCGGCGCACTCACGGCACCGGTGTGCTGGAGCCCGGCGGCCACCACATAGAGGGCGGCGACGGCGATGAGGCCGGGGTTGGCGAAGCCGGTGAAGACCTTGTCGAGCGGCGCGCAGCCGGTGACGGCCAGTACGGCGAGGCCGCCGACGAGCGGCAGGTCCGGCGGCATGCGCGGCCAGGCCAGGGCGAGTACTACGGCGCCGAGCACGGCAAGGGTCAGTATGGCTTCCCAGCTCATCAGGTGGTTTCCTTGTGGCGGTGGCTGGCCGCGAGAACGGGGGCGAGAAAGGTGGCAGTGTGAGACCCGGGGGCTCCGGCCAGTTGTTCCGGGGTGCCGGCGGCGACCACCTCTCCGCCGCCGTCGCCGCCTTCCGGGCCGAGGTCGATGATCCAGTCGGCAGTCTTGATCACGTCCAGGTTGTGCTCGATCACGATCACGGTGTTGCCGTGTCCCCGCAAGCGCAGGAGCACGGCCAGCAACTGGCGGATGTCATGGAAATGCAGGCCAGTGGTGGGTTCATCGAGGATATAGAGTACACGGCCCGTATCGCGGCGGCTCAACTCGCGCGCCAGCTTGATGCGCTGGGCCTCGCCGCCGGACAGCGTGGTCGCACTCTGACCCAGCTTGATATAGCCGAGCCCGACGGTGACCAGCGTGTCCAGGCGATGGTGGATGCTCGGCACGTTGGCGAAGAATTCGCGGGCTTCCTCGACGGTCATGTCGAGCACCTGCTCGATGGTGCGGCCCTTGTAGTGGATCTGCAGCGTTTCACGGTTGTAGCGTGCGCCGTGGCAGACGTCGCAAGCGACGTAGATGTCGGGCAGGAAGTGCATTTCCACCTTTACCAGGCCATCTCCCTGGCAGGCCTCGCACCGCCCCCCGCGCACGTTGAAGGAAAAGCGCCCGGGCTTGTATCCGCGCGCGCGGGCCTCGGGCGTTTGTGCGAACAGGTCGCGGATGGCGGTGAACACGCCCGTGTAGGTAGCGGGATTGGAGCGCGGCGTGCGCCCGATCGGGCTCTGGTCGATGGCGATGACCTTGTCCAGTAGCTCGAGGCCGTCGATGCCGGCATGGGGGGCCGGCTCGGTGCGCGCCCGGTTGAGGATCTGCTCGCCGGCCGCCTGCAGGGTGTCGAGGATCAGAGTGGACTTGCCCGAGCCCGAGACACCGGTGATGCAGGTGAACAGGCCCACGGGGATATCCACGTCGATATGCTTGAGGTTGTTGCCGTGGGCGCCGCGGATGGTCAGCTTCTTGCCTTGCTGCGGGTGGCGGCGCGCCTGCGGCACCGGAATGCTGCGCCGTCCGGACAGGTAGTCGGCCGTGAGCGAGTCCGGGTTGCCGATGACTGCGTCCGGGGTGCCGGCCGCGACGATTTCCCCGCCGTGGGCGCCGGCGCCCGGCCCCATGTCGATCAGGTAATCGGCGCTGCGTATCGCCTCTTCGTCGTGTTCCACGACGATCACCGTGTTGTCGAGGTCGCGCAGGCGGGTCAGGGTGTCGATCAGGCGCCGGTTGTCGCGCTGGTGCAGGCCGATGGAAGGCTCGTCGAGCACGTACATCACGCCGGTCAGGCCCGAACCGATCTGGCTGGCGAGGCGTATCCGCTGGGCTTCCCCGCCGGACAGCGTCTCGGTGCTGCGCGCCAGGGTCAGGTAGCCGAGGCCGACGTCGACCAGGAAGCCGAGGCGGGCCTGGAGTTCGCGCTGGATGCGTTGGGCGATTTCGCCTTTGCGGCCCGGAAGGTCCAGGCCGGAGAAAAAATGCCAGACTTGTTCGATGGCCTGGTTACTGAGGTTCGACAGGGTGGCGTCGCCGATGAACACGTTGCGCGCCACCTCGTTCAGGCGCGTGCCGTCGCAAGCGGTGCAGGCCCGGCTGGAGCGGTAGCGTGCCAGTTCGTCGCGGACCGCGTCCGAGTCGGTTTCCCGATAGCGGCGCTCGAGGATGTTCAGCACGCCTTCGAAGGGGTGATGGCGTTGCTGTTTGTGCCCGCGTGCCGAAACGTAGGTAAAAGCGATTGCCTCGTCGCCACTGCCGTAAAGCAGGATGTGTCGCACCTTTTCGGTCAGTTCGGCCCAGGGGGTTTCGGGATCGAACCCGTAATGCCGCGCAAGGCTCTCGATCAGGCGGAAGTAGTAGGGATTGCGCCGGTCCCAGCCGCGAATGGCGCCGCCGGCGAGCGACAGGGAGGGCTGGCTGACGATGCGCTCGGGGTCGAAGAAGCTTTCCCGGCCCAGGCCCGCGCACTGGGGGCAGGCGCCGGCGGGGTTGTTGAAGGAGAACAGGCGTGGCTCGAGTTCGGCGATGCTCCAGCCGCATTCGGGACAGGCATAACGGGACGAGAACGTCAGCACCGGGGCCTTGGCGTCGTCGATGTCCGCGATCAGGGCGATGCCGTCGGCAAGGCCCAGCGCGGTCTCGAATGATTCGGCGAGGCGGGTTGCCACATCCGGGCGGATGCGGAAGCGGTCCACCACCACTTCGATGGTATGGGCCTGGTGGGGATCGAGCCGGGGCAGGGGGTCGAGTTCGCGGACGGCCCCGTCGATGCGGGCGCGGATGAAGCCCCGCGCCTTGAGGTCCTCGAGCAGGTCCTGGTATTCCCCCTTGCGTCCCCGCACGACCGGCGCCAGCAGCATGACGCGGCGCTCCGATGGGTCGGCGAGCACGCTGTCGACCATTTGCGAGACGGTTTGCGCGTCCAGTGCCAGGCCATGGTGCGGGCAGCGGGGCGTTCCGGCGCGTGCGAACAGCAGGCGCAGGTAGTCGTGGATTTCGGTGACGGTGCCGATCGTCGAGCGCGGATTGTGCGAGCTCGCTTTCTGTTCGATCGCAATCGCGGGCGAGAGCCCTTCGATGGAATCGACGTCCGGCTTTTCCATCAGGGCGAGGAACTGGCGCGCGTAGGCCGACAGCGACTCCACGTAGCGGCGTTGCCCCTCGGCATAGAGCGTATCGAAGGCGAGCGAACTTTTGCCCGATCCGGACAGGCCCGTGATGACCGTCAATCGCCCCCGCGGCAACTCGACGTGGACGTTTTTCAGGTTGTGAGTGCGGGCGCCGCGTATGCGGATTTTGTCCATCATGCGCAACGGGCCTCAGGCAAATGTTTTACTATACGGCGGCATGCAAGGCTTTGCAAAAAGCATTTTGCCCTGCGCGCTGGTTACTACACAGGAGAATTGAATATGGCGGCAACAGGCACGCTGAGACGGGAAGCGGGCATCATCGGCCTGCTTTATTTCAGCCTCGGGGGCATCATCGGGTCGGGTTGGCTGTTCGGACCCTTCGATGCGGCCAAGGCCGCCGGACCCTGGAGCATCGCCTCCTGGATCATCGGCGCAGGCGTGGTGATGCTGCTGGCGCTGGTGTTCGCAGAACTCGCGACCATGCTGCCCAAGAGCGGCGCGCTGATCCATATCAGCCATATCGGCCACGGCAAATTGATCGGCCGCATCTGGTCCTGGATCCTGTTCCTGTCGAGCGTGGTGACGCCGCCGATCGAGGTGATGGCCGTGCTCACCTACCTCAATAACAAGATTCCCTATTTCGTACACCCTTCGACGCATGTCCTGACCGCCGTGGGCTTCTTCGTGGCCATCGCGCTGCTCGGCGTCGTCGTGGTGTTCAACTTCTTCGCGATCAAGTTCGTGTTGTGGGTGAACAGCCTCGCCACCTGGTGGAAGATGTTCATTCCCGCGATCAGCATCATCGTCCTGATGAGCTACTCGTTCCATCCGGGCAATTTCCACCTGCACATGGGGTCGCTGCACGCGGCGGGGATGCTGACCGCCGTATCCACGGCCGGCATCGTGTTCAGCTTCCTGGGCTTCCGCCTCGCCATCAACCTGGGCGGCGAAACGAAGAACCCGGGCAAGTACATTCCCATAGCGGTGATCGGCTCGGTGCTGATCGCCACCCTGATCTATGTGGGCCTGGAAGTGGCCACCATCACCGCCGTGCGGCCGGAGGATTTCGCCAACGGCTGGCAGAGCCTGAGCTTCAAGGGCGACGCGGGACCGTTCGCGGCCCTGGCGGTGAGCGTGGGTGCCGTTTTCTGGTCCTATGTGCTGTATGCCGACGCGATCGTTTCGCCGTTCGGCACCGGGCTCGTATACACGGCCAACACCTCGCGCCTGGGCTACGGCATGGCCGAGGTGGGCAGTGCGCCGAAGTTCATGGAAAAGCTCAACCGCAACGGCGTGCCCTGGGCCTCTCTGCTGGTCACCTACTTGATCGCCTGCATTTTCTTCTTCCCGTTCCCCTCCTGGCACCAGCTGGTCGGTTACGTCTCCGACATCACCGTGCTTTCCTACGGTATCGGGCCCGTCGTGCTGCTGATCATGCGCCGGCGCCATCCCGAGGAGCCGCGTCCCTTCCGTCTCAAGGGTGCCAATATCATCGCGCCCCTGGCCTTCATCGCTTCCAACTGGGTGATCTTCTGGACCGGCTGCACGACGGTGACGTTCCTGTTCGGCCTCCTGGGCTCGCTGTTCCTCCTCTATGCGCTCTGGTATTACCTGATCGCGCGCAAGCCGTCGGCGCAGTTCGGGTGGAAGCAGGCCTGGTGGGTCTTCCCGTACTTCATCGGCATGTGGGTGCTGTCCTATATCGGGCCCTCCACCCTGGGCCCGGAGCATGTCAGCCTGTTCAACGTCGTGCCGCTGGATGCCTTGTCGCTGGGCTGGGATATGCTTGCGGTGGCGGTATTCAGCCTGATCATCCTCTACATGGCCCTGGGCAGCGCCTTGCCGCGTGAAGAGGCCGACCGCTATTTCGCGGACCTCAAGAAGGTCGAGCTGCTGGAAGAGTACGAGGAAGGCACGGAATCGCCCTGATCCACCCGCACACCCCCTCCGGCCCGCAGTGTCGCCGCGCCCGGCGGCACTGCCCAGGCCCGGCCCCTGGGTATCCGACGGCGTCCCGAAACCGGGATTTATTACCTGCACCGGCGATTTTGAGCTACAGTTAATCCCTAGACAAGCGCATTCCGGGTTCCTCCCCGGGGTACACAGAGGGTCAGGTGCACTCAGCAGACTGGTTCCAGCAGCTTGCGGGACCGGCATTGGTGCTGGATTACGATCATGGCGCGGTTCTGGAAATCAATGCTGCCGGCCAGAGGTTTTTCGGTACCGAACCCAACAAGCTCAAGGGGCAGTTGTTTTGTGACCTGACCCTGGTTAACGGTGCCGATTGCCATTGGCAGCACCTGCAGGGAGCGATCAAGCTCGAAGGCGGTTTCACCCGCGAAGGCGTTCACGTGCGCACGGGTGGCGGCGCCTTGCAGCGAGTCAATATCAACGCCGAACTGCTGCATTCGAAAAATCAACGCCGGGTGCTGCTGACGCTCAGGCCCGCGCCCGTCCCGGCCATCCAGACCGATCATGAAAAGGACCTGGCGGGGCATGCCGCGGTCGGGCTGTACCGGGTGGATGCCGAGGGCCGTTTGACCCATGCCAACTGGGCATTGGCGGCGCTGCTCGGTTATGACTCGCCGGAGCAGTTGCTCCGGTCCGACGCGGTGTTGCGCAAGAACTGGCACCTGGATGCCGGCCCCGCCGTGCAGGAAATCCGGGGAGCCGATGGGGAGCTTCAGCGCAAGGTCCGGATCAGGCGTGCCGATGGCTGTTGCTGCTGGGTGCTCGAAACCGTGCGGACGGTGCGGGACCGCCAGGGCAACGGCGGGGGCCAGGTGGGAACCCTGCGCGAAATATCCTCTGAAATGGAGGCGGAAGATGCGCTTGCCATATCGGAGGATAAATACCGGAGCCTTGTCGAACATAGCCAGGACGGCGTATTCGTCATCCGTGACGGCGTCTACGTGTTCGTCAACCAGGCCTATGCGGCCATGCTGGGCTATGGCCCGGAAGAAATGACCGGCGAGTCCTTCCTGCGCTTTTTCGCTCCGGAGGATCGCCAGAAGATTCTCGACATGTGGCATGAGCGCCAGGCGGGGCATTGGGAAAAGGACGCCTACGAGGCGCATCTCCTGAAAAAGGACGGCAAGACGCGCGTGCTGGTATCCGTGCGCTCGGGGCCGATCCACTTCGCGGGCGAAATGGCCAGCACGGGCACGGTCCGCGATATCACCGCCTACCGCAACACCCAGCAGCGGCTCAGCCTCGCGGAGCAGCGCTACCGGGATATCTTCGAACACGCCGTGGTGGGGATTTACCAGAGCACCGCGGACGGCCGTTTGCTGGCGGCCAACCCCGCCCTGGCGCGGATTCTCGGCTACGATTCGGTCGACGAGTTGTGTCGCGCTGTCAAAAACGTGCGTTCCGTCTATCTGCGCGAGAGCGACCGTGACCGGTTCCTGAAAAAGCTCGAGGCCGAAGGCCAGGTGCAGGGCGCCGAGCTGCGTTTACGCCACCGTGACGGCATGGAGTTGTGGGCCCAGGACAGCGCGCGGGCCGTTTACGACAAATCGGGGGAGTTGGTTTTCTACGAAGGCATGATGGCTGACATAACGGCCCGCAAGCTGGTCGAACAGGCGTTGTACCGTTCAGAGCAACTGTTCCGGACCCTGGTCGAGAATACCCACGTGGGCATCTTCATGCTGCGTGACGGCCGGGTGTCATACGCCAACCGTGCCGCGGCTCATATGCTGGGATATTCCGAGTCCGAACTGGCCGGCCGCACGCTTGCCGCGATTTTCGCGCCGGAAGCCGGGGACACGCTCGAACGGCTGGAACATGGGTGCGCGAGCGCCTTCGAGCCGCAAGTCTGTGAAACGACCTTGTTGGCCGCCGATGGCGTGCGCCGCGTGCGTGCGAACCTCAGCGTGGCCTCGGTCATGCTCGAGGAATCCCCGGTCGCGATCATCACGGCACAAGACCTCACGCGCGAGAAACGCGCCGAGGCCCGCTTGCGGCGATTGGCCACTCACGATCCGCTCACCGACCTGCCCAACCGGATGGTGTTGCGCGAGCGCCTGGTGCAAGTCATCGAGCGGACGCGCACGGGCGGCAAGGCGGACTGGGCCGTATTGTTCCTCGATCTCGATGCCTTCAAGCTCGTCAACGACAGCCTCGGGCACGCCGCCGGGGATGAACTGCTGGGCCAGGTCGCCACGAGGTTGTGCCAGGTCGTGCGTCCCGATGATCTGGTTTGCCACCACGGCGGCGACGAGTTCGTGATCCTGGCCACGAACATCGCGCATGAAATCGATGCCGTGGAACTCGCGGAACGTATCGAGGCCGCCATGGCCGAGCCTTTCCGGCTCGATGAGCACGAAATCTACAACCAGGTCACCATCGGCATTGCCCTGGGCCGGCCCGAGTACAGGGTGCCCGAGGAGATCCTGCGGGATGCAGATTCGGCGGTTGCCGCCGGCAAACGCCTGGGCAAGGTCTGCCACGTGGTGTTCAGCTCGAGCATGCACATTGCGGCGATGGAGCGCCTGGAGCTCGAGACTACCCTGCGCACCGGGCTGTCGCGCGACGAATTCGATTGCTACTACCAGCCGATCGTGAATGCTTCCACCAACCGGGTCGAAAGCTTCGAGGCCCTGTTGCGTTGGCGGCACCCGCAACAGGGGTTGCTGCGTCCCGATGCGTTCCTGCAGGTGGCCGAGGAAAGCGGAGTGATCGTGCCGCTGGGCTGGCTCGGGCTGCGCTATGCCCTGGCCGCCTGCCGCGAATGGCAGGCAACCGGCAGGGCTTCGCCGGTCAGTGTTGCCGTCAATCTTTCCGACGCCCAGTTCCGCCTGCCGCAATTGCCCGAATATATCGCCCGCGAGCTGGAGCGCGCGCAGTTGCCTCCCGAGTTGCTGCACCTGGAGGTCACCGAACGGGTCTTCCTGGAAACCCCGGCCCTGGCGCGTCGTACGCTGGGCCGGCTGCACGCACTGGGCGTCAAGCTCTACCTCGACGATTTCGGGACCGGCTATTCGGCCCTGTCGTACTTGCGCCAGTTGCCCTTCGACGCCCTCAAGATCGACCGCAGCTTCATCGAGGCCCTGCCCGACGACCGCCGGACCGCGGCGATCGTGCGCAATATCGTGTCCCTCGCCCACGATCTGGATCTCGCCGTCGTGGCGGAGGGCATCGAGCGGCCCCAGCAGGTCGAGGCCCTGGTCGATATGGGGTGCCACCTGTTCCAGGGATTCCTTTATGGCAAACCCATGAGCCGCGGGGAGAGCAACGAGTACATCGCCTCGACCGCCGAGACGGAGCTGCTGCTGCCGGCCGGCGGGGTCTAGGGAGCGGGCCGCGTCGCCCCGGTTGCCCCGCAACGGGGGTGTCGGCGACAATATGCTCTCTCAGCCAGGGAATTTCTCATGCCGACACGCCGCGAACTCGCCAATGCCGTCCGGGCATTGGCCATGGATGCCGTACAAAAAGCCAATTCGGGGCATCCGGGCATGCCGATGGGAATGGCGGACATCGCCGAAGTGCTCTACAACGACTTCCTGCGCCACAACCCGGCCAACCCGCAGTGGGCCGACCGCGACCGCTTCCTGCTCTCCAACGGGCACGGCTGCATGCTCCAGTACGCCACGCTGCACCTGTCGGGCTACGATCTGCCCATGAGCGAGATCCGCAACTTTCGCCAGTTGCACTCGCAAACCCCGGGGCATCCCGAATACGGCCATACGCCCGGGGTCGAGGTCACGACCGGCCCCTTGGGGCAGGGCGTGGCCAACGGCGTGGGCCTGGCCTTGGCCGAGGCCCTGCTCGCGGCCCGCTTCAATCGCCCGGGACACGAGATCATCGACCATCACACCTACGTCTTTTGCGGCGACGGCTGCCTCATGGAAGGCATCTCGCACGAGGCAGCTTCCATGGCGGGCACCCTGGGCCTGGGCAAGCTCATCATGGTCTACGACGACAATGGCATCTCGATCGACGGCGAGGTCGAGGGCTGGTTCCACGACGATACCCGCCAGCGCTTCGAGGCCTACGGCTGGCACACGATCGGCCCGCTCGACGGGCACGACGCCGAGGCCGTGCGCCAGGCCTTCGTCGAGGCGCGCGAGGAAACCCGCCGTCCCAGCCTGATCCTGGCCCGTACGATCATCGGTTTCGGCGCGCCCGACAAGCAGGGCAAGGCCTCCAGCCACGGCAGCGCCCTGGGCGAGGAAGAAGTCGCCAAGGCGCGCAAGTCCCTGGGCTGGACGCATCCGCCTTTCGAGATTCCCCAGGACATCTATGCCGGTTGGGACGCTCGCAGCCGGGGCGAGCAGGCCGAGGCAGAGTGGCACGAGCGCTTTGCCGCCTACGCTGAGGCCCATCCCGAACTGGCCGCGGAGCTCAAGCGCCAATTGGCCGGCGAATTGCCCGAGAGCTGGCAGGCGACCGTGGAGCAGCACATCGCCGCGGTTGCGAAGGCGGGCAAGCCCCAGGCGACCCGCAAGTCATCGGGCGCGACGCTGGCGGCCCTGGCGCCGATCCTGCCCGAGATCGTCGGTGGCTCGGCCGACCTCACTCCGTCCAACGATACGTTCTGGCCCGACGCGAAGGTGGTCCGCCCCGGCGAACCCGGGGGCAATTACCTGCACTGGGGGGTGCGCGAGTTCGCGATGACCGCGATCCTCAACGGCATGGCCGTGCACGGCGGGCAGATTGCCTATGGCGGTACTTTCCTGACCTTTTCCGACTATGCGCGCAACGCCATCCGCCTGGCAGCGATGTCGCGCTACCCGACGATCCTGGTCTATACCCATGATTCGATCGGCCTCGGCGAGGACGGCCCCACGCACCAGCCGGTGGAGCACCTGGCCAGTCTGCGCGCCATGCCCAACCTGGTCGTGTGGCGCCCGGCCGACGATGTCGAGACGGCGGTGGCCTGGCGGGACGCCATCGAGCGGCGCGACGGCCCGACCACCCTGGTGCTCTCGCGCCAGTCGGTGCCGCATTACGAGCGCGACAACCGACGGCTCGAAGCCATCCGGCGCGGAGGCTATGTCCTGCATGAACCGGCGGACAGGCCCCGGGCGCTGATCATCGCCACGGGTTCCGAGGTGGCGCTCGCCATGGAGGCGGCGGCCGCGCTCGGTGACGAGAATCTGCCGGTTCGGGTCGTGTCCATGCCCTCCCAGGAGCTCTTCCTGGCCCAGGACATCGACTGGCAGGAAAGCGTATTGCCCGAATCGATCGGCGCGCGCGTCGCGGTCGAGGCCGGGGTCACCATGCCGTGGCACCGGTTCGTCGGCCGGCATGGGCGCGTGGTGGGGCTGGAAAGTTTCGGCCAGTCGGCTCCGGCCAGGCAGGTCTTCGAGGAATTCGGTTTCACGGCCGAGCGCGTGGCCGCGGCGGTGCGTGAGGCCGTGGCGGACGCCGCCGGTTGACGGCGCCCCGAGTGTTTTGGGAACAGTCCTTCTGAGGAGAAGAGAGCGATGATCAAGGTGGGTATCAACGGCTTCGGCCGGATCGGGCGCAACGTCCTGCGGGCGTTGTATGAAAGCGGGCGGCGCGACCAGTTGCAGGTCGTCGCGATCAACGATCTGGGCGATGCCGAGACCAATGCGCATCTGACCCGGTACGACTCGGTGCACGGGCGTTTCCCGGGCGACGTCCGCGTGGAGAAGGACTGCCTCGTGGTCAACGGCGACGTGATCCACGTGTTGGCCGAGCGCGACCCTTCCAGGCTGCCCTGGAGCAAGCTCGGCGTCGACCTGGTCCTCGAGTGCACGGGCCTGTTCACGACGCGCGAGAAGGCGGCCATGCATCTGCAGGGCGGCGCGAGCAAGGTACTGCTCTCGGCACCGGCGAAGGACAAGGTGGATGCCACCATCGTCTATGGCGTCAACCACGATACGCTGGACCCCGACAATCACCAGGTCGTCTCCAATGCTTCCTGCACCACGAACTGCCTGGCGCCGATCGCCCAGGTCATGCACGAGCTGGCGGGCATCGAGGGCGGCATCATGAACACGGTGCACGCCTTCACCAACGACCAAAACCTGCTCGACGTCTATCACAAGGACCTGCGCCGGGCGCGGGCGGCGACCGCGAGCATGATCCCGACCTCTACCGGGGCGGCCAAGGCCATCGGCCTGGTGCTGCCCGAGCTCGACGGCAAGCTGGATGGCTTCGCCATTCGCGTGCCGACGCAGAATGTCTCCTTCGTCGACCTGACCCTGAATCTTGCGCGCGAGGTCAAGGCCGAGGACATCCACCGCGCCATGCGCGAGGCAGCCACGGGACGGCTCAAGGGCGTGCTTGCCTACAATGAGGCGCCGCTGGTTTCGATCGATTTCAACCACAATCCGCACTCCTCGACCTACGACGCCGGCTTCACCAAGGTCAACGGCCGGCTGGTCAAGGTCTGCTCCTGGTACGATAACGAGTGGGGCTTCTCCAACCGCATGCTGGATACGGCTGCCGCCATGTACGGCCACGGTTGAGTCATGCCGATCAAGACCACCGGGGATTGTGATCTGCACAATCGGCGTGTGCTCATGCGGGTGGATTTCAATGTCCCCGTCAAGGACGGGGACATTGTTGACGACACCCGCATCCGCGCGGCCCTCCCGGGTATACGCAAGGCGCTGGAGGCTGGGGCGCGATTGATTTTGATGTCCCATTTCGGGCGCCCCGAGGAAGGCAAGCCGGAGGTGCGTTTTTCGCTGCGTCCCGTGGCGCGGCGGCTGGCTGAATTGCTCGGGACCGAGGTGCCCCTGGTCGCCGATTACCTGGAACGGGACCCCGAACCCGGGCCGGGGCAGGTGGTGCTGCTCGAGAACGTGCGTTTCAATCGTGGCGAAAAGGCCGATGACGAAACGCTTGCGCGCCGCTACGCCGCGTTGTGCGATATTTACGTCATGGATGCCTTCGGCAGCGCGCATCGTGCCCAGGCCTCCACCCACGGCGTGGCGCGCTTTGCGCCGGTGGCCGTGGCGGGCGAACTGCTGCATGCGGAACTCGAGGCCCTCGGGCGGGCGCTGAAGGATCCGGCCCGGCCCATGGTGGCCATCGTCGGCGGCTCCAAGGTGTCGGACAAGCTCGGCGTGCTCGATGCGTTAATCGCGCTTTGTGACGGGTTGATCGTGGGCGGCGGCATCGCCAACACGTTCCTGGCCGCGGCGGGGCACCCGGTCGGGAAATCGCTCTACGAGCCTGGCTTCGTCGAGGAAGCGAAGCGGTTGCTGAAAGCCGCCCGGGAACGCGGCGTGAGCCTGCCGTTGCCGGTGGATGCCGTGGTGGCCGAAGCGCTTGCCGAGGACGCCGAGGCCGACGTCAAGCCCGTGCATGACGTGGGTGAGGGCGACATGATCCTGGATATCGGCCCGGAAACGGCGGCCCTGTACAGGCCCTTGCTGGCCAAGGCCGCGACCATCGTCTGGAACGGCCCGGTCGGCGTATTCGAAATCGACCAGTTTGCGGAAGGCACCCGGGCGGTTGCCGAGGCCGTTGCAGGCAGCGGCGCGTTCTCGATCATCGGCGGGGGCGACACGATCGCCGCGCTGGCCAAGTTCGGTGTCACCGATCGCGTCAGCTACATTTCGACCGGCGGCGGGGCATTCCTCGAATTCCTGGAAGGCAAGACCCTGCCCGCCGTCGGCATTCTGGAGGAGCGCGCGCATGGCTGAGACATCCGTGAGGCGCCGTCGCACCAAGATTGTGGCCACGCTGGGACCCGCGGTGGACGCAGCGGGCGTGCTCGAGCGCATGATCGCGGCCGGTGTCGACGTAGTTCGGCTCAACCTGTCCCATGGAACGCACGAGGAACATCGCCGCCGCGTCTCCGCGGTGCGTGAGGCGGCGGCCCGGCAGGGACGCGACGTGGGGGTGCTCATCGACCTTCAGGGCCCCAAGATTCGCATCGAGTGCTTCCAGGAAGGTGCCGTCGAGCTGCACGAAGGGGACACCTTCGTCCTGGATTGCGCCCTCGCCAGCGATGCCGGGGACAGTAGACGTGTGGGGGTGACCTACAAGCAGTTGCCCCACGACGTCCATCCGGGCGACATGCTGGTGCTGGCAGACGGCGAGATCGTGCTCGAGGTCTGCGAAGTGGATCAGAGCGAGGTGCGCTGCCGGGTCGAGACGGGCGGCCGCCTCTCCGACCACAAGGGGCTAAACCGCCGCGGTGGCGGGCTGAGCGCCGAGGCGCTCACCCAAAAAGATCTCGTGGACATGCAACTGGCCGCCGAGGTCGAAGCCGATTTCCTGGCCATTTCCTTCCCCCGTTCCGCGGCTGACGTCGAGCGGGCCCGGGGGCTGCTGCGGGATGCCGGGAGCACGGCGGCCGTGGTTGCCAAGATCGAGCGCGCGGAAGCGGTCGCGAACCTGGACGAGATCATCGAGGCCAGCGACGCGGTCATGATCGCCCGCGGCGACCTGGCCGTCGAGATCGGCGATGCTCCGCTGCCCGGGGTGCAGAAACGCATCGTGCGCCATGCGCGCGAACGCAGCACCGTGGTGATCACGGCAACCCAGATGATGGAATCCATGGTCACCAGCCCGACGCCGACACGTGCCGAGGTCCTGGACGTGGCCAATGCCGTCCTGGACGGGACCGATGCCGTCATGCTCTCCGAGGAAACCGCCGTGGGCAAGCACCCCGTGAAAGTGGTCGAGGCCATGGCCCGGGTTTGCCTGGGCGCGGAAGCGGAGCCGCGCGAGGACCAGGAACGCCGGGCGCTCGGGGATCATTTCCAGCGGGTCGATGAGACCATTTCCATGGCGGCCATGTACGTCTCCAGGAACCTCGATGTGGCCGCACTGGTGGCCTTGACCGAGTCGGGCCGGACGCCGCTGTACATGTCGCGCGTGCGGTCCGGCATCCCGATTTATGCCCTGACCCGCCACGAGCGCACGCGGCGCCTGCTCACGCTGTACCGCGGCGTCTACCCCCTTGCATTCGAGGACGAGCATGAATCGGACGAGGTCCTGCCCGACGTGGCCGCGACATTGCTCGAGCGCGGTCTCGTGACGAGCGAGGCCCTGATTATCGTCACCCGGGGCAAGCGAAGGCACGTCTCGGGCGGTACCAACAGCCTGCACCTGGTCCGTGTTGCCGATGTGCTCACGGGCCAAGTCCTATAATGTGCGGGCATCGAGTGAAGGAAACACGGCGAATGCGACGAACAAACGGCCTTATCGGATTATCCCTGGCGGTGCTTTTCGCGTGTGCGGGGCGTGCCGCCCTGGCTGCAAGCATCGCGAGCGAGGCAGTCGGCTACCCTCCCGTTTCGGTCAGCAACCTGCCTCCGGCACAGGCCCAGGAGGTCCACCACGGCGAGTACCTGGCCAAGCTGTCCGATTGCCTGGCCTGCCATACCGAGCACGGCGACGGCAAGACCGGCAAGCGTTTCGCGGGCGGGCTTCCCATCAAGACGCCGTTCGGCACGATATACACGACCAATATCACTCCGGACAAGGCGACCGGTATCGGCAACTGGACGTTCGAGCAGTTCGACGACGCCGTGCGCTACGGCGTGGGCTCGCAAGGCTACCTGTTTGCGGCCATGCCCTACAACTACTACAACGTCATGACCAAGGCCCAGGTCCATGCGATCTGGGAATACCTGCGCCACGTGCCCGCCGTGCACAACCCCGACAAGCCGCTGGACATGCCCCCGCCCTTCAGCTGGCGTTGGGTCCAGTTCGGTTGGCGCTTCATGTTCGTGAAGCCGACCCAGGACACGTACAAGTACGATCCGAAGCATTCGGCGGAGTGGAATCGCGGCCGCTTCATCGTCGAAGGTCCCGAGCACTGCGGCGCCTGCCACACGCCGCACAACATGCTGGGCGGGTCCGAGAAGCGCTATTTCCTGGGCGGGTCCGACATCAGCGGCATGTGGGCGCCGAACGTCTCGGGACTCGCCACCAAGCCGCACTCGGTGGACACGATCACCCGTGTCTTCAGCGATGCCAGGGGGCTGGGCGGCGGCAGCCTCAAGGGGCCCATGCTCGACGCCATCGCCAACAGCATGCGCTACATGACACCGGGAGACATGCGCGCGGTCGCGACCTATATCCAGAGCGTGCGCAGCGCGGTACCACCGGGCGCGCGGCCCGTTGCCATGGACGATGTCGACCTGGCGAACGGCCAGAAGACCTATCAGGCCCACTGCGCCGCGTGTCATTCCACCGGGATTGGCGGGGCGCCCAAGGTGGGGGTCGCGAGCGACTGGACGGCACTCGGCAAGACGCCGCTGTTCATCCTTTTCGAAAACGTATGGCACGGTGTCAGCATCATGCCGCCCAAGGGCGGCTGCCAGGGCTGCTCGCGCGAAGACCTGACCTCCGCCGTTGCCTACATGCTCAAGCAGAGCGGGCCGGATTCTTCCGCCTCCCGGGAGAAATCGCAGACTTCCGGGCAGGGGCCGGCAACCGATACCGTCAGCCTCGACGTGGGCCACGAGGTCTATCAGGCGCATTGCGCGGCCTGTCACGATAGCGGTGCTGCAGGTGCCCCGAAGTATGGCGATGCCAAGGCCTGGGCCAGCCGGCTGAAGCTCGGGCTGGACAAATTGCACCAGAATGCCCTTGACGGGATTGGCGCGATGCCGGCCAAGGGCGGTTGCAGCAGTTGCAGCAAGGACCAGATCGTCTCTGCGGTCGACTACATCGTCGACGGGAGCGGAGGGAAGGCCATAGTGCAGAAGTCACTGCCGCACGGCAAAAAACAGTAGAGGTGGCGATGAACGGGGATACGGTACTCAGACTCTTCTGGTGGCTGGTGCTCGGCACCTGGATGGCCGGGATCGGCGTGGCACTGGTGCGCGAACTCGGGCTGGCGGTCCTGCTGCCTTACCTGGGACGCACGGATGACGAGCGCCGCGCCCTCATTGCCCGCAATGGGACCGGCGAAGGCCACCCCGTGTGGCTGCTGCTCGGCGGCGCGTTGGTGGGGGCCTGGTGGCCCCTGTTCAACGCGACCCTGTTCAGCGGCCTGTGGCTGGTCCTGCTGTTCATCGGGCTGGCTCTGCTCGCAGGGCCCGTGGGTCGCGGGTACCGCGACCGCGTCAGTGCGTCTCTGCGGGGGGGCTGGGATGCCGCCTGGATGCTGATCGCACTTGCGACCCTGCTGGTATTCGGCATCGCCGCCGGCGTCACGGTCACCGGAGTGCCCCTGCATCTGGATCAGCACGCACAGGCCGTGTGGGGTGGTTTTGCGGCGCGCTTCACGCCCTACGACGTGTTGGTTCCGGGCCTGATGACCATCGCTTTCGGCATTTGGCTGGGTGCTGCCAGCGTCGCCCGGGACGGCTCGGGTGCCATGGCGGGGCGCGCCAGGAAGTTGTTGTTGCCCGCCGGGGTGTTGGTCCTGCTGATTTTCATCGGTGGTGCCGCCTGGGCGACGCAACTGCCGGGTTACGCGGTCGGGGGGATTCCCAAGGTGGGTGGCAGCCCGCTCGACGGGACGACCTTCGCCGTGGGCGGCGCCTACCTGGAACGCTTTTTCGCCCATCTCGTACTGGTGGTGATCCCGGCGCTTACGGCACTGGCCATCCTGGGCGGCCTGTTTTACGCCTGGCGGGGCAGGTTCGAGCGTGTCGGCACCTGCGTCGCCGCCGCGGTCGTGGGCATGGTCGCCACACTCGGCGCGATGACCTACCCGGTGATCCTGCCTTCCTTCTCCATGCCTTCGCAGAGCCTCACCCTGTGGAATGCCGCGGCCGAGAGGCCCGTGCTGATCGCGCTGCTGGTATGGCTTGCCGTGCTGGCGCCGGCTGCGATCGGCTATGAGATATGGTTGCGCCGGTGCGGGCGGGGCGGCCTTGCACGCGAAGCCGAAGAAACGGCGAGCTAGACCGGCCGCGTGCACCAGCGTGAGCGCTGACCCTAAGTCTTCCGAGGAGGAGCCGTCGCGACTACGCGGGGGCCGCAAGGCGCTTGCCGCCGTTGGGCATGGGCTTGCCCTGGTCTGGCGCCATCGCCCCCGTAACCGTTGGCCGCTGCGCATATTCCTGGGCCTCGTAGTCCTCGTCCTCATGATTGGCGGCGCGGGGTATGGCCTGCTGCGAGGGAGCCTGCCGCAAACAGGGGGCACGGTGAACCTGCCGGGGCTGAACGGCGAAGTCATGGTGACCCGCGATGCGCATGGCGTGCCGACCATCCGTGCCAGCGATGCCCTCGACGCCTGGCGCGTTCTGGGCTACGTCGAGGCGCAGGACCGCTTCCCGCAGATGGATTTCTTGCGCCGCGTCGCCGCAGGCGACCTCGCGGCGCTCGTGGGGCCGGCGGCCCTGGGGCTGGATCGTGCGCATGCCCGCTTCGGCCTCGGTGCCCGGGCCGAGCGGATCTACCTCGATGCGCCGCCCGCCGAACGTGCGCGGTTGGAGGCCTACACCCTGGGTGTCAACGAAGGCCTGGATGCGCTCAGCGTCCGGCCCTGGCCCTACCTGTTGACGCGTACCCACCCACAGCCCTGGAAACCGTCCGATTGCGTGCTGGTGATCTACGCCATGGGCTGGATGCTGCAGGACCCCTACAACGCCAATGCACGTGCCCGCGCGGCACTGCACTCGCTTTATCCTTCTGCCGTTACCGATTTCCTGGAGGCCCCGGATGCTCGCTGGGCCGCTCCCATGGACGGACAGCCGCCGCAATTGCCGCCCCTGCCGGGCACCCGGGTCATCAATCTCGCCACCGTGCCCGCTTCCCATGCGGGGCCCGCACCGGCCCCGGCCCCGGGAAGCAAGAGCGTGGCCAGCCTGACCTTGCCGCAACCCGATCCGGGGTCGAACAGTTTCGCGGTCAGCGGCTATCTCACCCGATCAGGAAAGGCCTTGCTGGCCAATGATCCGCACTTGACCCTGAGGGTGCCTCCGACATGGTACCGGGCCAGGCTAGTCTATCCGCAACCCGGCGCGACCGCGTCCAGGCCCACGACCCTGACCGGCGTATTCCTGCCCGGGATGCCGGCACTGGTGATCGGCACCAACGGGCGCATCGCCTGGGGGCTGACCAACAGCGGAGGCGACTGGGCGGATTTGGTGCGCGTCAAGGTCAGCCCCGGGGCCACCCCCCAATCGCCGCCGACCTATGCCACGCCGGAGGGAACCGTCGCGTTGACGACGGACCATACGGTGCTGCAGGTTCGCGGTGGGCCTTCGCGTCCCTTTAGCGTGCGCCGGACGATCTGGGGGCCGGTGATCGGCACGACCGCCCAGGGCGAATTACTGGTGTCGCATTGGGCATTGGCCCAGCCGGGGGGCGTCAACCTCGCCTTCATGCGTCTGGATGGCCTGGACACGGTAAAGCAGGCACTGGCGCTTGCCGCCCATGCCGGGATTCCGGCGCAGAATTTTCTCGTCGCCGACGATCAGGGGCATATTGGCTGGACGATTGCGGGGCGCATCCCGCTACGCAAGGCCGGGTGCGACTACTTGGTGCCCGAATCCTGGTCCGACGGGCGCTGTGGCTGGAACGGGTGGCTCGACCCCGGCAGCTATCCCCGGATCGTGGATCCGGCGCAAGGCTATCTCGCGACGGCCAACAACCGGGTCGACGACACGATGCAGGCGGAGCTGGATCTTGGCAAACAGGGTTTCGCCGATGGGGCGCGGGCCCACCAGATCGATGCCGACCTGCATGCGTTGGCCCAGCGCGGCAAGGTAACGGCGGGGGACCTGCACGGCGTGCAGCTGGACGACCGCGCCGTCTTCCTGACCCGCTGGCACGATTTGTTGCTCGGGCTATTGGCGCCCTCGGCCGTTGAATTCCACCCACGGCGCCAGGCTTTGCGCAAGGCGGTCGCGGGGTGGGGCGCGCGTGCCGCCGTCGGGTCGGTCGGTTACCGTCTGGTGCGGGCTTTCCGCAGCGAGGTGGCGGCCACGGTCTTCGCGCCGATACTCAAGCAGTTGCATACGCGTGACCCCGGTGCGCGCCTACCCTTCGCCGACCAGGTCGAGGGCCCGTTGTGGCGGCTGATACAGACCCGCCCCCGCAATTGGCTCAATCCGGCCTATCCCACCTGGAACGCCCTGTTATTGCACGCCGCGGACGCGGTCATCCATCGTTTCTGGCATCCGGGTGACGGGTTCAGCCAGGCGACTTGGGGGGCGCGCAACACCGTGCGCATCAACCAGCCGCTGGCGGCGGCGCTCGGCCCGTTGGGGCGCTGGCTGGACATGCCGCCGACGCCCTTGCCGGGCGACAGCAACATGCCGCGTGTCCAGGCGCCCCATTTCGGGGCCTCCATGCGCATGGTCGTGTCACCGGAGCCGCAGGCGCCGGGACTCTTCGAACTACCGGGCGGCGAAAGCGGTCATCCGCTTTCGCCTTGGTACGGCGATGAATTCCGGGCCTGGGCCGATGGAGCGTCCATGCCGCTCGCGCCCGGGCCCGCCAAGGCGACCCTGCTGTTCAAGCCGTGGGGTCGGCGGGTACGGGTTGCCCCGAAGTCTGCATCAGCAAGCCCCGCGGACCCAGCGCCGTCTGGGCACTGATTTCCATTTTCCGCCTTTCGAGCCACATCAACAGCGGCAGCCAAGCCATGCGTTCGCCGTCCAGCCGGCGTTTGGGGAGCTCATTCAACCCCAGGCCGTCGCGTATCGCGTGATTGTAGGCTTGCAGGTCGCGGAGCGTGGTAACCAGGGGAATATCCAGTGCATCTATGAATTGCTGCAACTGTTCGGCGCCGATCGTGCCGCGGCGCACGCGATTGGCGATCACTGCCATGCGCCCCGAGTGCCGGCCCATTTTGGCAATCAACAACAGGTCGGAGACGGTGCGGGCCGCCGCATCGCTGTCCATGGCGCCCGGGAGAACCGGGATCAATACGGCTGCTGCTCCGCGCACCGTGTCCGCCAACGCGCCACCGACGAGGCCGGCGGGGGTGTCGACTACCAGGCGTTCCGTGTCGTGCGGCATGCGCAGGGCATAACTCAAGGTGACCCCGGATCTCTGTGAGGGCAGACTCAGGGTGTGGATCCTGGGATAGCTGTCGGGACGCCGGCGCAGCCACGCGGTCGCTGCATGCTGCGGATCCAAGTCGAGCAGGCAGGTCTTGTAGCCTTTACCCGCCCACCAGGCGGCCAGTGTCGTGGCTACGGTCGTTTTTCCGCTGCCGCCCTTGAGGTTGGCGACGACCACCTTTTTCATGTGCGAATCCACAAGATTTCATCTCTAAGTGTACTGCGCAAGCGACTGGCCTGTCGCCGGGATCGGATCGTCACAGTTTCATGTGGGATTATGCCGACACACAAACCGGTGCAGTACACTAGAAAACATGTCGACTACAGCGCTGATACTACCCGGCGGCGGTGCCCGTGCCGCCTACCAGGCAGGCGTGCTCGCCGGCATTGCCGACTGGTATGGGGGGAGTGTTTCCGTACCTTTCCCCGTCATCGCGGGCACCTCGGCCGGCGCGATGAATGCGGCTTATCTCGCGGCCAACATGCCGCACTTCGACAAGGCCGCCGAAGAACTGGTGGCCTTGTGGTCGCAACTGGAAGTCAAACAGGTGTATCGCCCCGAGTACCGCAAGGTGTTCGGCGTATTGCTGCATTGGGCCTGGTCGTTGCTTTCGGGCGGCCTGGGAGAATCCAATCCACGTTCCCTGCTCGATAATTCACCCCTGCGCGAGTTGCTGGCCGACACCATTGACTTCGAAGCCATTGCCGGGCATATCGATGCCGGGCTATTGCGGGGGATTGCGGTAACCGTGGCCGGATACACCACGGAACGTTCGCTGAGTTACTTCCAGGCGGCTGCGGGCGTGCAGTCCTGGTGGCGCCAACGCCGCGAAGGCCGTCCCACGCAGATAGGCCTGGATCATGTCATGGCTTCGCTCGGTTTGCCGATCGTATTTCCCGCGGTGAAGATCTCGGGCGAGTGGTGCGGAGACGGATCGACGCGCCAGTTTGCGCCTTTGTCACCGGCGATACACCTGGGGGCAAAACGCATCCTGGTCATCGATACCCAGTATCCGGCACCGCAGAGAAGCCAGGGCAGCAATGGCCCGTATCCCTCGCTGTCGAGGGTCATGGGCTATCTTTTCGACTCGGTCTTTTCGGACAGCCTGTATGCCGACCTGGAACGAGCCCAGCGGATCAATCACACTCTGGATTACTTCAGCCAGGAAACGGGGCAGCCTCCCGTCGGCCTCGGGCTCACCCCGATTGAAACCCTGGTCATCGCGCCTTCCCGCAGGCCGGTGGAGATTGCTGCCCGTCATGCCGCGCGCCTGCCCAAGGCGATGCGCTGGATCCTGAGGGCGCTGGGTGGCGAGGCCGAAGGCGGCGACCAGTTGCTGAGCTACATGCTGTTCCAGGGCGCCTATTGCCGCGAGATGGTTGCCCTGGGGCGCCAGGATGCGCACGCGCGGCGGCAGGAGATCAGCCGCTTTCTCGGCCTGTCCAAGGTTCGCGCCGCCTGAAAAAAATCAGCCGCGGCTAACGGCGCAGGGGGGAGTCATCGTCATTCCGGCGAAGGCCGGAATCCAGTTGAAGGAATCGCGGCGGGGACCGCCGCTCCTACAAGAGATGTGGACCGCGGTGCCTGCTTAGCGCGGAGAACCGCTTCTGTCAGCTGTCGGTGGGGGCGATCTTGATCTCGCGGGCGGGCACGTCGAGGTCACGATGCTGGACAGTCACGCGCCAGCCGGCATGGGCCAGTTGGTTGCCGAGTTGTTCGGCCATGTAAACCGAGCGATGGCGCCCGCCGGTGCAGCCCATGGCAACGGTGAGATAGCTGCGATTGCTGGCCGCGTAACTGGGCAACCAGTCCACCAGGAATTTCACCAGGTTGTTGAGCATTCGGGTCACAGTGTTGTGGCCTTCGAGATATTCGATGATCGGCTGGTCGAGTCCGGTGAATTCCCGTAGCGCAGGATCCCAATACGGGTTCGGCAGGCAACGCATATCGAAAATGAAATCCGCGTCCTGCGCCAGGCCCAGCCGGTAACCAAATGATTCCACCATAAGCGTCATGGGATGCTCGTGATCCCTGACGACCCGCTCGCGAATAATTTCGCGCAACTGGTGAATGTTGGTATGGGTCGTGTCGATGCGTGCGTCCGCCAGCTGAGCCAATGGCTCGAGGGCTTCTGCCTCGCGTGCGATGGCCGCGATCAGGTCCGTGTTGCCGTCGGTCAGCGGGTGGCGCCGGCGGGTGGCGCGGTAACGCTTGATCAGCGTGCCCGGCTCGCAGAACAGGTAAAGAACCGTGCAACCATGCTTGCGGGTGCGCCAGAGGGCGATGTGCCGTGCCAGTTCTTCGAACTCCTCGGGAGCGCTGTAAGGGTCGATCCCGATGGCCAGCCGCGTGTAGTGGTGATGGTCACCGCCGAGAATTTTCTCGACGGCAGATGCGATGAGGGACAAGGGCAGGTTGTCCACGACGTGGTAGCCGATGTCCTCGAGCATGTCCAGGGCGCTCGTCTTTCCGGCACCCGACAGCCCGCCCAGAAGAATCAGGTTCATGAGCGGGATTTTAGCGTATGTATGCCGAAGCAACGGGGGGGGGGTGCCGCCTTACCCGGCATCGCCCCCCTTGCTTCGGGAGTCCTGGAACTCTCAGGCCCCCATCTTCAACCGGGCGGCTGGCGTGGCGTGGTGATCCGTTCGCCGTTCCTTGTGCTTCAGCAGTTGCCGGTCGAGCCGGTCGGCCAGCACGTCAATCGCGGCGTACATGTCGGATTCACTCGCTTCCGCGTAGACGGTTTCGCCGCGGAGTTGCAAAATGGCTTCCGCCTTGTGATCGAGGTTCTCCACACTCAGGATGACCTGGCTCGAAGTGGGGGGCTCGTGGTGGCGTTCGAGTCGTGCAAGTTTGGTGTTGATGTAGTCCTTCAAGGCCGATGTCACTTCCAGATGACGACCAGTAATCGTGTTTTGCATAGCGTTCACCCCTTGCTGGTTGCTGCGGAATGTCCCGGGCGCCTGCGCTCCCGGGTGGATGCGAAGCCAAGCGCTTCGCGGTATTTGGCGACTGTTCGCCGCGCGATCGGCATGTTCTCGCGGGCAAGCGCCTCGGCGAGCGCGGCATCGCTGAGCGGTGCCGTCGGATCTTCATGACTGAGCAGGTGACGTAGACGTTCGCGCACGGCCGTTGCAGATAATCCTTCCTCACCCCCATTAGACACCGTATTGGAAAATAAGTGCCTGAGCAGGATCACGCCGCGTGGCGTTGCCATGGCTTTGCCCTGGACTGCGCGGGAAACGGTGGATTCGTGCACTTCGAGCTCTTCCGCGACTTCGCGCAGGGTCAGGGGGGCCAGATGCAGCGGGCCATGCGCCAGGAAGCCGCTCTGATGGCGCACCAACACGCGGGCTACACGCAGCAGCGTCTCATCGCGTTGCGCCAGGCTGCGGATCAGCCAGCGCGCCTCCTCGAGTTGCTGGGACAGGAGCCCCGTGTCGTCCTTCCGGCGGTGGGCGTTGAGCCAACTGGCATAGGTCTCGTTGACGGCGACGCGCGGGCGGATGCCGGGATACAGCTCCACTTGCCAGCCATCCGGGGTTTGCCGGGCGCGCAACTCGGGGATCAGGTATTCGGTGGCGGCGGCGGAGTAATCGCTGCCCGGGCGCGGGTTGAGGCTCTGTATCAGGGCCAGGGCCCCGCGTACGGTTTCCTCGTCCTGGCGAGTCAGTCGGATCAGCGTCGCCAGGTCGGCACGGGCCAGGCGCTCGCAATGCTCAGCGATGAGGTTCCGTGCGGTATCCAGGGCGGGCGTTGCGGGAGGGAGTACGTCCAGTTGCAGCAGCAGGCATTCGGCAGCGTTGCGGGCCGCGACCCCCACCGGATCCAGCCGTTGCACCCGTTGCAGGACAGCTTCTATTTCCACGGTTTCGGGTACGGGATCCAGCGCATTCAGGTCTTTCGCGACGACGTCCAGCTCCTCGCTCAAGTAGCCGTTTTCGTCCAGCGCGTCAACCAATGTCAGCGCAATGATGTAGTCGCGCCGGGAAAATCGCTCCAGTTCCAGTTGCTCGATGATGTGTTGGCGCAAATCGGGGGCGGAAACCGCTTCGAGGCGCTCCTGGTCCAGGCCATCGCCGCTACCGGGGGACGCCGAAGACCAGTCGAGCGTTTCCCAGCCGTCTTCTTCGGGTTCCGGAGCCGTTTCGGACTCCGTTTCCGCCGTATCTCCAGCCTCGGGCTCCAGGCGCTCGAGCATCGCGTTCTCTTCCAGCGCCGTTTCCAGCATCTGCTCCAGGTCGAGCGTCGGCAGGGCCAACAGGCGCAACGCCTGGGTCTGGCGGGGCGCGAGGGCAAGCCTCTGGGACAGGCCGGTAGTGAGGCGAGGTCCGGCGTTCATCGGAGAGTGGTTCCCGCTGCCATGATCTAGTTATAGCTTAAATTTCTCGCCCAGGTAGACTTCCCGCGCGGCTGGATTGGAGATGATCTCTGCGGGTGTGCCCTCGGCGAGCATCTGCCCACGGTTCATGACATACGCACGGGTGCAGATATCCAGGGTTTCGCGTACGTTGTGCTCGGTGATCAGCACGCCGATGCCGCGTTCGGCGAGGTGATTGATGATGCGTTTGATGTCGGCGACCGAGATCGGGTCCACGCCCGCGAATGGCTCGTCCAGCAGCATGAAGGCCGGTTCGTTGGCCAACGCGCGCGCGATTTCCACGCGCCGCCGTTCGCCGCCGGAGAGGCTGATGCCCTTGTCCCCGGCCAGGTGGGAGACGCCCAGCTCCTCGAGGAGTTCGTCCGCCCGGTGGTGCCGTTCGGCCCGGGTGCCGCGACCGCCGAGCTCGAGTACGGCGAGGATGTTGTCACGCACGCTGAGGTTGCGGAAGATGGAAGCCTCCTGGGGGAGGTAGCCCAGCCCGGACCGGGCGCGGGCATGCATGGGGAGCCCCGTGAGATCGCGCTGGTCCAGGTGGATACTGCCGCGGTCTATCGGCACCAGTCCCAGGATCATGTAAAAGGTGGTGGTCTTGCCGGCGCCGTTCGGCCCCAGCAAGCCGACGATTTCCCCCGACTCGACCTCGAGGCTCAAGCCGCACACTACTTCGCGGGTGCGGTAGCGCTTGTGCAGATTGTCGGCGCGCAGCACGCTCACGGCGAGCTTCCGGCCGCCGGGCTCAGCACCGCATGCACGCGCCCGTGGTTCTCGCCATGCGCGTCAAGCCGGCGGGTATCGATCTGATAACGGATATGGTCTGCCGAGAAGTGTTCGCCCGGGCGGGAAAAACGCACTTGGTCATCCAGTTCGAGAAGGCTGTCGGCGGCGTGGTAGGTAATCGATAGCGCGCTGCCCTTGATCTCGGGCTTGCCGGGCGACTGCAGTGTAAATCGGGCCGGTTGACCGGTGACCCGGACGGTATCGATCTTCTGTGCCTTCATGCGGATCACCGCGCGATCCCCGCGCAGCGACAATGGGCCCCGCTGGATGACGACGTGCCCGGTATACACCACATCGGTCTTGTGATCGGCCGTGGTCACGGCAGAGGAGCGATCGGCGTTAACCGTCAGGACGTCCGCCGAGGAGGCCGCTTCCGGGGCGATCGCGGGCGCCGCCAGGACCGTCCCGGAAGCGGCGAGGCACGCCGTCAGGGCGGCAAGATAGTATCTACGGAACATAGCGGCTGGTGACATCCTTAAGCAGTGACAGCGTACCGTTTTGCAGGTTGGCCGCCAAGCCGGTCCCCCGGGTCTCGCGGTGGCCCTGGTGCAGGACGACCTTGGCCGCCGTGCGCAACCGCTCGTCGGGCAGCAGTACCGTGAGGGTTGTGGTGTCGAAGCGGATCGGATCCGCGATATCCACTTGGTGCGCGTGGACCTTGCCGCTCAGTTCCAGCCGGTTGCCGTGCTGATCGAGATGGCCGTCGTCGGCGCGCAGGTGCCAGGGCGTACCGGACGCGGGGTAGTATTCGAGTTCGATACGCGCGAGCACGGCTACGTCGGTCTTCGGCAGATGGGTGATCTGTCGGGCGTTAATCACATAGCGTCGCTGGCCATCGTCAGCGAACCGGGTCAAGGTGGCCTGGCGGAGGAGATAGTCCGCCTGTTCACCGCCCCGGTTCGATGCACTCGTAGCGGGCCCGGGGCCATGGCTGCGGATCAGCAGCCAACTGGTCAACCCGGCGGCTGCCAGCAGCGCGAACCATGCCGCAAAAACCGGCCAGCGGCGGGTCAGCATCACTTGCCGCTGTTATCCGCGTCGGCGGCGCGTGCTGCGAGCAGGCGATCGCAGACCTCCCTGACCGCGCCATCCCCGCCACGTCCCTGCGTGCACCAGTCGGCTGCGTCGCGCACCCGCGCCACGGCATTGGCTGGTGCTATACGCAGGCCCGCCACCTCGAAGGCCGGCAGGTCGGCTTCGTCGTCGCCCATGTAGGCGGAGAAGGCCGGCTTGATCCCGACCTGCTCCAGGAGCCCGGTGAGGCAGCGGCCCTTGTCGGACACGCCCTGGTAGAGGTGTTCTATGCCCAGTTCTTCGGCGCGGCGCGTCACGATCGGGGACTGGCGTGCCGTGATCAGGGCAACCACGATGCCGTTGCGGATCAATTGCTTGAGGCCGGCGCCGTCGTGCGCGTAAAACGTCTTGATCTCGCCGGCGGACTCGGAATACCAAAGGCGTCCGTCGGTCAGCACGCCGTCCACGTCCAGGGCAAGCAGGCGAATCGCGGCCAGCGGCGTGCTCATACCACCCCCGCCCGAAGCAGGTCATGCATGTTGAAGGCGCCGATGGGACGGCCGTTTTCCACCACGGGCAAGCCGTTGATATTGCGGGTGTCCATCAGCCGCAGGGCCTCGGCGGCCAGCATCTCGGGGTCGGCCACGGTGCAATCCCGCGTCATCAGGTGCTGCATGGGGGTCGAGAGGTCGGCGCCCTGGTCCAGGTGGCGGCGCAGGTCGCCGTCGGTGAAAATGCCCGCCAGCTGTCCTTCGGCGTCCGTCACCAGCGCCATTCCCAGGCCCTTGGCGCTCATGACGACCAGAGCCTCGGACAGGTGGGCATTCTCATCGATTACGGGCATGTCATCGCCCGCATGCATGATGTCGGAGACCTGGACGAGGAGCCGCCGTCCCAGCCGGCCGCCGGGGTGCGAGCGGGCGAAGTCGTCGCTGGTGAAGCCGCGGGCGGCGGACACGGACAGCGCCAGCGCGTCGCCCATGGCCAGGGTCGCGCTGGTACTTGCCGTGGGGGCGAGATTCAGCGGGCAGGCTTCGCGGGACACGGAAATGTCCAGGTGGCAGTCGGCGGCGCGTGCCAGCATCGAATCGGGCTCGCCGGTCAAGGCGATCAGGGGTATGCCGAGGCGCTTGATCAGCGGCACGATGGTGACCACTTCCGGCGTCTGGCCCGAATTGGACAGGGCGATGACCACGTCCTCGGGGGTAATCATGCCGAGGTCGCCATGGCTGGCTTCGGCCGGGTGCACATAGAAGGCCGGGGTGCCCGTCGAGGCCATGGTGGCGGCCAGCTTGCGGCCGATATGCCCGGACTTGCCCATGCCGGTGACCACGACGCGGCCCCGGCACGCCAGCAACAGCCCGCAGGCGGCGGCGAAGGTTTCGTTCAGCCGCGGCTCCAGCGCAGAGACGGCGGCGGCTTCGATCTGGATCACTTCACGCCCGGATTCGATCAATCCGGACGCGGAGGCATTGGACGTGGAACGGTTCACACGGCTTCCCCGGGCGATGTCGCCTTATTGTAGCCGGGCGCTCTGTTAAACTTGAACTCCTTTCCCATACAGGCATGGCATGGATCGGGCAGGCTTGCAGCAACTGCTGGAAACGGCGTTCCCCAACGCCGAAATAGAAGTCCGGTCCGAAGATGGCGTCCATTTTGCCGCCCGCATCGTGGATAGCGGATTTGCCGGCCAGGGCCGGGTGTCACGCCACCAGGCCGTGTATGCAGCGTTGGGCGCCCGCATCGGGGGCGAGATCCATGCGCTGTCATTGCAGACTTTGACGCCCGAAGAGGGCGGAGCCAACGCTTGAACCGACTACTGATCGAAGGCGGCGGCCGGCTGGATGGCGAAATTCGCATCTCCGGCGCCAAGAACGCGACCCTGCCGATCCTGGCGGCGGCCCTGCTGGCCGAGACGCCGATCACGATCGGCAACGTGCCGCATTTGCATGATGTCACGACCACGGTCACCCTCCTGCGCCGCATGGGAGTGGAAGTCACCGTGGGCGAACACATGGCGCTGGAGGTCGATCCCTCCACCATCAAGGAGATGGTCGCGCCCTACGAGCTGGTGCGCACGATGCGCGCCTCGATCCTAGTGCTCGGCCCGCTTCTCGCGCGCTTCGGCCAGGCCGAGGTGTCGCTGCCGGGCGGTTGCGCCATCGGTTCGCGCCCGGTCGAGCTGCACCTGAAGGGGCTGGCCGCCATGGGCGCCGATATCGAGGTGAGGAACGGCTATATCTATGCCAGCGCCAAGCGTCTCCACGGGGCGCATATCCTCATGGACCTGGTGTCGGTGACAGGGACCGAGAATCTGATGATGGCCGCGGCGCTCGCCGAGGGCGAAACAACGATCGAGAACGCCGCGCGCGAGCCCGAGGTGGTCGATCTCGCCAACTGCCTGATCAAGATGGGTGCGAAGATCGAGGGTGCCGGCACCGAAACCCTGCGCATCCAGGGCGTCGAGAGCCTCCAGGGCTGTTATTACGAAGTCTTGCCCGACCGCATCGAAACCGGGACCTACCTCGTCGCCGGCGCGCTCACGGGCGGGCGGGTCCGGGTCAAGCGTACCCGGCCCGACATGATGCAGGCCGTGCTCGACAAGCTGCGCGAGGCGGGTGCCGAGATCACCAGCGCGGATGACTGGATCGAGCTGGACATGAAGGGCCGTCGTCCCCAGGCGGTCACCATCCGCACGGCACCATACCCGGCGTTCCCCACCGACATGCAGGCCCAGTTCACGGCCCTGAACACCGTGGCCGAGGGCGCAGGCGCGGTGACCGAAACCGTGTTCGAAAACCGTTTCATGCACGTGCAGGAACTGGTGCGCATGGGCGCCCGGATACAACTGGAAGGCAATACCGCCATGATCCATGGCGTGCAGCGCCTGACCGCCGCCCCGGTGCTGGCGACCGACCTGCGCGCCTCGGCCAGCCTGGTGCTGGCCGGCCTGGTCGCTGAGGGCGAGACGGTGGTGGATCGCATCTATCACATCGACCGCGGCTACGAATGCATCGAGGAAAAGCTTGCGCAACTCGGTGCCCACATCCGGCGTGTTTCGGCCTGACGGTTTGGCGCGCTTCACGGCACGGCGCCCTGCACGCGTCGCGCAGGGGGCTATAATCTAAGTGTTTTCACGATTGCCGCAGGCATGATTCTCTATTCGCGGCCCGACGATCCAGCAGCCCACAGCATCCGCCTGGTACTGGCGGAAAAAGCCGTGGGCGTGAAGGTGGTGGAAGTGCAGCCGGACGCTCCCCCGGAAGACCTGCTGCACCTTAATCCCTACGGCACGCTGCCCACCCTGGTGTCGCGCGAAGTGACGCTGTACGACCCGCGCATCATCGCCGAATTCATCGACGAGCGCTATCCGCACCCGCCCCTGTTGTCGAGCGATCCTGTGCTGCGTGCGCGGGCCCGGCTGTTCATCAGCGAAATCGGCGAGAGTTGGTACGAACTCTGCGACGAGGTCAGCAACGGTGCCGGCCGCGAGCGCACCCGGGCACGCAAGGAACTGACCGAGGCCGTGGTTTCCAGCGACGAGCTCTTTGCGGGCACGACCTATCTGCTGAGCGCCGATTACGGGCTTGTCGATTGCGTCGCAGCACCGGTCTTGTGGCGGCTGCCGCACCTGGGGATCCAGTTGCCCCGCGAGGCAAAGGCGATCCGGAGCTACATGCAGCGCGTGTTTCGCCGCGCCACCTTCGTGCACTCCCTGGTGGCCTGCGAGCGGGCCATGGTCGAGAGTTGAACCGGGAAGACCCCTGCATTCATCCCTCATGACCGAATCGGCCCGTCCTTCGCGCAAACCCTATCTTCTCCGCGCTCTCCATGAATGGATGGGCGACGCCGGCCTGACGCCGCAGGTGATCGTCGACGCCACGGTCACCGGCGTCGATGTGCCGCCCGAGCATGTGCGTGACGGCAAGATCGTGCTCAATATCGGCATGCAGGCCGTGCGCGACCTGCGCCTCGATAACGACGCCATCGCCTGTACCGCGCGCTTCGGCGGCGTGGCCCGCCCCTTATGGGTGCCCATGGTCGCGGTGCTCGGGATCTATGCCCAGGAAACCGGCGAGGGTGTGGCGTTCGCCGACGAGGATGCCCCGCCCCCCGAGCCGCCACCGGAGCCCGATGGCGACGGGAATGGCGCTTCCCGGCGCTCGCACCTGAAGGTCGTCAAGTAGTCCTGCCCCGGGGCCGCTGGCTGCTAAAATAAGCCTCAATCCCGCAGGCAGCGACGACTATGCCGGACCACGGCCAGGTAAGCCTTCGCCATGACTGGACCCGCGAGGAAATCGCGGAGATCTACCACGCTCCCCTCAACGATCTGCTGTTTCGCGCGCAGAGCGTGCACCGCGCGGTGTTCGATCCCAATCGCGTGCAGATCTCCACGCTGCTCTCGATCAAGACGGGCGGGTGCCCGGAAGACTGCAAGTATTGCCCGCAGAGCGTGCGCTACAACACCGATGTCGAGGCCGAACCGTTGCTGGGCATGGACACGGTGGTGGAGCGGGCCCGGGCGGCCAAGGCCGCGGGCGCCACGCGCTTCTGCATGGGCGGGGCCTGGCGGCGCCCGAAGGACCGTGACCTGGACAAGATCCTGCCGGTGATCAACGAGGTCAAGGCGCTGGGACTGGAGACCTGCCTGACGGTGGGCATGTTGAACGAGGAGCAGGCGGCGAGCCTGGCCGAGGCGGGCCTCGACTACTACAACCACAACCTCGATACATCGCCCGAGTTCTATGGCGAGGTCATCACCACGCGCACCTACGAGGACCGCCTGCAGACGCTCGCCAACGTGCGCAAGGCGGGCATGAAAGTCTGCTGTGGCGGTATCGTCGGGCTCGGCGAATCCGCGGACGACCGGGTCGGCCTGCTGCACCAGCTCGCGACCCTGCCCGAGCATCCCGAGAGCGTGCCGATCAACGAGCTCGTGCGCGTGGAGGGGACGCCCTATGCCGGCAACGCGAGCGTCGACCCGATCGATTTCGTACGCACCATTGCCACGGCGCGCATCCTCATGCCGCTGGCGCATGTGCGCCTGGCCGCGGGGCGTACGGGCATGAGCGACGAGCTCCAGGCCCTGTGCTTTTTCGCGGGCGCCAACTCGATCTTCTATGGCGAGAAGCTGTTGACCACGCCCAATCCCGGGGCCACGGTCGACACGACGCTGTTTGCCCGCCTCGGCATCCAGCCGGAGGATGCACAGTCCGCCACCGCCGTGGAATGAAAGAACGCCTCGTTGCCGAACTCGAGCGACTGCGTGCGCAGGGGCTGCGCCGTGTCCGCGCAACGCGTTCCGAGCGATCTTTCCCGGCCATCGAACTGGACGGCCGCAGGCTCGTCAACTTTGCCGCGAACGATTACCTGGGCCTGGCCGGGGACGCGCGCGTGGCCGAAGCCCTGGCCGCGGGCGCCCGGCGCTGGGGCGCGGGGGCCGGCGCGGCGCACCTGCTCTCGGGCCATACCCGCGCGCATGCCGAATTCGAGGAGGCGTTGGCGGATTTCCTCGGCTGCGAGGCCGCGCTGCTGTTTTCCACCGGCTACATGGCCAACCTGGGTGCCGTCGGCGCGCTCGTCGATCGCACCGGCAGTGTGGTCGAGGACAAGCTGAACCATGCCTCCCTGATCGATGCCGCCATCCTGTCGCGGGCACGCCTGCTGCGCTATGCCCATGCCGATGTGCTGGCCGCCGGGCAGCGGCTCGAACAGGCGGCGGGTACGACGTTGCTGGTCACCGACGGCGTGTTCAGCATGGACGGCGATCTCGCGCCGCTGGCGGACCTTGCCTCATTGGCCGCGCGCCACGCTGCCGTTTTCATGGTGGACGACGCGCACGGTTTCGGCGTGCTGGGAACGGGCGGACGCGGCAGCCTGGAGCACTGCGGGCTCGGGCCCGGTTCGGTGCCGGTCCATGTCGTGACCCTCGGCAAGGCGCTCGGGGTATTCGGGGCCGCGGTCGCCGGCGAGCGGGCCTTGATCGACACGCTGATCCAGCGCGCGCGCCCCTGGATCTATACGACCGCGCTGCCGCCGGCCCTGGCTGCGGCGCTGACGGCGGCGCTGGGCTTGGTGCGCGACGAGGCCTGGCGGCGCGAGCGAGTGCACGCCCATGTCGCCCGTTTCCGCGCCGCCTGCCTGGATGCGGGTCTCGAGTTGATGGACTCGCAGACGCCCATCCAGCCGGTCCTGGTCGGCGAGTCGGAGCGGGCGCTCGCGGTATCCGCCCGCCTCCGCGAGCGGGGGTTTTACGTGCCCGCCATTCGTCCCCCCACGGTGCCGCAAGGCAGTGCCCGCCTGCGCATCACCTTGTCGGCGGCGCACGAAACGGAACAGGTCGATGCCCTGGTGTCGGCCCTGGCGGAGAGCCTCGAAACCGATGCCTGACGCCTTGCCCATTTTTGCCCTGCACGGCTGGGGCCTGAATGCCGCCACCCTGGCACCCCTGGCGGATGCCTTCGGGGGCCGCCGATTCACGCCCGTGGATTTGCCCGGCCACGGCGCCCGTCGCAACGAGCCGTTCGGCCGCGACGTGGATGCGCTGGCCGAGGGACTGCTGGCGCAGGCACCGCCACGGGCAGTATGGCTGGGCTGGTCGCTTGGCGGCATGCTGGCCCTGGCCGCGGCAGCGGCCGCGCCGGAACGGGTCGCGGCGCTGGTGACGGTGGCCTCGAGCCCGTCCTTCGTGGCCCGCCCCGACTGGCCGCAGGGGATGCCGGCGGAGCGATTGCGGCGCATGGCCTCGGATCTGTCCGCGGACATGCAGCAGACGGTCAACGACTTCCTGACCCTGCAGGTGATGACGAGCCGGGGCGGCCGCGCCACGCTGCGCCAGTTGCAGGCCTCCCTGCACGAGCGGGGCATGGCCAGCCCGCAGGCGCTGGACGATGGGCTGCACCTGCTGGAAGTGCTCGATCTCCGCCCGCGGGCGGAGGGGCTGCAGATGCCGTTGCTGGCCATGGGCGGCGCGCGTGACCGCCTGGTCCGGCCGGCGGCGATCGAGGCGCTGGCCGCATTGGCGCCCCGGGGCGAGGCCTGCGTATTCGGGGACGCGGCTCACGCGCCGTTCCTGTCGCACCGCGAGGCGTTCGCGGGCCGCGTGAATGATTTCTTGCGCGAGCGGGTCGCGAGCCATGACGCGGCTTGACCGTCGGATCGTGCGGGCGCGCTTCGGTGCAGCGGCCAGCGCCTACGATGCCGCGGCGGTGCTTCAGGCCGAGGTGCAGGCCCGGTTGTTGGAGCGGCTCGAGTTGCTGGGCTTCACGCCGCAACGCGTGCTGGACCTCGGGGCTGGCACCGGGCGTGCGCTCAAGCCACTGTCGCGCACCTACTCCAAGGCCCGGATCACAGCGCTGGACTTGGCGCCGGGGATGGTGCGCGAGGCGTACCGCAAGCGGCCGCGCTTCCGTCCGGTGAATTTCGCCGCCGGGGCCGGCGAGGCGTTGCCCTTTGCCGCGCGCAGTTTCGAAATGGTGTTCAGCAACCTGATGCTGCAATGGTGTCCCGAACCGGACCCGGTGCTGGTCGAGGTGCGGCGCGTCCTGCGCGGGCAGGGCGTGTTCCTGTTCACGACCCTGGGGCCGGATACCCTCCACGAGCTGCGCTCGGCCTGGGCCGCCGTCGACGACCGTGACCACGTGCACCCCTTCATGGACATGCACGACATCGGCGATGCCCTGATCCGCGCCGGATTCGTCGAGCCGGTGATGGATGTCGAGCGCCTGACGCTGACCTATGAAAACGTGCGGGCACTGATGCAGGACCTGCGCAGCATCGGCGCCCGCAATGCGAGCAGCGAGCGCCCGCGCGGCCTGGTGGGACCGCGGCGCCTGGCCGCGGTCGAGCGGGCTTACGAGCGGTTCCGCCGCGACGGCAGGCTGCCGGCCACCTACGAAGTGGTTTACGGTACAGCCTGGACTCCGCAGGATTTGCCCCGCCGATGAACGAACCCAAAACAGGTTTTTTCGTGACCGGGACCGACACCGAGATCGGCAAGACGGTGATCGCCGCCGGTGTGGTGCACGTGCTCGCGGCGAACGGACGGCGGGTCGCCGCGATGAAGCCGGTGGCCAGCGGTGCCGAGCAGACAGACGTCGGCTTGCGCAACGAGGATGCCCTGCACTTGATCGCGGCCGCCAACGTCGAGGCCGGCTACGCCGAGGTCAACCCGTATTGCTTCGAGCCGCCGATCGCGCCGCACCTGGCGGCCGGGGAAGCCGGCATCGATATCCGCCCCGGGGTGATCCTGGACGCGGCCGCGGCCCTGGCCGCGCGCGCCGACGCCCTGGTCGTCGAGGGCGTCGGCGGCTGGCAGGTGCCCCTGGCACCGGGCTTCGGCATCCCGGAGCTGGCCCGTGAACTGGGGTTGCCCATACTTCTCGTCGTCGGCCTGCGCCTGGGCTGCATCAACCATGCCCGCCTGAGCGCGGAGTCGATGCTCGCGTCCGGCTGCAGCCTCGCGGGCTGGGTCGGCAACGTCGCCACGGCCGAACCGATGGCACGGGAAGCGGCCAACATCGGCAGCTTGAAGCAGCTGTTGCCCGTGCCGTGCCTGGGCATCGTCCCGCACCTGTCCGCGGCGACGCCGGAAGCGGTGGCCGCGCATCTCGACACGGAAGAACTGGCGGATGCCGTATACGGAAAGCCTTGAACGACCCGGAGGAGAACATGAGTAACGCGGAATGGATGCAGCGCGACCTGGCCCATGTGTGGCATCCCTGTTCCCAGATGAAGGACCACGAATGGCTGCCCCTGGTGCCGATCGAACGCGGCGAAGGGGCCTGGCTGTACGACTTCGAGGGGCGACGTTATCTCGATGCCATCAGTTCATGGTGGGTCAATCTCTTCGGCCACGGGCATCCGGCGATCGCCGCTCGCATCGCCGAGCAGGCCGGCAAACTGGAGCATGTCCTGCTTGCCGGCGCGACGCATTCCCCGGTCATCGAATTGTCCGAGCGCCTGACGGACATCACGCCGCCGGGGCTCACGCGCTGTTTCTATGCCGATATCGGTTCCGCCGCGGTCGAGGTGGCGCTCAAGATGAGCTTCCATTACTGGCGCAATTCCGGCAAGCAGGGGAAGCGCCGCTTCGTGGCCCTGGGCAACGGTTATCACGGCGAGACGCTCGGTGCGTTGGGCGTGGGCGACGTGGCATTGTACAAGCAGGTCTATCGGCCACTGCTGCACGAGGCGATCATTGCGCCTTCGCCCGACGCCTACCTGGCCGAGCCGGGCGAGGACGCCGAAGCGTTTGCGCGGCGCCGGTTCGTGGAAATGGAGCGGATACTCGCCGAACAGGGCGATGAGATAGCGGCCGTGATACTCGAGCCCCTGGTCCAGTGCGCCGGCAATATGCGCATGTATCACCCGGTCTACCTCTCGCTCCTGCGTGAAGCCTGCGATCGCCATGGCGTGCACTTGATCGCCGACGAGATCGCCGTCGGCTTCGGGCGCACCGGCACGCTGTTCGCCTGCGAGCAGGCCGGCATCAGCCCCGACTTTCTGTGCCTGTCCAAGGGCATCACCGCGGGCTTCCTGCCGCTGGCCGTGGTCATGACGAACGACACGGTGTACGAGGCCTTCTACGACGAGTACCGCAATATCGAGAAAGCGTTCCTGCATTCGCACAGCTACACTGGCAATCCGCTCGCATGCGCGGCGGCGCTCGCGACGCTCGATGTGTTCCGGGATACGGATGTCATCGGGGAAAACCGCGAGCGTGGGCAATGGATCGACGAGGAGTTGGCCCCCTTGCGTGGCCATCCGCACGTGTCCGATGTCCGTCGCACCGGCATGATCGCCGCGGTGGAAATGGTGCGCAAGCGTCCGCGGGAAGCCTATCCCTGGCCCGAGCGACGGGGCATCGCCGTCTACCGGTACGGGCTCGAGCATGAATGCTGGCTGCGTCCCCTGGGTGATACCGTGTACTGGATGCTGCCCTACGTGGTGTCGCGCGAGGATGTGGCCCACCTGGGCCGCGTCACGCGGGATGCCATAGATACCGTCACACGCGACTGAGCACGCTGAACATCCCCGGTAGCGGCATGAGGGCCCCGCCCTTGCAAAATCCGGGCATCTCCGTCATTGTTTAGTGAGCGCACGGCGTACCGTGCCGGAAAACACCAAAGGAGAACGATCATGCGTGCAATTCGTTTACTAGGGGTAACGGGGGTCCTGTCCGCCGCGCTGATGCTGGCGCCGAACGCCCTGGCGGCGGGCCAGTGGTATGGGCGCGTCGGACTGAGTTACAACGTGCTGGCCGATCATGGTTGGGGGTCGCCCAACGGTTCGGTCAACACCGTGTCGAAGAAAGGCGAGGGCCTCGATTTGGCCCTGGGCCGGGACCTGGGACGCGTATGGGCCGGGGGCGGCATACGCGGTGAATTCGAGCTGAGCTGGAAGTACAACGATGTCGATTCCTTTACCCAGCTGGGCACACAGCTTACGAATACCACCGGGCACACGCGGGTGCTCGCACTGATGTATAACCTGATCAACGATTTCCGTCCCGGGACGAAGTTCGATCCCTATCTCGGCATCGGGATCGGTTACGCCGCTGTGCATTACGGGAATTACAACGGCTACAACCCCAGCACCGGCACGTGGTCCTCCCTCAGCAGCCTGGACAGCGTCTTCGCCTACCAGGTGCTGGCCGGTTTCAAGCTCAACCTGTCCCGGTCCATTGCGCTCGACCTGGCCTACAACTGGTTCGTATTGAGCGATCCGTCGTTGCAGGAGCCGCGAAGCGCCGGCTTTGCCAGTACCAAGTCGAGCTACCGCACCAACAGCCTGGTGCTGGGCCTTGACTGGTCGTTCTGAGTCGGCCGCTTTTTAGAGTACAGACTACCCAAGGAGGGCAAGCCATGGCCAATAGCGTTGGATACCACGAACCACTCGATGAGCTTTCGCCGAAAACCCGCCAGATGCATCAGGCGCTGACGTCGCTGCAGGAAGAGCTGGAAGCGGTCGACTGGTATCAACAGCGCGCCGACGCCTGCACCGATTCCGCGCTCAAGGAAATCCTGCTGCACAACATGCGCGAGGAGGTCGAGCACGGGTGCATGGTGCTGGAATGGCTGCGCCGCAACAGCGAGACCTTCGACAAGGAGTTGCGCACCTACCTGTTCGGCAAGGGCGAGATCACGCACCTCGAAGAAGAAGACCACGGGTAAAGCGGGCGGTCATGGCATCGATCTCGGGTGCGGGCGGGCCGTCACGCACCTGGCGCGTCCTGTCGATCGACGGCGGAGGTGTCCGCGGTTATTACGCCGCACTCTTGATAAAGAGGTTATGCGAGGCCCGTCCCGGCTGGCTGGATGCCATCGACCTGGTCGCCGGCACGTCGACCGGCGCGATCATAGCGCTCTCCCTTGCGCTCGAGATGGCGCCCGTGGACATCGCGTCGATCTACGCGCGCGAGGCCGACCGCATCTTCACGACAAGCCTCGTCGACCGCGTCCTTGACGCCGGGGGACTGATCGGCCCGCGCTACGATGTGCGCCGCTATGCGGCGATATTGCGCCAGGTCTTCCGTGACGCGCGCTTCTCCGACCTCAAGCGCAGGGTCATGGTGCCCGCCTTCGACTTGAGCGACGATAACCCCGACCCGGCGCGCCGCCGCTGGAAAGCGCGCCTGCTCCACAACCTGGCGGGCCCGGAGGCGGTGCCCGATCTGCTGGTCCGGCGCGCGGCACTGTATTCGAGCGCGGTGCCGGCCGTGTTCGCCACGGCCGACGGTTACATCGACGGGGGCGCGTTCGCCGCGAATCCCGCGCTGTGTGCCCTGACGCTCAGCCTGGACCGGACGGCCCTGCCGGAACCGGCGTTACTCGATTCGGTGCGGTTGTTTTCCATCGGTACCGGGTGCAGTCCATTGCACATCGAGGGGGAACGCCTGCAGTGGGGCCTCAGCCAGTGGGCCCGTCCGCTGATCGGGGTGATGTTCGATGCCGGCGTCGAGATGGTCGACTATCAGTGCAGGCAGCTGCTCGGGGGGCGCTACCACCGGCTCAATCCCTGGCTCGACGGCAAGGAGATCGAGCTGGACGACGCAGCCGCGCTACCCGTGCTGCGCGAGGCGGCCGGGAAAGTGGACCTGGGCGAAACGCTCGCGTGGCTCGACCGGAGCTGGGCGTGAACCTCTACCTGCGGCTGTTGTGGCTGTGGCTCGCAACGCTGGGAAAACCGGCGGAGCCTCGCCTGACCGCCTCGCGTCTCAGGTTGCGTGTATGGCCCAATGACCTCGATCTTTTTGCGCACGTCAACAACGGGCGCTACCTGACGCTGATGGACCTGGGCCGCCTGCACATCGTGATGCGCTCCGGCTTGTTGAAAGTCATGCGCGAGCGCCAATGGCACGCGGCGGCCGCGGCGATCGAGATTCGTTTCCGCCGCCCGCTCAAGCTCTGGCAACGCTACGAGCTGCTGACCGGGATCGTGGACTGGGACGAGCACTGGTTCCTGTTCGAGCAACGTTTCGAAAGCGGGGGAAAGGTGTATGCGCGCGCCCTGGTCAAGGCGCAGTTCCGGCATCGGCGCGAGCGTGTGCCGATCGCGACCGTGCTGGAACTGGTCGGTATGCGGGGCGAGCATGCCCCGGCGCATGGCGCGCTGGTGTCCGGCCTGGCGGGTAACGTCGAGTACGACGACTAGCCCCCGGCTTGATAATCGCCCTCGCCGGCCGCATATTAGGTCGTATTCGTTGCCCGGCCGGGCGAAATCCCCTGAATAGCGGAGCGAGCCATGAGTGACGCCGAACGCCGGATTACCCGCACCGTGAATGCGCATCGCCAGCGCGAGGGCGGCGGATTCGTCGTCCGCCGTCCTTTCCCGACCATGGGGCTGGACGCCGTCGACCCTTTCCTGCTGATCGATGAAATGGGCCCCGCCGATTATGGCCCGGGCGAAGCGGTCGGCGCGCCCGACCATCCGCATCGCGGTTTCGAAACCGTGACTTACATGATCGAGGGCGAATTCGAACACGAGGATTCCGCCGGCCACCGCGGTAACCTGCGACCCGGCGACGTGCAGTGGATGACGGCGGGGGCGGGCATCATCCACTCGGAAATGCCCTCCGCCGAGATTCGGCGCGACGGCGGGCGCGTGCACGGGTTCCAGATCTGGGTGAACCTGCCGGCCGCGGACAAGATGATGCGCCCCCGTTACCAGGAGCTCAGCTCGGAGCAGATCCCCACCGCGAAGAGCGAGGACGGCCTGGCGCGGGCCAAGGTGGTGGCCGGCGAGGCGCTCGGCGTCAAGGCCGCGATCGATACCCGGATCCCCATTGTGTTCCAGGACTGGACACTCGAGCCCGGCGCCGACGTGCGGGTCGGAATACCGGAGTCGGAACAGGCAATGGTGTACGTCTTCGATGGAGTCATGCATGCCGGCGAAAAGGGCGACGAAGTGCGCGACGGGCAGCTCGGCATTTTCGGCGCGGGCGAAACGGTGCGCCTGGCCAACAAGGGGACGCGGGGTACGCGTTTCCTGTTGCTCGCCGGGGCCCCGATAAACGAGCCGGTGGCCCGTTACGGGCCGTTCGTCATGAATACCGAGGCGGAGTTGCGCCAGGCCTTCGACGACTTCCGTTCCGGCCGCATGGGCGCGATCACGCGCGAAGCGCAAATCGGGTAAGGAACCTCTTCTATTATGAAATCACCGATTCTCCAGCGGATAGAAGGACGCGTTCACAAGCTCGACGAAAGCATGCGGGTACGTCGCCTGCTGCCGTCCCCCGAGCATCGCGCCATCGGACCGTTCGTATTCCTCGATCACATGGGACCGGTCGACCTGAGCGCGGACCGGGCCATGGACGTGCGCCCGCATCCGCACATCGGCCTGGCGACCGTGACCTACCTGTGGGACGGGCGGATCGAGCACCGCGACAGCCTCGGTAACACGCAGGTAATCGAGCCGGGCGCGGTCAACTGGATGAGCAGCGGAAGCGGGATCGTGCATTCCGAGCGCACCGCGGCGGAGGACCGCGGCAAGCCGCAACGGTTGCACGGGCTCCAGTTCTGGGTCGCGCTGCCGTTGGCGCGGGAACAGAGCGAACCCTGGTTCGAGCATACGGATGCGGCGGCCCTGCCGTCGCTCACCGTGGGTGATGCCAAGGTGCGTGTGGTCGCGGGCGAGGCCTACGGTGCGCATTCGCCCGTGTCGGCGAATGTCGACCTGTTTTATGTCGATGCCCACCTGCCCATGGAGGGACGCTTGCCGGTGCCCGCCGGGCATGAGCAACGCGCCGCCTATGTGATTGACGGAGCCCTGAAAGTGGGCGATGAAACCGCACAGGCGGGCGAGATGCTCGTGTTCGAGGCGGGTGTGGACCTGGAACTCAATGCCCCGCGGGAAGCGCACGTCGTACTGTTCGGTGGCGCTCCGCTGGATGCGCCGCGTCACGTATGGTGGAACTACGTCGCAAGTGACGAGGCGTTCCTCAAGAATGCACAACAGGCCTGGCGCGACGACGCACTGGGCCATGTGGAAGGCGACCCGGAACGGATTCCTCTGCCCGGGAACCGCCCCTCGGTGCGCCTGCTGCCGGAATAAATTCCTTACGCTTTTGATTTGCGCCGGCGGATTCAACTTTGAAGTGCAACGGGGATGTTGAAGAATACTTCATGGGGCGT
>OBLK01000042.1_pt1 | contig 56819 bp, 52 predicted proteins | sample 1518871 | NCBI WGS metagenome assembly OBLK01 (sample SAMEA2464837, study PRJEB22497) | soil metagenome | biome: Grassland; feature: Farmland; material: Clay | place: Australia | collected 2013-02-01 | depth 0.8 m
CTGTTCGACCGCTACTCGCGCGAGGCCGGCAAGGAGCAGTACCTCATCCCGTACTTCATCGCCGCCCACCCCGGCACGAGCGACGAGGACATGCTGGAGCTCGCGCTGTGGCTGAAGCGCAATGGCTTTCGCGCCGACCAGGTGCAGGCGTTCCTCCCCTCGCCCATGGCGAGCGCCACGGCCATGTACCACTCCGCCAAGAATCCCCTGAAGCGCATCCGCCGCTCCGGCGGCGATGTGCGCGTGCCGAAGGGCCTGAAGGTGCGCCGGCTCCACAAGGCCTTCCTGCGCTATCACGATCCGGCGAACTGGCCGGTGCTGCGCGAGGCGCTGCGGCGCATGGGCCGTGCCGATCTGATCGGCAGCGGCAAGCGGCATCTGGTGCCGGCATACCAGCCCGCGGGCGCCGGCAGCAATGGACCGGGGTCCCGCGTCGGGCCGCGTCCCCCGTCCTCCGCGGCTCGAGCGCAGGGTTCCCAGTCCCCCTTGGGTCGCGACGGGGGCTCTCAGAGCGCCCGGCCTTCCCGGTCCGGCGCCCGAGGCACCACCGCGTCGAGGCCATTCCGTACCCAGCACACCGGCCTGCCGCGCGGACCCAGGCGCTGAGGTGTCCGGCCGCGGCGAGGGCGTAGAATCCTTCGGTGGACAGTCGTATTCAGCGTGACCTCGTGCCCGGCTCGAGAGCCGGGACCTGCGCGGGCATCGGATGAAACCCGGCATGGGCATCAAGTGTTGCATTGCGGGAGCGCTCTGTGCGCTCGTGCTCGGCCCGGCGTCGTCCGCGGCCGCCGCCGGCGCGGAGCCTCTCACCGCGATTTTTCTCGTTGCCCGAGGCAGGCTTTCCGACCCTTATTTCGGGCACTCGGTCGTCCTGGTGATGAACAACCTGGGGCCCGCCCCCGTCGGCATCATCATCAACAGGCCGACTTCGGTTCCCGTCTCGCGCCTGTTCCCCGATATCAGGCGTCTCGCGCGGGTGCGCGACACGGTGTATTTCGGCGGACCCGTCGAGATCCGCTCCGTGTGGTTTTTGTTTCGTGCCCGCGGATCGTTCCCGCACGCCGTTCAGGTACTGCGCGGCGTGTATCTGAGCGCCGACCCGGAGCTGCTGCTGCGCCTGCTCGAGCGCCGCAGCCCCATGCGGGATCTGCGCATCTATGCCGGCCACGCGGGCTGGGCGCCGGGTCAGCTGCAGAGCGAGATCGCGCGGGGCTTCTGGACCCTGCGCCGCGCCGATGCGTCGGCGATCTTCAGCGGCAAGGGCGGATATCCCTGGCCTGGGCCGCGGGCCCCGAAACACGGCATGCGGCCCGCGTCCACGCAACACCTGACCAAGGCGGTGCTATTGCGCTGCGCACGGGCCGTTCACGCTCCGGGCGACCTGAAGCGCAGCACCCAGGCGGCGAACGCTTCGAGGTACTGTCCCAGAAACCGGCGCGTCGGCTCATCGGTGAGCCGGCCTTCGGCATCGAACTTCTCGTGCGCCCGGAAGACGAGCAGCTCCGGCTGCGGCATCGCGTAGCAATTGGTGAATTCGAAGGCCTGGCGGAGCTGACTCTGGCCCCGCGCCGCGCCGGTGATGCCGGGCGAGGCGCCGATGATCCCCGCCGGCTTGCCGTTGAGCACCGATCCGCGCGGCGGCCGCGATGCCCAGTCGATCGCGTTCTTCATCACTCCCGGGACGCCGTGGTTGTACTCCGGGGTTGCGATCAGCACGGCATCGGATCGCGAGATCGCCTGCTTGAGCGAGGCTACGCCCTCGGGATCGCCCTGTGCCTCGACATCGGCGTTGTAGAGCGGGACCTGCGCCAGATCGAACGCCTCGATGCTCATGCCCGCGGGCGCCACTTCCTGCGCGGCGCGAATCAGCGCCCGATTGTATGAGCCGGCGCGCAGGCTGCCGCCGAGGCCAAGAACGCGAATGGTGGGCTGTGACCGGCGAGTCGCCATGGCTGATCTCCCGCAACTGGAGCAAGCGGCTGTGTTTAAGATAGCCTATGCCAACGGAGGCGGCGATGCAGCCTGGGCCGCACCGGCCGCCCGGCAGCGGCACAGCGTCGAGGTATCCCATGATCACCTTTCGCGATCGCATGGCACGCGGCCTCAGCCGCACGGGGTGGCTGGAGAGCCGTCATACCTTCTCGTTCGGGGAGTATCGGGATCCGCGCCACATGGGATTCCGCAGCCTGCGCGTCATCAACGAGGACCGCGTCGTGCCCGGCGCCGGCTTTGCGACGCACGGCCACAAAGACATGGACATCATCTCGATCGTTCTCGAGGGCACGCTCGAGCACAAGGACAGTCTGGGCAACGGCGCGCGGATCAGGCCGGGCGAGGTGCAGCGCATGAGCGCCGGCAGCGGAATCACGCACAGCGAATTCAATCCATCGACGGCCGAGCCGGTGCATTTCCTGCAGATCTGGATCGTTCCGGACCGCCTGGGATTGCCCCCGAGCTACGAGCAGCGGGAGTTCCCGCTCGAGCAGCGGCGCGGGCGGCTGCGGCTCGTGGCGGCGCCGGACGGCGCGCAGGGCGCGCTCACCGTGCACCAGGATGCGCGCCTGTTCGCCGGCGCTCTCCGGGCCGGCGAGACGGTCAGACACATGACGAAGCCCGGCCGTGGCCTGTGGCTGCAGGTGACCCGAGGCATCGTTGCGCTGAACGGCACGGAGATGCGCGAGGGTGACGGCGCCGCGGCGGAGGACGAAACGGACATCACCCTCGATGCCGACACGGACGCCGAGGTCCTGCTGTTCGACCTCGGCTGAGGCGCCGGCCCGCGCGAACGGCGCTTGCCCGGCGGCGCACCGGGGCGGTGCTTGCAATCGACCCGCGCGCAACGCATGATCGGCGCGTTCCTGCCGCCATCAAACCAACATATATCCCGATAAAGGGGGCTCGATGGGACTGAAGATCATCGGAGCGGGCTTCGGCCGCACCGGCACGCTCTCGACGTTCGCGGCGCTGAATCAACTCGGCTTCCCCTGCTACCACATGAAGGAAGTCATCCTCAACAAGGACAACAAGGGACATCTGGATTTCTGGCGCAAAGTGGCCAACTCCCCGCCCGGAACCCGCCACGAGTGGAGCCGGGTGTTTGCCCGGTACGCCGCCACCGTCGACAACCCGGCCTGCTGCGTGTGGCGTGAGCTGCTGAGCGAGTACCCGCAAGCGAAGGTGCTGCTCACCCTGCATCCGCGCGGCCCGGAAGCCTGGTACGACAGCACGATCGACACGATCTACTTCACCGAGACGCTCTGGCAGTTCAAGGTGCTCACGTGGCTCACGCCGTTCGGCCGGAAATTCGGCGATGTGTCGCACAAGCTGATCTGGGGCCGGACGCTCAAGGGCGTGATGGGCGAGAAGTCGCGGGCCGTGGCGCGTTACGCCGCCTATATCGAGGAGGTGAAGGCGGCGGTTCCGCCGGACCGGCTGTTGGTCTTTCAGGCGACCGAGGGATGGGGTCCCTTGTGCCGGTTCCTCGGCGTGCCGGAGCCGCCGGAGCCGTTTCCGAACCTCAACGACCGCGATGAGATCAAGCAGACGATCCGCAACCTGATCAAAGGCTGCTATCTGACGCTCGCGGCCTACGTCGCCGGCGGTGCCGCGCTCGCGGGCGCGCTGTGGTGGGTGTTGCGATAGCCTGAGCTCCGCCAGGGGAGGGCGGAGGCCGGCCCGCCCCCGGCCGTCGAAGGCATTCTCACGATCGCCGCCATACGAGCGTGCGGTTGTTCGCCGGCATCGCACGATCCTCCACCAGACGCAATCCGGCCGATTGCGCCAGCGCGTCGACCGCGGCGAAATCGCGAATGCCGCTGACCGGCGAGCGCTGCTTCAGCCAGGCGTCGAAGGCGGCATTGCTCGGACTGGTGAAGGCGCCGCCGTAGTTGAAAGGACCATAGGCGGCGAGCACGCCATTCTCCGTGAGAATCCCGGGCAGCGCGGCGAACAGGGCGCGTACGCCCGCCCAGCTCATGATGTGCAACGTGTTCGCCGTGAACACGGCATCGAACCGCGCCACGGGCCAGGGGCCGAAGACATCGAGTGCGAGTGGCGGCGGCAGGTTCGGCAGGCGTGCCTGCTCGAGCCACAGTCCGATGCCCGGAAGGCTCCCTTCGAGGTCCGAGGTCTGCCAGATCAGGTGCGGCAGGGCTGCGGCGAAGTGCACCGCGTGCTGTCCGGTCCCGCTGCCGACCTCGAGCACCCGGCGCCGGTCGGCGAAGTGCTCGAGCAGCACCTCGAGGATCGGATCCCGGTTGCGCTCGCAGGCCTCGGCATAAGGTTTGGGCTCGGTCATGGCCGCCCATCATAGCCAAACCCGTGTGATGCGTCGCCGCGCGCACCCGCCGCATGCGCGTGCGGTCCCGTCGTTCGCAAGAAACTCGCGCATCGGCTTGGAAAGTTCTGAGGCGTCGTGCCACGATTGCGGCACTCGATACCTCCGCGCCGATGATGATGCGGTGCCGTGGCAATGGCTGCATGCGTCCGGCGGCCGGGCGATTTGCGTCGGACGCAGATGTTGTTCCGGGTCGGGGAGAGGCGTGCACATGAAGCGGGAGACGACCACCTCGCGAACCGGCGGCGCGGCCGGCGGGCGGGTTTCCATACGGCCGGCGCGCAGCGGCGATGCGCCGCAGCTGGCACGGCTGGCGGGCGAGCTCGGTTACCCGACCGAGGCTGATGAGATGCGGCTGCGCCTCCAGAAGATCGCATCCCGCACCGATCACGCGGTCTTCGTGGCCGAGCGCGGCGCGCCGGCGCCTGGACAGCCGAGCCCTTCCAACGGCGGGGCAGGGGAGGACATCCTGGGGTGGGTGCATGTGGCCCGGGAAATGCTGCTCGAATCCGGCGAAACCGCCGAGATCCTGGGGTTGGTGGTCGATGGCAGCTCGCGCAGGGGGGGAGTCGGCCGGCGGCTCGTCACGGCTGCCGAGGACTGGGGTCGGGCGCTCTCTCTGCGGCAGATCGTCGTGCGCTCGAACGTCACACGGGAGGAGGCCCACCGGTTTTATCCGGCACTGGGCTACCTGCTCGCCAAGACGCAACGGAAATACGCGAAGGAGCTCCGCGATCCGTCCACCGCCTGAGGTCGTGGCTCGCGACGAAGCACATGCTTTTCGTGTGCCAGCAAGCATCGCCGGCGTGCATCTTGTGCCTGCGCAGTGAGTTCCGCTGGAAATTGCCTCGCGGCGGCACCGCCGCGGCTGCGAGCTACACGGCGGCCAGCGCCAGGGCGCAGGGCTCCGACACCTTGAGGGTCAACAGCCCGTCGGCGCGCGTACGGCCGAGGTTGATCGCGGCGACCGGTTTGCCGGACTGCGCGGCCGCCTGCACGAAGCGGTAGCCGGAATAGACCATCAGCGAGGAGCCGACCACGAGCACGGCGTCGGCCCGCTCGAGCCGCTGCATCGCCGCATCGACCCGGGGGCGGGGGACGCTCTCTCCAAAGAACACGACGTCCGGCTTCAGCAGCCCGCCGCAGCGGGCGCACGCGGGCACCGCGAATTCCCCGAACGGCAGTCCATCGAGGTCGGCGTCGCCATCGGGGGCCGGCCGTCCCAGCAGCCCGGCCCACCCGGGGTTGTGGCGCAGCAGCTCGGCCTGCAGCGCCTCACGGGACACGCAGCCATGACAGTCCATACACAGGACCTGATCGAGCCGCCCATGCAGGTCGATCACCCGCATGCTTCCGGCAGCCTGATGCAGTCCGTCGACGTTCTGCGTGACCAGCAGCTCCAGACGACCCTGCCGCTCGAGGCGCGCCAGAGCTCCGTGCGCTCCGTTGGGCCGCGCCCGGCGCAAGCGCCGCCAGCCGGCGAGGCTCCGTGCCCAATAGCGTTGGCGCGTCGCGGCGCTGCCCATGAACGCCTGATAGGTGACGGGCGGCGAGCGCTTCCATTCGCCGTTCGCATCGCGATAGTCCGGGATGCCCGAATCGGTGCTGACGCCGGCCCCGGTCAGGACGAAAAGCCTGCGGTGTCGGGCGATGAAGTCGCGGAGCGAGAGTGTCTGCATGTGCAGCGGAGTCCGCGGCCACTATAGCCCGGGGGCGTTTCAGCGTCACCTGCTGGAGACTGCGGATGGAGGAAGAACACGCCCGGCCGGGAATGGCCGTTCGCTCTCGCGATGGCGGTCTTCCGGCAGCGCCGGCGCCGTCTGGAGCGAATGCCGGTCAGAGGCGGATCAGGCCGGTGAAGAGCCGCGGTTAGCCACGATCAGGGTTGTCTCGTCCGGTATCGCGCTGTGGCGCCGCTTGACGGGCTTGGCCAGCAGGTATCGATCGCCCAGCCAGGCTATCGCCCTGGCTCTCGCCGCGCTGTAATCGACGACCCACGCACTCATTCGCTCATCGCTGCTTGTCTGTCGCATTGCATTGCCCTCGCTGCATCACTGCCCAGTTGGCGCTTTCGGCCACCCGCGCCTGGAAAGAATGTTCCGGATTCATGCAATGTCCGGCACAGCGTATCGAGCAACGTTTGTGCCACCTTTGGAAATCGCAAGAAAATCAGCTGCTTGGTCTTTCGGCAGCGGCTGCTGGAAGACTAATGTGTAAGGTGCTCCGACACATCGCAGTGGTGCCCCGGGCACTGGGTGCGGCAGGTCGGGAGGCGGCTCGTTACCGGGCGAGACCGGCTTCGGCCAGTCCCGCCGGATTGCGCGGCGATTCCTGCCGGCCAACACTTCCTTCAGCGCGACGGTCACTCGGATCTCGCCCGGCAGGTTGGCATCCCCGAGCCCGACATGGCGCAGATGCCCGTCAGGGACGAGCTCGACATACTGTCGCTCGAGCGAGTGGCTTTGGCCATTCGCAACCGGTCCGCTGGCCGCCGCGCTGCCCGCGAGACGAACGTTCGCGTGCGATCACGGGTGTCCGTGTTGTTTTCAGGTCCGCGGGCGGCCCAATCCGCGGCGAGCCCGGGACGGGCGTGAGATGCGCGTGAAGCACGCGGCGCGCCGCGGCAAACCGGTGACACGGACTGCGTAACGAGTTGCCGGGGCTCGCCCGGAGGGGGTATGGTGGCCAGCTTATGAGGGCCTCGCTTCGTGCGCTCGCGATGGTGCTGGCGGGTCTGGCGGCCGGCGCTCCCGCCCTCGCAGTACCGGCGCCGCCATCCTCCACGCCGGCGGTTCCCGAGGCGGCAGCCGCCGTGCCGGTGACCGGACTCGAGCTCCGTGGCGCGATCGGCCCGGCCACCGCGCAATACATCGTGAACGGCCTGCACACGGCCGCCGCCCGCGGCAGCCCCTTCGTCATCCTGCGGATCGACACCCCGGGCGGCCTCGAGACTTCCATGCGGCAGATCATCAAGGCCATCCTGGCATCGCCGATCCCGGTGGTGGGCTATGTCGCGCCTTCCGGGGCGCGGGCCGCGAGTGCCGGCACTTACATCCTCTACGCCTGCCATGTTGCCGTCATGGCCCCCGCCACCAATGTCGGCGCGGCCACGCCGGTGACGCTCGGAGGCTCGGAGCCCGCCCCGCCGGCGCATCCGGCCGGATCGGGAAAGAAAGCCGCGGCGCGGCCGCCTGGGCCGCGGATGACGGCCGAGCAGCGCAAGGTCCTGAACGACTCCATCGCCTACATCCGCTCCCTGGCGCAACTGCGCGGCCGCAACGCGGACTGGGCCGAGCAGGCGGTGCGGGGCGCGGCCAGTCTGCCGGCGCAGGATGCGCTGGCCAGGCACGTCATCGACTTCATCGCGCCCGACCAGGCGAGCCTGCTCGCTCAACTGAACGGCCGCGAGGTCAGCGTCCTGGGCCGCGAGATGCGCTTGGATACGGCGGAAGCGCGGGTGGTATGGCTGAAGCCCGACCTGCGCACCCGGCTGCTCGCCATCATCACCAACCCGATGATCGCCTACGGGCTGCTGCTGATCGGTCTCGGGGGGCTGATTTTCGAGGGCTATCATCCCGGCGGCGTGCTGCCCGGGGTGGTGGGCGTGGTCTCGCTCCTGGTGGCCCTGTTCGCCTTTCAGCTTCTGCCCACCGATTTCTCCGGCCTGGTGTTGATCCTGGTCGGCGCCGGCATGATGGCCGCCGAGTTCTTCTTCCCGACCTACGGCTCGCTCGGCATCGGCGGGCTCATCGCCCTCGTGATCGGCTCGCTCATCCTGTTCGATTCGAATGCGCCGGGCATGCGCATCAGCCGCTCGCTGATCGGCGGAATCGCCACCGTGGGGGGACTCGCCATCCTTGGGATCGTGTATCTTGCCGCCCGTGCGCACCGCCGTCCCCAGTCCACCGGCGTGCAGACCATGGTCGGCGCGACGGTGGAGGCGATGGAGAATTTCACGTCCCACGGACGGGTTCGCTACGGCGGCGAGCTGTGGAACGCCGAAAGCCCCGCACCCCTGAAGCAAGGGCAGCGGGCGCGGATCGTGAAGGTCGAGGGTCTGAAGTTGTGGGTCGAGCCGCTGTAACGGCCGGCGATGTCGGGAGGAGTCCATGCCTTATTTAATCGCAGTTGTCGTCCTGATCGCGCTGCTGCTGTTCAGCGCCATCCGGATCCTGAACGAGTACGAGCGGGCGGTGATGTTCACGCTGGGCCGGTTCACCGGCATCGCCGGGCCGGGCATCATGTTTCTCTGGCCGGTGTTGCAGAGGATGGTCAAGGTGGATCTGCGCGTCATCGTGCTCAATGTCCCCAAACAGGACGTCATCACCCGTGACAACGTGACCGTGAAGGTCAACGCGGTGGTCTACTTCCGCATCGTCGATCCGGGACACGCCATCATCCAGGTGGCCAATGTCTGGGAGGCGACCAGCCAGGTTGCGCAGACCACGCTTCGCTCGGTGCTCGGCCAGCACGAGATGGACGAGCTGCTCTCGCAGCGCGACAAGTTGAACGCCGACATCCAGCGGATCCTCGACGAGACCACCGAGGCCTGGGGTGTCAAAGTGACCAACGTCGAGCTGAAGGACATCGATCTCGACGAGAGCATGGTTCGCGCCATGGCCCGCCAGGCCGAGGCCGAGCGCAACCGGCGCGCCAAGGTCATCAACGCCGAGGGCGAGAAGCAGGCCGCGCAGACGCTGGCCGAGGCGGCGAAGTCCCTCGCGCAGGAGTCGAGCGCGCTGCAGCTGCGCTATCTGCAGACCCTAGCCGACATCTCGCACGACAAATCGCAGCTGATCGTATTTCCGCTGCCGATCGACCTGTTCGGTCCGTTGCTCGAGCGGATCGGCGGGGCGCCGCGCCAGGGTTGAGCGGCATGGCCGATGGCGAAGCGCCGGGGCGGTTGCCCATCGCGGCGGCCGCGGTGCTGCTGGCATTGGCGACCGTGGCGGGAGCGGTGGGCGCGCACGTGCTGTCCGCTCATTGGGCACCCGCGCGGATGCGCGCGTACGACGTCGCCGTGCGTTACCAGTTCTACCAGGCGCTCGGACTGTTCGGCATGGGCTTGTGGCTGAGCCGGCGCAGGCCCGATGACCTGCCGCCGCCGAAGCGGCGGGCGCTGCGGTGGTGCACTGCGGTGGCGGGCGCGTTGCTCGTGGCGATCGTGCTGTTCTGCGGCGGTCTCTACGCGTTGTGCTTCGGCGCGCCGCGCTGGGTGGGAATGGTGACCCCGGCCGGCGGGACGCTGTTCATCGTCGCGTGGGTGGGCTTCGCGCTGGGTGTGTGGCGCAGCTAGAGCGCGCATCGTTGTCGAGCTCCGGGCTGCCCATCGATGCGGCGCTTCCGGCGCTGCGGCGCGCGCTGGCGGAGCGCTCCTGCGCCGTGCTGACCGCTCCGCCCGGCGCCGGCAAGAGCACGGTGGTGCCGCTCGCGCTGATGGACGAATCCTGGGCGGCCGGCAAACGCCTGCTCATGTTGGAGCCGAGGCGGCTGGCCGCGCGCGCGGTCGCGCAGCGAATGGCGGCGACGCTGAATGAGCCGATAGGCCGTACCGTCGGCTATCGTATGCGCCGGGACACGCGCGTCTCGCGCGATACGCGCATCGAAGTCGTCACGGAAGGGGTGCTGACCCGGATGCTGCAGACCGACCCGGCGCTGGAGGGCGTCGCGGCGCTGGTGTTCGACGAGTTCCACGAGCGCAGCCTGCAGGCGGACCTCGGCCTGGCGATGGCGTTGGATGCGCGCAGGAACCTGACACCGGATCTCAGGATGCTGGTGATGTCCGCGACGCTGGAGACCGCCGCGGTCTCCCGGCTGCTCGGCGACGCTCCCGTCGTCGGTGTGCAGGGCCGGACCTTCCCCATCGAGACGCGCTTCGCGGGCAAGGGGCTGCCGCCGCTGCCGGATGCGCAGGCGCGCGGGGAAGAGGGTCCCGAGCCGCTCGTGACGCGGCTCATCCTGCGGGCGCTCGCCGAGCAGGACGGCGACGTGCTGGTGTTCCTGCCCGGCGCGCGCGAGATACGCCGGGTGGAATCGTTGCTCGAGACCGCGGGGACCGCCGCCCACGCGCGCATCCTGCCGCTGTACGGCGATCTCCCGCCCGACCGGCAGGATGCCGCGCTGGCCCCCGTCCCCGGCGCCCGCCGCATCGTGCTCGCCACCAACATCGCCGAGACCAGCCTCACCATCGAGGGCGTGCGCGCGGTGGTCGATTCCGGCCTGGTGCGCCGTTTGAAGTTCGACCCATCCACCGGCATGAGCCGGCTTACGGTGCAGCGTATCTCGCGCGCCTCGGCCGATCAGCGTCAGGGCCGCGCCGGGCGTCTCGGCCCCGGCGTGTGTTACCGCGCCTGGAGCGAGGGAGCCCACCGGACCCTGGCGCCGTTCACGCCCGCGGAGATCGTGGAGGCGGACCTCGCGCCCCTGGCGCTGGAGCTCGGCTGCTGGGGCGCGCGCGAGGCCAACGAGCTCGACTGGCTCGATCCACCGCCCGCGGCCACGCTGGCGAGCGCACGCGACCTGCTCCTTAGGCTCGGTGCGCTCGATCGCGAAGGGCGCGCCAGCGCCCACGGCCGGGAGATGGCCCGCCTGGGTGTGCATCCCCGCCTGGCGCACATGTTGCTGCGGGCGCGGGCCATGGGCTCGTTGCCCCTGGCCGCCGATCTGGCCGCGCTGCTGTCGGAGCGCGATCCGCTGCGCGGGCCCGCGGCCGGGCGCGATGCCGACATCCGCAGCCGTCTCGACATTCTGCGGGGCGAGGGCGGCGGGGACGCGGATCGGTTTCTGATCCGGAACGTCCAGGGCACGGCCCGGGACCTGGCCCGCCGGCTCCGGACGGCGTCCGTGCCAACGTCCGGCACCGGGCCGGAGGGCGCCGGCTCCGTGGGCGCACTGCTCGCGCTCGCCTTCCCGGACCGCATCGGCCGGCGGCGCGGCGGGCCGGACGGCCGCTTCACGCTGGCCAACGGCCGGGGCGCTCACTTCCCTCAGCCGCAGAGTCTCTCGCAGCAGGAGCTCATCGTCGCCGTGAGCCTGGACGACCTCGGCCGCGATGCACGCATCCTGCTGGCCGCACCGCTCGAGCGCGCGGACCTGGAGGCCGTCCTGCCCGAGCGCCTCGAGTGGCGCCAGAGCGTGCAGTGGAGCCGGCGCGAGCAGGCCGTGCTCGCGCGGCGGGAGCTGCGGCTGGATGAGTTGGTGCTGGAAGAGCGTGTCCTGGCCGACGTGCCGGAGCAGCAGGCGAGCCAGGCCATGCTCGAGGGGGTGCGCGAGCTCGGGATCGGTGCGCTTGCCTGGACACGGGAGGCGAGAGACCTCCAGGCACGTGTGGCGTTCGTGCGGCGGCTCGGGGCGGGGTACGAGGACTGGCCTGACCTGTCCGACACCGCGCTGCTCACCTCGTTGGACGGGTGGATCACGCCGTGGCTTTCCGGGGTGACCCGCCGGGAGCACTTGGCGCGCATTCCTCTGCAAGAGGCGCTGCTCGCGCGGTTGAGTTGGGAGCAGCGCCGCCGGCTCGATGCGCTGGCGCCCGTGCAGCTCACCATGCCCAGCGGATCGCGCATCCGCGTCGACTATCTCGACGAGAGCGCCCCGGCGGTATCCGTGCGCCTGCAGGAAGTGTTCGGCCTGGAAGCGACCCCGAGGCTCGGCGGCGGGCGGGTGCCCGTGACCTTCAAGCTGCTCTCGCCGGCGCATCGCCCCGTGCAGGTGACGCGCGACCTGGCCGGCTTCTGGCGCGGCTCCTACAGCGAGGTCCGCAAGGATCTGCGCGGCCGCTATCCCAAGCACTACTGGCCCGAGAACCCGCTCGAGGCACGGCCGGTGCGGGGCGTGCGGCGGCGGCCCTGAGCCGGTACACTGCGTGCTGCATTTCCCCTCAGCCGCCCATGCACCGCGCCAGGGAGTCATGACAACCAAGAAAGCCGAGGCCGCGCAGGCGGCGGCCATCGACATCCGTTTCGGTCAGGTCGGCCTGATCCAGGTGCTCATCTGGACCACCGATCCGGGCGCCATACTCGATGAGCTGACCGGACGTGTTGCGACCGCACCGAGGTTCTTTCAGCGCACCGCCGTGTCGCTCGACCTCGGACCGCTCGGCCGCGAGCCCACGGTGGAAGAGATGCGGGGTGTGCTGGAGGCCGTGCGCCGCGCCGGCATGTGTCCGATCGCTCTGGCGAGCGGCTCCGACGCCGCGCAGGCGCTGTCCAAACCGCTCGATCTGCCGGTGTTGCCGCCCTTCAGGCAGTTCCGCCCGCCGCGCCAGGCCGTGCAGCAGGCCGAGGCGGCGCGGCCCGCGCTCGTGCCGGCCGAGCAACCCGAGCCGGGAGGGACCGCGCTGTTGCATCACCAGCCGGTGCGCTCCGGCCAGCGCCTGTATGCGCGCGCCCGCGACCTGGTGATCACCGCCACGGTCGGCGCCGGTGCCGAGGTGATCGCCGACGGCTGCGTGCATGTCTACGGCGCGCTGCGCGGGCGGGCGGTGGCCGGAGCGCGCGGCGAGGCCGCATCCAGGGTGTTCTGTCAGGAATTCCGCGCGGAGCTGGTGTCCATCGCCGGCGTGTTCCGCGTGTTCGAGACATTGCCGCCGAAGCTGGCGGGCAAACCGGTACAGGCGTGGCTGGATGGCGACGACTTGCATTTTGAGAGGCTGGGCGCTTGAGTGCGGCCTTGCCCAACAGAATTTTCGGGGAGAAAAAATTGAGTGAGATCATCGTGGTGACTTCGGGCAAGGGCGGGGTGGGCAAGACCACCACCTCGGCCAGCCTGGGTTGCGGGTTGGCCCGGCGCGGCAAGCGCGTTGCGCTGATCGACTTCGACATCGGGCTGCGCAATCTCGATCTGATCATGGGCTGCGAGCGGCGCGTGGTCTACGACTTCGTCAATGTGATCAACGGCGACTGCATGCTCAAGCAGGCCCTGATCAAGGACAAGCGCCTGGAGAGCCTGCACGTGCTCGCGGCCTCGCAGACGCGCGACAAGGATGCGCTCTCGGAGGAGGGCGTGCAGCGCGTGCTCGATGAGCTCACCGGCGAGGGCTTCGACTACATCATCTGCGATTCGCCCGCGGGCATCGAGAAGGGTGCGCATCTGGCGATGTACTTCGCCGACCGCGCCGTGGTGGTGGTCAATCCGGAAGTCTCCTCGGTGCGCGATTCCGACCGCATCCTGGGGCTGCTCGCGAGCAAGACCCGGCGCGCCGCGAACGGCAACGGCGGCGTGAAGGAGCATCTGCTGCTCACCCGTTACAACCCGCGGCGGGTCGCCAGCGGCGAGATGATGAGCGTCGATGACGTGAAGGAAATCCTGGGGCTGGATGTCATCGGTGTGGTGCCGGAGTCCACCGACGTGCTGGCGGCGTCCAACTCGGGCGTGCCGGTCATTCTGAACGCGGAAAGCGATGCCGCGAGTGCCTACGATGACGCGGTCGGCCGCCTGCTCGGCGAGCAGCTGCCGCTACGCTTCCTCGAAGAGCCCAAGCGGGGCATTTTCGCCCGCATGTTCGGAGGTTGACGTGGGACTGTTGGCCTTGTTTCGAAGCAAGCCCTCCTCGGCTAGCATCGCCAAGGAGCGTCTGCGCATCATCGTGGCGCAGGAGCGCAGCACGCGTGGCGCGCCGGACTTCCTGCCGCTGCTGCGGCGCGAGCTCCTGCAGGTGATCCACAAGTACGTCAACGTGGACCCCGAAGCGGTCCAGGTGCATCTCGAGCGCGAGGCGGGCCACGAGGTGCTCGAGCTCAGCGTTGCGCTGCCGGAGAAGCCCGGCACCTGAACGGCTTGCGCTGCCCGGTGCGCGGTTGTCCACCGCCCCCCGCGGGCGGATACTGCCGGCACCGAGGCGGGCCACGAGGGGGCGCATCATGACCAATTCCGACGCCTTGCCCGTGCGGGCGGGATCCCGCGGCGCTTCCGTGGCCGGCGCGATCGCCGGCGGCGGCCTCATCGCCGGGACGGTCGACATCGGCTCGGCCTGCGTGATCAACGGGCTGTCCCCGACGATCATCCTGCACGCCATCGCGAGCGGTGTGCTCGGTGCCGCCTCCTTTCGTGACGGGGTGCCCGCGGCGCTGGCCGGCCTGGGGCTGCAGTGGCTCATGTCGCTGCTGATCGCGGCCGTCTTCGTTGCGGCGGCGATCCGGCTCTCGTGGATGCGGCGCCGTTGGATCGCCGCGGGCGTGGCCTACGGGGTGGTGGTCTATATCGTCATGAATTTCGTGGTCGTGCCGCTCTCGGCCGCGCCGTTCCACCCGCACTTCAGCCCTGCGAGAGTCATCGAGAACCTGCTTGCGATGGTCCTCTTCGGCCTCATCGTCGCGGGGATGGCCCGGGCGCTGAGCCGCCGGCCGCCGCGGTCCGCCCACGGGATATCCGCGCGGTCCTGGCGCGCGCCGGCGCTCAACACACCCCTCCGCCCTGCTCCGCCGGGGCGGCATTGGCGCGGAAGAGGTGGAACAGCTCGCGGCCCATGCCATATCCGTTGCCCTCGAGGTCGGCTGTGGCGTTGCGGCGCTCGTGCCACTCGTTTTCGCCGACCAGTGCCTCCAGCGTGCCCTTGTGGCTGTCGAGGCGGATGGGGTCGCCATCGCGCACCTTGCCGATCGGACCGCCGCACGCGCCCTCCGGTGTCAGGTGAATCGCCGCCGGCACGACGCCCGAGGCTCCGGACATGCGTCCGTCGGTCACGAGCGCCACGCGGTGGCCCTTGCTCTGAAGGGAGGCGAGCGCCGGCGTCAGTCCATGGAGCTCGGGCATGCCGTTGGCGCGCGGGCCCTGGAAGCGCACCACCACGACCACATCGCGCGCGAGCTCGCCCGCCTTGAAGGCGTGCAGTACGGCATCCTGGCTGTCGAACACGCGGGCGGGCGCCTCGATCGCGCGGTGCTCGGGCTTGACCGCCGACACCTTGATGACCGAGCGTCCAAGGTTGCCGCGCAGCAGCTTCAGCCCGCCGTCGGCGCTGAACGGATCCGATGTCCGCCGCAGCACGTCCCGGTCGCCGCTGTTGGAGGGCGAGTCGCGCCAGTCGAGACCCGCGGGGGAGAGCCACGGCTCGCGCGTGTAGGCGGCAAGCCCCTGGCCCGCCACTGTCTGCACGTCCTCGTGCATCAGTCCGGCGAACAGCAGCTCACGGACCAGAAAGCCCATGCCGCCCGCGGCATGAAAGTGATTTACGTCGGCGCCGCCATTGGGATAGATGCGCGCCAGCAGCGGCACCACCTCCGAGAGGTCGCTGAAGTCGTTCCAGTCGACGAGAATGCCGGCCGCCCGGGCAATGGCCACGATGTGCAGCGTGTGGTTGGTCGAGCCGCCGGTGGCGAGCAGGCCCACCATGGCGTTGACGATGCTGCGCTCGTCCACCACCCGCGCGAGCGGCAGGTATTCGTTGCCGAGCGCGGTGATCTGCGCCGCGCGGCGCGCAGCCGCGGCCGTGAGCGCATCGCGCAGCGCCGTGCCGGGCGACACGAAGGCGCTGCCGGGCAGATGCAATCCCATGACCTCCATCAGCATCTGGTTGCTGTTGGCGGTGCCATAGAAGGTGCACGTTCCGGCCGAGTGGTAGCTGTCGGCCTCGGATTGAAGCAGCGCGTCACGCCCCACACTGCCCTCGGCGAACAACTGGCGGATGCGGGCCTTTTCCTTGTTGGGCAGGCCCGAAGGCATGGGACCGGCGGGCACGAACAGCGCCGGCAGCTGCCCGAAGGCGAGCGCCCCGATCAGCAGCCCCGGCACGATCTTGTCGCACACGCCCAGGCACAGCGCCGCATCGAACATGCCGTGCGAGAGCGCGATGCCGGTGGCCATCGCGATCACCTCGCGGCTGAACAGCGACAGCTCCATGCCCGGCTGACCCTGCGTCACGCCGTCGCACATGGCCGGCACGCCGCCGGCGACCTGCGCGGTGGCGCCGACCTCGCGCGCGGCATGGCGGATCAGGCCGGGAAAGCGCTCGAAGGGCTGGTGGGCCGAGAGCATGTCGTTGTATGAGGTGACGATGGCGAGGTTCGGCCAGCGCAGCGCCTTCAGCGCTTCCTTGTCCGTGCCGGAGGCGGCGAAGCCGTGTGCCAGGTTGGTGCACGACAGCAGCGTGCGGGCCGGCTGGCCGGCCTGGGCCGTCATGCGTCCGAGGTAGGCCGCGCGCGAGTCGCGGCTGCGCTCGCGGATGCGCTCGGTGACTGCGCGGACGCGGGGATTCAAGGGAGGGACCTCGGACATCGGCGTCACTGCTCGCCGGGCGGCACATAGCCTTCCGGGCGGCTCGAGCCGGTGCCGAAGAAGAACTGCTCCATCTGCTGCTCGAGGAACTGGCGGGCCTTGGGCTCGACGGGGCTCAGGCGGTGCTCGTTGATCAGCATGACCTGGTGCTGGATCCAGCGATTCCACGCCTCGCGCGAGACGTGCTCGTAGATCCGCTTGCCCAGCTCACCGGGATAGGGCGGACGGTCGAGGCCGGGCGCCTCGCGCTTCAACACCACACACTGCACCATTCTGGGCACGGAACTCTCCCAACATCAGTCGAATAACGGCTCCTGGACCGTCCCGTCCGCCAGCCGCTCGAGAAATCTGCGGATCGGGGCGGGAAGTCCGAGCGCCCCGGGGGCGCCCGGGCGGTACCAGGCATGGCGCGCCGGATCCGGCGCGCGATCGGCCGAACAATGGGCCAGAAGCGGCGTGATGACAAGATCAAAGTGGGTGAAGGCGTGCCGGAAAGCCTCGAGAGCCCGGGGACGCGCGCCACTGTTCAGGATGCGCCTGAGATACTCCTCGGCCTCGGCCGAGGTATCGAACTGGGGCAGGCACCACAGCCCGCCCCAGATACCGCTCTCGGGACGGCGCTCGAGCAACACACTGCCGTCCCGTCGCCGGGCGGCGACCACGAAGACCTCGCGCAGCGGCCGGGCCGGGCGGCGCTTCGGGGTGGGAAGCTCGTGCTGGCGGCCGGTGAGGCGCGCCACGCAGCGCGCGGCGACCGGACAGGCCCCGCAGGCCGGATTGCGGCGCGTGCACACCGTGGCGCCGAGATCCATGATCGCCTGGGTGTACACCTCGATACGCCGGGCGGGCGTGCACTCCTGCGAAATCCGCCACAGCCGCTCGACGGCGGCGCGATCCGATGCGCTGCCTTGCACCCCGAAGTGACGCGACAGAACCCGCCGCACGTTGCCATCGAGAATGGGGAAACGCTGACCGAGGCTCAGGGCGAGGATCGCTCCCGCGGTGGAGCGGCCGATGCCCGGCAGCCCGGCCACCGCCTCAAAACCCTCCGGAAAGCGGCCGCCGTGCTCGTCGCGCACCTGCCGCGCCGCACGATGGAGGTTGCGCGCCCGCGCGTAGTAACCGAGCCCCGACCACAGGTGCAGCACCTCGTCGAGCGGCGCGCCGGCGAGCGCCACGATGTCGGGAAAGCGCTGCATGAAGCGCTCGTAGTAGGGGATCACGGTGCCGACCTGGGTCTGCTGCAGCATGATCTCCGAGATCCAGACCCGGTAGGGACTGCGGTCGCGCTGCCAGGGCAGATCGTGCCGGCCGGCCCGGGCGTGCCACTTGATCAACCCGGCCGCGAAGCGCGGGGCGCCATCGGCGGCGCGGGCCGCGGCGGACAGCTTGGAGCGTTTCGTGCTCATTGCACCTGAAGTCTGATGTCCCTCAGGGCGGTCCCTCCCAGATTCGCCCGCCCGACCGTCAGCGTGCCGCGGGCGTGCAGGGCGCGCAGCGCCGCGACCGGCAGCGCGAGCGGCTTGGGGTGTTTTCTCGCCGGCGGCAGGTAGCGGTCGAAATCGATCCGGTCGGCCGTAAGGGCGAAGCGCCACAGCGACTGCGGGCCGCCCGAGCGATCCACCCAGCCGCGGAGCGTGGTCGCATCGAGCCGAACGGTCAGCGGTTTGACCGCCAGCGTGCCGTCGCGCAGGTGCCAGCGGGCCGCCAGAGAGAGCCTGCCGAGCGTCGTGGGGTCCTTGGGCAGGCGAGCCTCAATGCCCAACAACGTGATGAGATGGCGTACCGACGGGACGGAGAGCGCCAGTGAGCCGGTGGCGTCGAAGCCGCTCGTGCCACGCTCGAGCGTTGCCGTGGCACGCATCGTCGAGTCCGCCACCTCGAGCAGTATCGCGGGCGCCGAGGCGGCGAGCGGCGCGGACTGAAGCCGCAGCCTCCTGAGCCGCAACCGCACCGGAACCCCTGCCTGCGGCAGCGGGCCGCCTCGCAGCAGGAAACGGCTGCTCACGGTCACGGGCTCGCCGGATCGCCAGGCGCTCACTCGCAGTCGCCAATGTGTCAGGGTGAACGGTGTTCCTTGGCGGTCCGCGTAGTGCAGCGTTCCGTCCGCAATGACCAGGCCGCCGAGCACGGGCGGGGCCGGCGCCGCTGCGCGCGAGGGCCTCCGACCGAGCAGATCCTGCCAGTTGCCCCGCCCATCGGCTCCCCGCCACAGATGGATGTCCGCGCCGCGCAGGCGGATCTGCCCGATGTCCAGTTGCCGGTGCAACAGCAGCGGCAGCAGCCGCACGCTCACGCGGGCGGAGCGCCAGGCGATCAGGTCCGGTCCCGGCTGTCCCGGCGCGGCGCCGAGGCGCGCGGGCCCGACCTGGACGGCGAGCCACGGGAGCCAGGACAGGCGCAGATGGCCCGTGATCACGAAGGGCCGGCCGGTGGCCCGGCTCACCTGCCGGTCGATCTCGCCCCGGTAGTGATCCGGGTTGATCACCAGCGTGAGGGTGATTACCGCCGCGGCAAGCAGCAGGACCAGCGCGGCGGCCAGTCCCAGCATCCAACGTACGATGCGCATTCCATTCAACGAGTGGAGCGCGAGCGCGAGGTCGAGTCGACCGGTGTCGTCCAGTACGCGTCCGCCGTGGCGCTCCACGATGGATCGCGGATATCCGGCCAGCTCCCGAGCTCGAAGCTGGGAGCCCCCGCCAGCCGCGCCGCGTGCACCACCAACGCGCCATGGTGGATGTCCGACACCACCGTCTGCCAGGGAATCGCCACCAGCTTGCCGTTGATGCCTCCCTTGCCGTACGCGACGATGACATTCGTGGCGCGCCCGTTGGAGTTGAAGACGATATCCTGGATCTGCCCGAGCACCCGGCCGGAGTGGGATTCGACCGGCATGGTGATGAGCGTCGAGGCGCGCAGCGCGGCGAGCGGCTCGTGGAATTCGGGCGCGGAAGCGCCGGCCGGTGCGGCGGGGGTCTGCGAGGCGCCCGGCAGCAGGCCCGGGCCCTGCTGGCTGCACGCGCCCAGCGCCAGTCCCGCCGCGCACAGCAGCGGCGTGCGGAATCCGAGCTTCAGACGCGCGTGTTTCACCATCTGACCAGCGGCGGCAGACTCATGAGATAGGCCTCCGGATCGGCATCGGTCTGGAAACCGAACTTCGTGCCCCGATCATAGACCAGGTTGAACTCGACGTACCGCCCGCGCTTGAACAGGAGCTTCTCCCGCGCCGCCTCGTCATACGACATATCCCGGCGCCTGGCGACCAGTCGGGGATAGACCTCGAGGAACGCCTCGCCCACCCTTTGTACGAAGGCGAAATCGGCCTGGGGGTCGGCGCCTGCGAGCTCGTCGAAGAAGATGCCGCCGACGCCGCGGGGCTCGCGCCGATGGGGCAGGTAGAAGTAGCGATCGCACCATTCCTTGAACTCCCGATACGCGTCGGCCCGGTATGTCTCGCAGGCTGCGCGCAGCGCGGCGTGGAAATCCGCCGTGTCCTCTTCGAACGGGAAGGTCGGTGTGAGGTCCGTTCCGCCGCCGAACCACGCACGGCTGGTGCGCAGATAGCGCAGGTTCAGGTGGACCGCCGGCACGTAGGGGTTGGTCATGTGCGCCACGAGCGAGATGCCGCAGGCAAGGAAGCGTCCGCCCGACTCCTCGGCGCCGGCCACCTGGGCCCGGGCCTGCGCGGAAAACTCACCCCAGACATGACTGACATTCACGCCGACTTTCTCGAACACCTCGCCGCGCATCAGCCGCGATTCCCCGCCGCCCTGCAGTCGGTGGCCGTCGGGACGCCGCCAGGCGCGGGCCTCGAAGCGGCCTGCCGGCTCGAGCGCCTCGAACGCGGAGCAGATGCGCGCCTGCAGGCCGCGGAAATAGCCCGCGGCCGTCTCCGCCAGGTCCCCGCCGCCGGTCGGGGCGTTCACGATGTGGCCTTCGCGGCGTGCGGCGCCCGTGCGGAGCGCTCATGCACGTAGTCGACCAGCCGCTTCACCGCCTCCGGATCGGTGCGCGGCCAGATGCCGTGGCCCAGGTTGAAGATGTGTCCCGGCGCGGTGCCGGCCTCGGCCAGCACACGCCCGGCCTGGCGCTCGAGCTCATCGGGCGGGGCGAACAGGGCCGCCGGGTCGAGGTTGCCCTGCACCGCCTTCCCGGGCCCCAGCCGCCGGCGGACTCGATCGAGCGGTACCCGCCAGTCGACGCCGATCACCTCGGCATCGGCCGCGGCGACGCTCTCCAAAAGCGCGCCGCACTGGTTGACATAGTAGATTCTGGGGATGCCGGCCGTGCGCAGCGCCGCCAGGGTGCGCTGCGCCGCATGCAGCGCGAAGCGCTCGAACTCAGGCGGCGCGAGCAGTCCCGCCCAGGACTCGAACAGCATCAGCGCCTGCGCGCCCGCCCTGGCCTGGGCGGCGAGGTAGGCGCTCATCGCATCGGCGAGCCGCTCCAGCAGCCGCAGGCTCGCGTCCGGGTGGGCATAAAGAAACGCGCGCGCCGTCTCGAACTCCTTCTCCGGGCGCCCGCACACGAGGTAGCAGAACAGGGTGAACGGGCCGCCCGCGAAGCCGATGAGCGGCACGCCGCGCGGCGCCTCGGCGCGGATCAGTCGGATGGATTCCAACACGAACGGCACGTCGCGCTCGGGCACCAGCGCGCGCAGGTCCTCGATCGCCGCCTCGGTGCGGATCGGCTCGCGCACCACGGGGCCCGGAGCGAAGGTGAGATCGACGCCCATGCCCTGGAGCGGCGTCATGATGTCGCTGAAGAGAATGGCCGCGTCGAGCGCGAAGCGCTTCAGCGGCTGCAGAGTGACTTCGGCTGCGAGCTCGGGCGTGCGGGTGAGCGTCTCGAAGTCCACCTTGGCGCGAAGCTGGCGGTACTCGGGCAGGTAGCGGCCCGCCTGGCGCATGATCCAGATCGGCGTGTGGGGCACCGGCTCGCGGCGGCAGGCGGCGAGAAACACGGGCGTGTCGGCGGCGGGTGCGCTCATGCGCGCAGCCAGCGCGCCACCTCGGGCGCGAAGTAGGTGATGATGAGGTCCGCGCCCGCGCGCTGAATGCCGGTCAGGGTCTCGAGCACCGCCGCGCGCTCGTCGATCCAGCCGCGCTCGGCGGCGGCCTTGATCAGGCTGAACTCGCCGCTCACCTGGTAGGCGACCACCGGCACGCGCACCGTCTCGCGCACCCGGCGGATGATGTCCAGGTAGGGACCGGCGGGCTTGACCATGACGAGGTCGGCGCCCTCCTCGATATCCAACGACACCTCGCGCACCGCCTCGCGCGCATTGGCCGGATCCATCTGGTAGCTGCGGCGGTCGCCGAAGGCGGGCGCCGACTCGGCCGCCTCGCGGAACGGGCCGTAGAAGGACGAGGCGTACTTGGCCGCGTACGACACGATGGGCGTCATGGCGAAGCCGTCCCGGTCGAGCGCCTGGCGGATGGCCTGTACGCGCCCGTCCATCATGTCGCTCGGCGCGACCGCGTCGGCGCCGGCGCGCGCGTAGTTGAGCGCCACCTGGGCGAGTGTCTGGATCGAGGAGTCGTTGTCGATCGCTCCACCCGGAAGAACATGTCCGCAGTGACCGTGGTCGGTGGCGCCGCACAGGCACACGTCCGCCCACACGAGCAGGCTCGGGCAGGCGGACTTGATGGCAGTGATGGCCGCCGCGGCCAGCCCGTGCGGATCGAGCGCGGCGCTGGCGCGGGCGTCTTTTTCCTCCGGCGCGGCGAACAATAACACCGCCGGTACGCCCGCCTCGGCCACGGCACGGGCATCCTTCACCGCCTCGTCGACCGATAGCTGTGAGATGCCCGGCATGCTCGAGACCGGATGGCGCACACCCTTTCCGGGAACCACGAACAGCGGATAGATGAGCGCATCGGGGCTGAGACGGGTCTCGCGGACCATGCGCCGCCATGGATCCGTCTGGCGCGTCCGGCGGGCCCGTACGTTGGGGAAACTCATGACTCGAACCTCTTTTCGGCACGCAGCGCCGTTTCATGTCGTCCGGCCCGGTCATCGCGATCGGGCGCTCCCTGCTGTTGCAGCTCGCCTCCGCGCATCAGTGCGTAACAGCTCAGCGCGAGCCCTCGCAGCGTATGCGGCTCGGCCACCACGGGAGAGATCCCACGCACGGTCAACTCCCGAGCCGTGGTCGGGCCGATGGCCACCGCCGGGGCGGCCGCCAGCAGACGCCGGAAATCCCCGCTCCCCAGCGCGCGCTCGAGCTCGATGACGGCCGAGGGGCTGGCGAAAGTGACCGCACCGACGTCGCCGCGCGCGATCGCGGCGCGGCAGGCTTCGACATCGAGGGAGACGGGCACCGTGCGGTAGGCCTCGACGCTCACGACCTCGGCGCCGAGGCGTTCCAACCCCTCGCGCAGCGCCGGCAGCGCGCGCGAGCTGGTGGGATGGAGGATGCGCCGGCCGCGCAGTCCCATGGTCTCGAACGCCCGCAGCAGGCTCTCGGCACCGGCCTCGCCGACCACGTCGACCGGCCAGCCCCGCTCGCGCAGCTCCGCGGCGGTGGCGGGCCCGATCGCCGCGATGCTCACACCCGCAGGGGGCGCCGGCAACAATTCGGTCAGGGCCTCGACTCCGTGGCGACTGGTGAGCACGATCCAATCGAATCCCGCGGAACTCACCGCCTGTCCGAGCCCTTCCGGGTCGGCGGGCACGATGCCGATCGCCGGCCAGCTCAGCACGGGCAATCCGAGCCGCCGGAGCTCGCGGCTCAAGGGCCCCTCCGCCGGTTCCGCCCGCGTCACCACGACCGGTTTCGACACCGTCACGTCCCCCCCGGAGCGGGGGCCGCGCGCTGCTCGGCGATGAGCGAGGCCGCGCCCTGGGCGAGCAGCTGCTGCGCCACGCGCTCGCCCAACGCCCGCGCCTCGACCTCGGTGGCGCTCGACTCGCCGTCGGCGCTCAGGTGCCGCGAGCCGTCGAGGGCGCACACGGTGGAGTGCAGGCGAATTGTCGTGCCCGACAGTGTCGCGAGCGCTCCCAGAGGCACCTGGCAGCCGCCTTCGATGCGCCGCAGCAAAGCGCGTTCCGCCGTGGTGGCCAGCCGTGTCGCCGGGTCGTCGAGCTGTGCGATCCAGCGCGCCGTGTGCGCATCGCCGGAGCGGGCGCAGACGCCGATGGCGCCCTGGGAGACCGCCGGCGGAAACTCCTCCACCGGCAGCCGCTGTGTGATGCGCTCCCCGAGACCCAACCGCTTCAGGCCGGCCGCGGCCAGCACGATGGCGTTGTAATCGCCGCGCTGCAGCCGCTGCAGCCGCGTGGGTACGTTGCCCCTGAGCTCGTGCAGCTCGAGGTCGGGGCGGGCGCGGGCGACGAAGGCGCGGCGCCGCAGGCTGCTGGTGCCGATCCGGGCGCCGGCCGGCAGCTGCGCCAGCGTCAGGCCGCTGTGGCTGACGAGCGCATCCTGGGGATCCTCGCGGGGCAGCACGGCGATGAGCGTGAGCCCCGGCTCCAACTCGGTGGGCAGGTCCTTCAGACTGTGCACCGCGAGGTCGATGCGCTCCTCGATCAGGGCGCGGTCGAGCTCCTTGGTGAAGAAAGCGCGGCCGCGCACGGCCCACAGCGGCACCTCGGTCTGCAGGTCGCCCGTGGTCATGACCGGCACCAGCTCGACGGCCGGGGCGCCGCTCAATGCGCCGATCAGGCTCTCGACGTGCCGCGCCTGCCAGAGCGCGAGCGCCGAGGCGCGCGTGCCGATGCGCAGTGGCGAGCTCATGACTCGCCCTCGGCCACGAACCGGTAGCCCACGCCCCACACGGTCAGGAAGTGCCGCGGGTTGGCCGGATCGCGCTCGAAGCGCCGGCGCAGCCGGAGGATGAAGTTGTCAACGGTGCGCGTGGAGGGAAACACGTCGTAGCCCCACACGCGCTCGAGCAGGTCCTCGCGCGAGACGATTTCCCCGGGACGCTCGGCCAGCACTTTCAGAATCATCGCCTCCTTCTCCGTCAGTTCCTGACTCAGGCCGTTCCAGGAGCGGGCGCGGAAGGCGCCAAAGTCCACTTCGTTGCCGCCGAAGCGCAGCGGCCCGGTGTCCGCCGAGGCGCTCTGGTACCAGTCCCAGCGTCGCAGGATGGCGCGAACGCGCAGCAGCAGCTCCTTGAGGTGGAAGGGCTTCGCCAGGTAGTCGTCGCCGCCGGCCTCCAGGCCCCGCACCCGGTCCGCCGGGTCGCCGCGCGCGGTGAGAAAGAGCACCGGCGTGTTGTTGCCCTGCTCGCGCAGGGTGCGGCAGACCGTGAAGCCGTCGAGCTCCGGCAGCATCACATCGAGCAGCACGAGCCCGTAGGGCCGGCCGGAGAGCGACTCGAGAGCGCGGCGGCCGTCGCCGACGGCGTCCACTTCGTATCCTTCCGCGCGCAGGTTCTCGACCACGCCGGCCGAGAGGTGCGGATCGTCCTCGACCACGAGGATGCGGTGCGAGTTGTCCGTTGCGGCGTTCATGACAAGCGACCACCTGTGGCGCTTCCTTCCGGCGTGGCCGGGCGGGCCGGTGGCTCGCCGCCGCGCAGCTCGGCCGCCGCGGCGGGCCACGCCAGCACGAAGCGCGAGCCCTGTCCCGCTCCTTCGCTGTATGCGCTGACCCGGCCGTTCATCAGCAGCATCAGCCGCCGCACGATGTACAGCCCCAGGCCCGTCCCGTGGTAGCTGCCGCCGCCGGGATGCAGCCGGGTGAACTTCTCGAACAGCCGCGTGCCGTCGGCGGGCCGGAAACCGACGCCGCTGTCGCGCACGGTCAGCTCCACTTCGGCGCCGAGGCGCCGGCCGCTGAGCACGATGCTGCCGCCGCCGACCGGAGAGACCGCGGCGAGGGCGTTCTCCAGGAGATTGCGCAGGATGACATCGAGCGCCATCGGGTCGGCGAGCACCATGAGGCCGGCGTCGATGTCGCTGGCGATGCTGATGCGCTCCTCCCGGGCGCGCTCCTCCATCTGTGCCGTGACCCGTCTGACGGCGCCGCCCAGATCGACCGGCTCGTGCCGGAGCTCGACGCGGCCGCGCTCGAGCCGCGCGCTCTCGAGGATACGGGTCACCATGCCTTCCATGCGCGCGAGATCGGACAGCATCCGCTCGGTGAGCACCCGCGACTGCTCGGCCGACAGGGGCCGCAGCGCCAGGGTCTCGAGCGAGAGCTGCAGGCTCGCGAGCGGAGTTTTGAACTGATGCGAGACGAGCTGCAGGAACGTGTCCTGTTCCAGCATCACGAGCGCTTCGGCGCGCAGCGCGCGCGCGATGACCACCAGACAGGCGCCGAGGGCGAGCAGGAAGAACCCGCCCTCCCATGCGTACTGCACGATGCGCCGGTGCTCCTCGGCCAGGAGGCTGCGCTCGGCCGCCGTGGAGACCGCGGCACGCCCTCCCTCGAGCACCACGCCCGGGAGCAGCCGGTGCACCTCGGCCGCGGTCGCGCCGGCCGCCAGCAGGGTGTTGGCCGCCGCGGCCTGCTGGGCATACAGGGTCTGCAGCTCTCGCACCTTCTCCACGGCATAGCGATGCTGGTCGTACAGCCACCAGCCGACCTGCACCGTGCACACCGCCACCAGCACCATGACGGTCAGCTGCAGAATGCGCGGGCCCTTTCTCCTGCGCAGGGTCATGGGGCGGCGAATGCCCGGCCGAGGCTCGCCGCCAGCCGCTCGAAGTCCGCCGCGGTGTGAGCGAGCGAGAGGAAGCAGGCCTCGTAGGCCGAGGGAGGGCAGTAGATGCCGTCCGCGAGCAGAGCGTGAAACACGGCGCCGAAACGCTGCACGGCCTTCTGCGGCAGCGCCTCGGCGGTGCGCGGCGCGCCCGCTTCGTGGAACGAGAGCCAGAACAGCGAGCCCACGCGAACCAGGCGCACCGGGAAAGGCGCGCGCGCCAGCGCCGGTGTCAGGGTCTGCTCGAGCTGCGCTCCGAGCGCCTCCAGCCGCTGCCAGCCGTCGTCCCGGATGAGCACGTCCATCGTGGCGATGCCGCTCGCCATGGCCACGGGGTTGCCCGACAGGGTGCCGGCCTGGTAGGTGTCCCCGTCCGGCGCGAGGCGCGAGAGGATGTCCCGGGGCCCGGCGAAAGCCCCGACCGGCAGGCCGCCGCCGATCACCTTGCCGAAGGTGGCCAGGTCCGGCGTCAGGCCCAGCCGCTCGGCCGCCCCGCCGCGGGCGAGCCGGAAGCCGGAGATCACTTCGTCGAAGATCAGCAGCGTGCCGTGCTGCCGGGTGGTCTCGCGCAGCCGGGCGAGGAACTCGCGGCGCTGGGGAAGCAGACCGTGATTGGCCGGCACGGGCTCGATGATCACGGCGGCGATCCGCCCGCCTTCCCGGGCAAACAGCGCCTCGAGCGCGGCCTCGTCATCGAGCGGCAGCACCCGGGTGCAGGCGGTGAACGGCTCGGGCACCCCGGCCGAGGAAGGCCGGCCGAAGGTCGCCAGTCCGGAGCCAGCCGCCACCAGCAGGTGGTCGGCATGACCATGGTAGCAGCCGGAGAATTTGACGATGAGGTCGCGTCCGGTGAACGCGCGGGCCAGGCGGATGGCGCTCATCGTCGCCTCGGTGCCCGAGGAGACGAAGCGGACCTGTTCGACGCCGGGATAGGACGCTACCACGCGTTCCGCCAGCTCGACCTCTCCGGCACACGGCGCACCGAACGTAGTGCCCGCGCGGCTGGCCTCCGTGATGGCGGCGACCACTTCCGGGTGCGCGTGACCCAGGATCAACGGGCCCCATGAGCCGACGAAGTCCAGGTACCGCCGCCCATCGGCATCGATGAGGTGCTGCCCCTCGCCACGCGCGAAGAACAGGGGCGTACCCCCTACCGCGCGGAACGCTCTTACGGGCGAGTTGACGCCTCCGGGGATGACGCGGCAGGCGCGGTCGTACAGCTCTTGGGAACGGGGATGGTCCATGACGGATATGGTAGTGGCTTTTCTTTCAAGGGGATGAGTCCGGTGGACCCGAGTGCGCCGGGCCGCCGCGGCGGCGCGGCCGGGCTTCGCGGAAGAACGCCTCGAGCGCATCCGGAGTGCTCTGGGAGGCGGCGGCCCGCAGGCCGGCGATGGGCAGGTGAGCCAGGCTGTGCGCCACGCGCTCGGCGAGGCGCATCACGGCCTCGCGCTGATCGCCATCCAGCGTGTGCAGCTCCGTCTCCAGCGCCCGTGCGGCCTCTTCGGCCGCAATCTGCTCGAAAAAGGCGCGCAGCCGCGCCAGGTGGGAGCCGATGGCGCGGGTGGCCATCTCGCTGCGCAGGCGGGTCAGCCGCTCGTCGATGGCGGCGCGCACCGGAGCCAGGCGCATCAGCTCGGACAGGCGCCGCTCCTGGACCGCCTGCACGAGCTCGTCCATGCCCATACGTATGAGGCCCGCGCGCTTCGCCGCGCCGGGATCGACGTTGGGCGGAACGCCGAAATCGATGACCAGCGGCGCAGCGGTGTGCACACTGCTGGCGCCTTGGACGAGCTGCCTGAGCACGGACTCGTCGAGGACGCGCCCGCCGCCGGCGGCCAGGATCACCGCGCCGACGGGCGGGGGGCGGTCGCGAAACGCCTCGAGCGACAGCGCCTCGCCCGAGACGCTCTCCGCGAATTCCTCCGCCGAGGCCAGCGTGCGGTTCACCACCCGCAGCGGGATCCCCGCCTCGCGGAGCGCCAGGCCGCAGCGCCGGGTCATGGGTGAGACCCCCACCAGGGCGACCGGCGCGGCGGCGCCGTCGAGATGGCTCCGGATGCGCTCGGCGGCGAGATCCGCCAGCGACGGGGGGCGCACCCCGGCCTGCAGCCGCTGGACGCGGCCGGCCATGCCGAGCGCCTCCCCGACCAGCCGGTCGAGCATGGGGCCGCAAGTGCCGGCGAGGCGGGCGGCCTCCCAGGCATCGCGAAGCTGGGCGGCGATCTCCCGCTCGCCCGCCTGCGCCGAGTCGAGGCCGCAGGCGAGCAGCAGCAGGTGCTCGATGGCCGATTCGCCCGCCCAGGCGCGCAGCATCCGCGGCGCGGTCCCCGGCGGTGGAGCCTGGCCCGAGAGCTGCTCCAGGGCCTGCGGGCGCAGATCCGCCGCGGGCGCGCCATCGGCCGCGGCATACAGGATCTCCACCCGGTTGCAGGTGCCGACGTACAGCAGCTCCGCCACGCCGAGCGCCTCGCGCAGCGAGGGCAGCCGGACGGGCAGATCCGCCTTCGGAATGGACAGCCGGGCCACCTCGTCCACCCCCACATGCCGGTAGGACAGGCCCACGACGCCGATCTGGTGCATGGGCTGAAGGAGACCATGAACGGCCGGCCGAGGTGTCACAGAAGCGTCACCGCCGCCGCGGGGCTACATGAATTTTCGTTCAGGCCCCTTACAGGCAGCCGTCAGGTTGCGGCGCTAGCCTGCGCGCGGCTGATAGCTGATAGAGACGGCGCGCGGTCCGGCATGTTGCCGGGGCGGCGCCGAACCGGTGAGTGTGAAAATGAGGGGCATCGACTGATGAGAAAGATCGGTTTGAAGTTTGCGGTCGTCGTGGCGGCGCCGCTCGTGGCCGGCACCGCGCTCGCGGCATTCGTGCCGCACATCGGCAAACCGGTCCTCGGCTCGAAGAGCTATGCCCAGGCCCTGATCAACCGGGTCGTGCGCGCGCACCACAATGTCGGCGAGCTGACGATCTACATCACCGTGCCGGGCGCCAAGGCGCCGGAGTCGGTCGCATCGACCACCGGCAAGACCGGTAAGGCGCCGACCCGTGCGGCCACCAAGGCGCTCGCCACCTCGCGTGCGCAGTTCAGCTACCACGCCGGCGAGCTGCATGCCGCCATGCCGATGTACGACGTGTCCAATCTCAAGGCGGGCGTCGCGATGATCACGCTGAAGGGCAGGAACAAGCACGCTCTCGAGCACGAGGCGTACGTGATCCGCACCTTCCTGAAGCGCAACACCTCGTACGCCGCCAACCTGGCGCAGAAGGCGCTTTGGGACCCGAACCTGTCGCTGAACTCCTACGCGCAGAAGCTGGTCGATGAGTCGCTGGCCAAGCACCGCAACGTCGTGATCATGGCGATCCACGCCGCGACGCCGAAGAACGCGATCCCGGAGATCCTCGGCTCGAACATCGGCCGCATCGGCAAGAAGGACGACAGCGACGACGCCCGGGTGGTGAACAAGGGCGTGACCAACCTGGAGAACAACACCGACCTGCGGCGCTACGAGGTGGAGCTGCCGTTGAACGACGCCTCCGGCAGGCGCATCGGCGCGCTCGGCGTGGTGTTCGACTTCTCCAAGGGCATGAACGAGAGGGCGCTGCACAAGGAGGCGATCCGCATCCGCAACGAGCTCGCCCGCAAGATCCCCTCGCCCGCGAAGCTGGTCGAGGCCACGGACTGATGTTGAGCGGGGCGGGCTCGCCGCGAGCGGCGGCGGTGCCCGTCATTTCAGCGCCGGCCCGCGCGGGCCGGCCTTCTTTGAGTCCTTACGGCTGAGGAACCTCCGATCATGACATTCCGGCGTCTCGTCCAGCTCGCGAGCCTCGCGCTGCTCGCTATCTTCTGCGGGGCCGCCTTCGCCGCCCCTTCCGCCAGGCCCCTGGTGCTGCTCGGCCGTACGAATTTCCCGGGCTACGACGGCGATGTCGACCATCTGTTCGCCGACATCCCGGAGAATAAGCTGTTCGTCGCCGCCGAGGACCACGGCACCGTCGAGGTGTTCGACCTTCGGACCGGCCGGCACCTCACGACCCTGACGACCTTCAAGACGCCGCATGCATTTTTCCTCGTGCCCGGCACGCACCGGATCATCGTGACCGACGACGCCGGACCGATCGTCATCGACGATCGCACATACAAGGTGCTCGGCCACCTCGAGCTGCATCCCGGCGCGGGCTCCGACACCGAGTACTACGACGCATCCACCAGGCACCTGTTCATCATCTCGGGCGGCTCGGACGTGCACATGAGGCACTGCTGGCTGAGCGAGATCGATCCGTGGACCGGACGCGTGCTGCGCGAGCGCCGGTTCGATTCCAATCACGTCGAGGCGCTGCGCGCCGAGCAGCGCGGCAATCGGATGTTCGTCAACGTCGCGGACCGGAACGAGGTCGATGTCATCGGCAAGAAGACCCTGCGCGTCATTGCGCGCTGGCCGATCGTCGGGGCGAAGACCAACCTCGCAATGTCGCTCGATCAGGCGCACCACCGGCTGTTCGTCACGACGCGCAATCCGACCAGGCTGTTCGTGCTCGACACCGACAACGGCAGGACGGTCGCCACGGTCGACGTGCCCGCCGTCAACGACGGAACCGACTTCGACGCGGCCCGCGGGCGCCTGTACGTGCCGGGTGCGGTGGGCCAGGTTGGTGTCGTGCAGGAGATCGACCCGAACCACTACCGCGAAATCGCGCGCATTCCGTCCGCGGCCGGAGCGAAGTCCTCGACCTACGTGCCGTCGTTGAGCGAGCTGTTCGTCGGCGTGTCGCCGCACTACAGCAAGCCGCACCTCGCGGGCGTCATCCGCTACAAGGCTCAGTGAGAGGCGCGGTGAGATAGGGGCGGGCGGCACTCGGGGCCCCGCTCCCGCGGGAGCCCGGAAGGCTCGGGCCCGTTCCGGGGTTTGCTACAGCCGGATCAGCCCGCGCTTGTGAGCCACCGCCACCGCTTCGGTGCGGCTGATGGCATCGAGCTTGGTGAGGATCGACTTGACGTGGGTCTTGGCGGTGCCCTCGGTGATCGACAGGCGCCGCGCGATGTCCTTGTTGCTGCGGCCCTGGGCGACGAGCTCCAGCACGTCCAGCTCGCGCTCGGTGAGGCTGGGCTTGGCCATGCGCTGCAGCGCCTTGGCCGCCACGGTGGAGGAGGTGTAGGGACGGTCCTCGCTGACGGCGCGGATGGCCGAGAGGATCTCCTGCCGCGGCGCGTCCTTCAGCAGGTACCCCTTGGCTCCGTGGCTCAGGCACTGGAAGATGTCCTCGTCGCCGTCGTAGGTGGTCATGATGAGCAGCCGTGCCTTGGGGTTGATCTCGAGCAGCCGCTGCACCACCGCGAGCCCGTCCAGCTTCGGCATGCGCAGATCGAGCACCAGCACATCGGGATGGTGGCGCTCGTAGAGCGTAATGGCTTCCTCGCCGTCGCCGGCTTCCGCCACGACCTCCATGTCGGACTGCTGATTGACCATCGCCGCAAGTCCGTCGCGCACCACGGGGTGATCGTCCGCCAGGATCACCCGGATCTTCTTCTGCATCACCGCGGCCATCTGTACCTCATTGAGCTTTTCGCTTCTGCATGCGCACGCTGACGCGGGTGCCCGCGCCCGGCCGGGTCTCGATCCGCCACTCGCCGCCGATGTCGCCGGCTCTCTGGCGCATGCTGCTGAGGCCGAAGCCCTGGCGCTCGGAGCGCTCGGGACTCTGGCCCATGCCGCGGCCATCGTCCTCTACCGCCATGACCCAGTGGGTATCTTCGTCGCTCATCGTGATCCGGATGGTGCGCGGGCGGCCGTGCCGCATGGCGTTGCTGACCGCCTCCTGGGCGATGCGCAGCAACTCGTGCTCGTGCTCGGGCTTGAGTCCCGTGGTGATGCCGCCGCCTTCGAACGTGGAGGTCACGCCACCGGGGACGGTGGAGCGCTCGGCGAGCTGGCGAAGCGCGAGCTCCAGGCCCGCGCGGCGCGTCTGGTCGAGCCTGAGCGCCATCACCGAGCGGCGCGCCTCCGACAGCCCGTCGCGCGCCAGGTCGCGGATGCGCTGGAGCGTGATCGCCAGGCTGGAGCTCTTGTTCTTGCACGGCGGAGCTTCCTCCACCGCGCCGAGCTGCATGAGGATGCCCGTGAAGGCCTGCGCCAGGCCATCGTGGATCTCCTGGCCGATGCGTGCGCGCTCGACGAGCACGGCCGCCTCCTTGGCCTGGTACGCGAGGCGCGTCAACTGCACCGCGAGGGTCGCCTGCTGGGCGAGCGCCACCAGCAGCTCGCTGTGCGTCACGTCTTCGGCGTTGCGCCGGAAACGCAGGATCAGAAAGCCCACATTGCGCGAGCCGAACACCAGCGGATAGACCACCTTGCAGACGTGACCCTCGCGCAGGTCGAAGGCCAGCATGCCGGGCCAGAACTCCTGGTGCTGCTGCGCGACCTCGATGTACATCGGCTCGTGGGGCTGGCCGAAGCGGTTGCCGAAGGGCGAGCCGGTGGAGACGCTGATCGGATAGGGAGGCTCCTCCAGCGCGCCATCGCGCACGTGCGCGGCGATCCGCCACTCCTGCAGGCTGTCGCGCGAGACCACCACCGCACCCGAGACCGCGCCGAACTGGCGCACGGCCTCCAGCAGCAGGTGGCCCAGGAAGCTGTTCAGGTGCGGCTCGCTCGCCAGGCGCTCCAAGTTGCCGCGGATCACGACGTTGGCCTTGGCGAGCTCCGTGGCGCGCTCCTCGGTGGCGCGCTCGCGCTCGCGCCGCATGTCATCGAGAAGCCGCTGGCGGTGAAGCGCGGCCCCGATCACGCTGGCGGCGGTCTCGAGCGCGGCGAGCTCGGCGGATTCGATGGCGCGGTGCTGGCGGGTGTTGTCGAGACCAATGACGCCGATGAACTCCCCGGCCACCACAATGGGCACCACGGCCTTGCTCTGCGTGCCGATGCCCTCGAAGCGGGTGATCGAGGCGGAGCCGCTGATGCCGTCCCCCGCGTTCAGGCAGACACTGCGCCCCGCGCGCAGCTCCGCGGTCACGGCCGCGATCTCCCGCTCGTTGCAGGAGTGGGCCTCGGGATCGTCGATGTGGGGCGGCACGCCCTCGGCCGTCCACTCCCCGGCGACCACCAGCAGAGGCTCGCCCTCGGGGCCGGACTTCGACAGCATGACGCTCACGCGGTCGACGTGCGCCGCCTCGCCGATCAGGCGCAGCACCTCGGGGATCGCGCCATTGACGTCGGGCGCCTCCAGGAGCATGCGGCTCGCCCTGGCGGAGGCCCCGAGCAGGGCCTCCTGGCGGTGCAGAGACTCGTTGACGTGGCTCAGCTCTTCGACGCAGGGAATGATGTCGCCCGCCGAGGCCAGGCGGGGGGGGAGGGCGGATTCGGCCGGGTTTGCGCTCATGAGCTTCGTTTATCGCTAAAGTACGTAAAGTGGGTGCCGCCTCCGGCAGCCCGCCAGCGGCAAGACCCTGAATACCCGGCCCGCATGGGGAACCGGCTCAGGCCCCGCTCTCCAGGCGAGCACCGGGGACAACCCTCCGCGGCGAGTGCGCAACATCCGTGGCTGCGCTCATGCCGTCGGCGCGAAATTTCCGTCTCGGCGCAACCACGCAGTCTAGCGCGTCGCGGACGACATTTTGCGCGGGGTACCTCGGTTTCCGGGGAAGACCATCTCTCGGATGAGAGAGTCCCCGGGCAAGGGCCGCGGCCGCATCGGGCGGGAGCGGCCCCCGAACCACGGTGGGCGAGCGCGACGGCGGACGAAAATTGCGCACGGGAGCAGATATGGGGGCCCACTGAGCGATCGGAAAGGCCTTCGGCACGGGCGGGAAAGATGCGATATCTTTCAGAGACTTGGGCCGGAGCCGCCTTGACGGGTTTCGTCCGGCCCGGTCTAATACGCGGCCCTCCCTCCGGCGGCCAGGTAGCTCAGTTGGTAGAGCAGCGGACTGAAAATCCGCGTGTCGGTGGTTCGATTCCACCCCTGGCCACCAGTATCCTATTGAATTTCAACGACATTCTCATCGAGCAATTTCCGGAAGCTCGGCGGGTGTGCCAGGAATGTGCCATGGATTTGCGCGTTGCCCACGTAGGCCGCGAGGTGACCCGCGGTCAGATGAGCATAGCGCCTCACCATTCGCTCCGTTTCCCAACCTCCGAGTTCCTGTAACGCGAACAGCGGCGTGCCGTTCTGCACGTGCCAACTCGCCCAGGTGTGCCGAAGGTCGTGGAACCTGAAGTTCTCGATACCGGCGCGCTCGAGCGCGCGATACCAGGCCTTCGTGCTCACCTGGAAGATTGGCTTCCCCTGATACGTGAAGACGTGCACCCGATGCAGGCCGACCTGACGCCCCACGACAGACATCGCCATGTCGTTGAGCGGCACGGCGATCGCCCGCCGCGCCTTCGCCTGGTCGGGATGTACCCACGCGAGCTTGCGGCGCAGATCGACCTGCTCCCAGGTCAATCCGGTGATGTTCGACCTGCGCAGTCCCGTCGCCAACGCGAACGCCGCCACGTCCCGCAGGTGCGTGGGCAGCTCCAACAGGAGCTTCAACGCCTGCTCCTCCGTCAGATATCGGATGCGGCGCGTCGGCTCCTTCAAGAGCCTGAACGCCGGCGCCCGATCGATCCATTCCCAGTCGCGCTCGCACCGGCGCAGGATCGCCCGCATCAGTGCAAGAGTCCGGTTGACGGTCGCGTTGCTGCATCGTTCCGCCTGCCTCGCCTCGATGATCCTCTCGATCAATGCCCGGTTGATGGTCCCTAACTCTCGATCGGCGAGATGCGGATGAAGCCACCTGAGCTTTTGCTTGTCGTCCTTGAGCGAGGCCTTGTGAGACTGCTCACGCAGCCAACGGACGACCGCGTCCTGCCAGATGTGCTTCGGCCGATCGCCGAGGCGCTGGACGCGCCAGACTTCGCTTTTCAGCTTGTCGTGGAGCTCCTGCGCCGCCTTGCGGTCGCCGGTGCCAGTAGTTCGTCGTATTCGCTCGCCGTTTGGCGCGACGAAGTCGATCCACCACACCGACGACTTCTTGCGCTTGATAAGTGACATACGTCCTCCTGTGCGTTTGTCACTTGCAGCGCTTGCCGCCTCACAGGATACAGCGAGCGCACGAACTCCGCGAGATCCGCCTCGAGAAACACCCAGCACCGCCCGACCTTGGCGCCCGGAATCAGCCCGCGCTTGGTGCGCGAGCGCACCTCCTCCGGATGCATGTGCAGGAACGCCGCGGCCTCATCGAGACCGAGAGACCTCACGGTGTTTCCGACGTCGTGCATGACGTCGGCCTTTCTCGAGGGGAAGCTGTCGAGTGTGGGCCTGATGGCCGGGACCGGCTCGTGCTGTCACGCAATCGCGGGCGATCCGAGTGCTTGCGCGGAACGGACGAGCAGCGTGGGCGGGGAGACCGCGGACGCCGGCAGGATCGGCATCGCAGATCGAGTGGTTGCTCAGCCGGCTCCCCGCCTGCCTCATCCGCTGATCTCGGGGGCTCGAGGCCTCCCTCCGCCCCCAGCCACCGCAGCACATCGCGCCGGCACCAGCCGATCCGGCGGCCGTGATATCGGTGCTTTCGAGGAAAGCGCCCAAACAGCGTTAGAGCAACGAGCGCCCAGCGGTGGCGACGGGTGAGCCGCGCCACGTCACGGGCGGTCAAAAGCTCCTGGCAGGAGGGAAGTGCTTCGTTGACCCACTTCGAGAGCGACACGCGCTGCGCGCCGCCGCGAGTAGTGGGTTTCGATCCGGACTCGTCGATGGCCATGGTGAACTCTTCATGTGTGGTTCCGGCCGTTTAGAGACGAGTTGTCACACACGTGATCATGACATCGCTATGCCAAATGGGAAGATGTAGTTTCGCCGGAAATTCGGCGAAACTGCTGGTGTGTGCATCTGCGCATCCAGCTGGTCTTGGAAGATCCCTCGTAGCGAGGGCGTAACACGCCCGAAGAGACGAACGAGGGGCGCCTAGGGCATTCGCGGGTTGAGCGCAGCTACGTCCAGGGATTAAGGAGAGTGCTCACGGAGGCCTGGAAGTCCGCCGTATTTCGGGTCACCAGGGTGAGGCCATGGACCAGCGCCGTCGCCGCGATGAGCGCATCCATCGCATGAATGGGGCGGCCCCGTTTCTCGCACCGGGCGACGAGCCGCCCCCATTCATCGGCGATGGCGCCATCCACGCCCACGATGCGCGCATCGAACCGTAGCGGCAGATCGCTACGGAGCCAGTCATCGAGCCGCCGGCGCCGGGCACCGGTGGGCAGGCGCTCGATGCCGTGTCGGAGCTCGGCGAACGTCACGACGCTGAGGAAGACCTCGTCCTCATCGACCTCGGTGAGCCATTCGACCACGCCGGCGTTCGGGCGCGGCTTGGTCCACTCGGAGACGACGTTCGTGTCGAGCAGAAAGCTCACAGGCCGGTCGGGCGCAGCCGATCCTTGGAGCGGCGGACCTTCAGCCCCGAGCCGCGAAGCGGCGAGGCTTTGAAAAAGTCCGCCAGCGTCCCGCTGCGCTGAGTCTTGCGCTCCCATTCCTCCGCATCGACGACGACCGCGGTCCGCCGACCGTTGCGGGTGATCGTCTGGGGACCCTCTTTATGGGCGCTCTCGATGACCTCACTCAGTTTCGCCTTGGCCTGAGCGACCGTCCAGATGCCGCTGTCCATGGGGGATCACCTCAAAAAATAGTCAAGATGGTCATTATAGTCATTCCGCGATCCGGCGCAATGCGGAACCTGCCCGGCCGCGCCCTTCGCCGATCCGGAGTGGAGCCAAAGTTCGCCTCCGGGCCGGCGTAGGAATAGAGCCAGGGGAAGATCACGGTTTATGGCGTGTCTCGTTCCGGGCAGGGGTGCTACTCGACGGGGCGGTCTTCCGTGATTGGCGGCAACTCCTCGGCCTCGCGCAGGATGGTCCAGATCGGCTCTTCGAGCCCATCGGCAATCCGCGCGAGAGTGGACAGCCGAAAGTCTCGTTTCCCCCGCTCGACGAAGCTGTATTGCGTGCGGTGCATTCCAATCAGATCCGCGAATGCCTCCTGGCTCAACCTGGTGTTCTTCCGGTGGCGCCGAACCACCTCGGCAATGCACATCTGCATTCGGGTTCGGGGGCGTTTTAGGACACTGCTTTGACGGTTGATTGCTTCCGACATTGCGTTCAAGTCTCACTGCCTCACTCTCGGTGTCGCGAACCGTTGTGCGATACCGCGTCACTTTGACGACGCAAACCCTCCGCGGGTTGTGCGTTCCTTCTCCGTGATCACACCCATCCGTACCAAGCGAGCCTCGACCGCGCGCAGCGTGCGTCCGTGCCTCTCTGCAATCGACTCGAGCGGTTCCTTGGCCAGGAATGCCGAGCGTAAGCGCTCCTCTTCCGGCGCCGTCCAGCATTGGCCGACGTTGCCGGGGAGGGCCGACCGTCGTTTGTCCCGAGCAATGATGTAATCGAGCCCGTCGATGCTGAGCATCAGCGCTCGGAGGACGTCTGCCTGATGAATGATGCAATCGGCGGGCAGCCGCTCTGCCGAGCCCGGCTTGCGCCCTGCCACTAGGGACATGAGGATCTGTCGTGCTTCAGGGGGCTCCACGATCTTTACCTCTCAGTCAATCGAGACCGATCCAGCTCTGTCGGTGGGTGTTGCCGACATACAACTGCACCGTAGCTCCGATCAGTTGCTCCTAATATGGGGACAGTGTAACCCGTCCCCTCGATGGGAGCAAGAGGGAAGGGGGCTAAATTGGTGCTCCTGAATCGGGGACAGAGGATGGGTAAGCACCTTCGCACCGCGCGCCACAAGGCGCTGATTGCCGCACTCAAAGGAGCCCGGGATGCTGCTGGAATCACGCAGCGCGAGCTTGCCCGACGGCTCGATCACGCCCATTCATACGTCGGCAAAATCGAGTCCGGTGAGCGGCAGCTGAACGTGCTCGAGTTCTGCGAGTACGCTGATGCTCTCGAGACGGATGCGGCGGAATTGCTGCGCTCTATAGCGAAGGTAAAGGGATAGAGGAGGGCGGGGCACCCTGGTTCGAGCCGCGCAGGTCGAGCGGATGGAGCAGCGGCGACTGCTCATGGATGAACAGATCCGGTTCACTGAGCGGACCTTGCCACTGGGGTATCCGGGACCCGGAGACGCTGCTATGGCGGCTTCGCAGCTGCTCGAGTGCCCCAGGCCGGAGGACATCGGGGTGCGGGCAATCGGAGTACAGTCGAGCAGGGTCTTCGTCACCCAGCCGCGCGGAGGCCACTCGCGATCCCGCCTGTCCCGGCCCATAACGCTGTAGGCCGGCCGCTCTTCGTCAATGCCTGATCACCAGCCCCGGGGTGCCGCGGGGCCAAGTGGATGAATACGGGCACCGTGGATGCGAGAATCGCGGCACCCGGGGGTTCCCTCATGCGGAGGCCATGGAAACCTATGGCGGCGTGTGAGGCGACGCTGGCCGATGGTCGGCTACGCTGCTTTCCAGTGGGAGGAGGGTGAGCCTGCTGTGCAGTTTCGACCGAATTTTCGGTGAAACGCAGGATAGCTTTACAGCGAGTTTTGGGCCACATTGTGGCCTGTGGGTGCAACGGAATTCTTACGGACACGAATAACACCTGAGACCAAGGCGCGCATCGCGGCGGTCACTCAGGCACGGCTGCTGACCGAATCAATCTGGTTGCGGCAGTTGATTCTGAGAGAGCTGCGGGCCATCGACTCGGAGGACCCTCCTGACCGGCACGGTGATGCGCCAGTTGCGGCTGTCCGCGGACGATGCTCGAAGCGCCGTACCCCACGTTCCGGTCTGTACTTGAGGCTATCGGCGGAGGATCGGCTGCTCCTGCACGAGCGAGCGGCGGCGCGGGGTATGGCCTCAGCGACGTACGTCGCCGTACTGGTGCGCTCGCACTTGCGCTCGCTCGCTCCGTTACCAAAGGACGAGCTGATCACGTTGAAGCGCGCGGTCAGCGAGCTGGGCGCCATCGGACGCAATCTGAACCAAATTGCCCGAGCTGCGAATCAGGGTGCTCGCGTGCAGGGACTGGGCCACGACGAGTTCCGGGCCGTCCTCAAGATCTGCGAGGGCCTGCGCGATCACACCAAGAACCTGATCAAAGCGAATGCGGCGAGCTGGGTGTGCGGACATGCGGAATCTGCGGATTAGCCCGCTCGAGGGTCGTCCCCTCTTGGACATCGGTAGCTTCGCTCGGCGTGGTCCTGGGCGGCGAGATCGACTGTCGCCGGAGGAAGTGGCGCTGATCGGCCGTACTGTGCGACGGACACCCGAGGTGATGGTCAAGGTGCTGTCAAAGGACAGCAATAACCTGCGATCCGTCGCGCGGCACCTGAACTACATTGGCCGGCAAGGCCACCTAATACTGGAGACCGACGGCGGCGATCGCTTGCAAGGACGGGACGCTGGACAGCAACTCATCGAGAACTGGGACCTCGATCTTGAGCAAGATCGGCGGGATAGCCGGCTATCAGCTGGAAGAGGGCGCGCGCCGAAGCTGGCGCACAAAATCATGCTTTCCATGCCGCCTGGGACTCCGGCGATTGGGGTGCTCGAGGCGGCGCGCAATTTCGCACGGGAGGAATTCGCCCTGAGGCATCGCTACGCGCTGACCCTGCATACGGATGAACCTCATCCTCACGTGCACTTGGTTGTTAAGGCCGTGAGCGAGCAGGGCGACAGACTGAACATCCGAAAGGCGACGTTGCGCGAGTGGAGGCAGGAATTCGCGCGACACTTACGCGAGCAAGGTATCGCGGCGAATGCAACGGAGCGGGCGGTGCGCGGCGAGAGCCGGACGCACAAGATGGATGGAATCTACCGGGCGACCCTGCGGGGCAAATCAAGCCACACGCGCGCGCGCGTCAATCAGGTCGCATCTGACCTTTTGAGGAGAGATGTTCGCGCTGAGCCTGACAAGCTAAGACTGATGAGGGCGCGAGAGCAAATAGAGGCCGGCTGGCATGCGACCGCCGAAATTCTCAGCCGTCAGGGCCACTTGCAACTCGCAGTTCAAGTCAGACGGTTCGTGGATCGAATGCCGCCTCCGCGGACAGAGAAAGAGCTGCTGGCACGAGAACTGTTGGCACAGCGCAGACAGGGAGCACATAGCCGGCCTCCGCCTGGGCGATAGTGGCGGTGGCAGGCTGGGTTGGTATAGCTTGCGACCTGACGTTACTCGTTAGTCACCGCCAAAATTGGATCCCTCTTCCGATTCTGGGTTCTTCGCCCGGTTTTGCTTTCATCATGTCACAATAAGAATCCTCCGGAGCACTTGCCGACAGCCGATGATTCTGTCACGTGCTTGTGCTCGGAGAGCGGTCAATGGAAGTGACGTCTGGGTCCGGGGAGGTCGCGGAGTTTCGCTTCAAAAGGGTAGCGAGTGCTTCGGAGGAGAACCGAGCTGCAGAATCAGGGATGCTAAGGCCAGCCACCCTGAGCGGCTTTGAGCCTTCCAAAGCGATCTCTTGTTCGATCACGTTGAAGTGGTGCCCCTCTTTTGGCTGCCAAGTTGCGCCGTGACACCACTCGGCGAGGGCGGAAAGCGAGGAGGCTTCGTTTAGGGCCCGCTCAAAGAGGCGCACCGGGATAATTGGATAGCGAGCATCCGGACTTCGTGTTCCCGCAAAGCCTGCGATCAGGACCACACCGCTAACGAACCACCTACCTTCGGCGCTACCAACAGGGCTTAGCCCCAAGACTGTTGCCGCGACAGCGTCTGGCTGCGTGGATACACGCTCGACCTTGCGCCGCAGTTGGGTGACCTTTTCGAGGCATGCTTTCTTTCGGTTCTGTACTTCTCGCGGATCGCCAGGCCCCAACATCCAGCGAAGTTCGCAAATCATTATATGGCGCGCAATCTCATCTAGCAGAATAACGTCAACCTCTTCCTCTTCGCCGTTGATGATTACCTTAATGTTTGCCCGAAGTCTCGTGCCGCTGGGAGCGTTGCAAGTAAGCAGCGCCGCCACCATGTCGTGCTCGAAGAGGTGGCTCTGCGAGTCGAAGTTCTGCGGATCGGTCCGTGCCAGAAGACTTAGAAGGTTTCGCTCCTGATCTGAAGACAGAAGATGGAGGCAGGGAATGGCGAGCATCCCTGAGCCAAGAGGAATGAGAGGCTGCAGTGCCGGGTCAGGCGTGGCAGTTCCAAATCCCCAAGTCAGAAAGTTGCAGTAGGCCCTGACTTTCGACTCGCCGAGCGAGGTCATCAGCATCATGTCAGCAATCAGCTGATCACGCGACAGGAGAAGGACAATGTTCGAGAGTCCTCCACCACGCAAGGCATTCATACCGGCTCCGAAATGAATTGCCACGACGTGGTAGATGCAGCGGAGCGCGAGCGCATTCGTCAGAAGTGTGGTTTCCGACTCTGCGCCCCACGCAAATCTCCACTGAGCCGGCAATAGGTGGGGCTGGGCAGGTACATGCTTGGCCAAGCGCTCGGCCAGCTCAGCCTCGTAGGTGTAGGAGAGAAGATCCCGCTGTCGCGTCACGGACTGGGCGATTAGGTCCGCAATCTGAGGAATCGTCGATGGGTTTCGGATCCAACTGAACATGAGAGTTGCAAAGTCAACAGTTGTGCGCTTGGCTACGCCGATCAGCTCGAGTGCTCCATATGACTTGTCATGCCGGACCTCATCTATTGTTACGCGCCAGGCGTCCTCGTTCTCGAATGCTGCGGCGGAGCCCGTGTGAAGTGCGGCGCACACTTGAGAGGCCAGAGCATGGTCAATGCCTGCAAACATAAGCCGACCCGCAATTTTGAGGTACTTCTCTAGGGCCGGTCGCGGCACCGGTGCCCAGGTCGTGTCGTGGGTCTCCCGCTCAATGCGATCGAGCGCAAAGCGCACCGAGTATTTGTACCTGTCCAGATAAAAGATGATCCTACTCATCTCGAGCTGTGCGCCGAGCTCGGTAAACATGCAGCGCTGCGCATCCTCCGATGCCGTCAAGCAATACCAGATCGCAAGCACTCGGTTTGCGTGCGGAAGAGGATGGCGCAGGTAAGACCGATCCAGGAGGGCTTCGAACTCCGCTATAGCCACTTGGTCCAATCGTTGGCGAGGAGGGCCGCCGCTATCGATTCCCTACGGAAGACGGCCTTGAAGTAATCGGATCGACTCCGGATCCGGCGCGAGATGAACCAACGTCATTGTTGGCACGTTCTACTGGTCTATTCATGAGACTTATGAATTTCACTAGTCGTCCGATTCCGTCCATCGATAACGGACCTTGAGATCATTGAATCTTGACCACGGAACCAGTTGCTCCTTCTGCAGTCGCCCGAGGACAATTCCCGGCGCGATGCCGATTCGCTTGGCAAATGCCTTTATGTTCTCTGAGGAAGGGACAAGTGTAAACATGAATTCAATTTTGACCAGCATATGGGCCGCCAATGCTCGTGAATTCAATGGCTTGCAACGCTGACCGGCGTCCAACTTGCACGCTCGTTTACAGGTCACAGGTATACGAGATTCACAATCCGTTGGCACGGAATCCGAAGTCGAGACCCATGGAGCAGGTATACCTACGCATCAAGACGCCAACATCGAAGACGACTCTCAGTCCAGTGGCGTCAACGGCAGAAGGTGTCGCAACGGCAGAAGGTGTCGCCATATACGAAGAGCTGACCGCCTTCAGCAAGGCATCCGGGTTCGGAAATCCAGAAGACTTTGTGTTCTGCCCGGCACTGCCGGGTCGCAATTATGCCTTTCACACGCTCAGCCGCCAGTTCACACATGTGTTGAAGGCCGCGAATCTGAAGGAATCACCTACGGGGCAGCCTAGAACTCTGTACAGCCTCCGCCATACGGCCATCATGATGAGCCTCTTGCGTGGGGATGATGTGTTCACTGTGGCGCGGAACGCGCGGACATCAGTGCAGATGATCGAGCGCTTCTACGCTCGACACCTAACACCAGAAATGCACATGCTCAAGGCCGCTAGATACGCGGCGAGGACGACTGCCGCCTGAACGCGCCGCAGGCCCGCATCAGACCCGTGCGGTTGTGAGGGTCGACCTGCCAGTCAGCCCCACGCTTCCGCCGCAAGTGGCAGCTCGTTCAATTCCGCACGAGCTTCCCGCCATCCGGGATAGTGCTTGGTCATCAGGGCGACGAAGCGCTCGCTGTGCGTCGGTTCCAGGAGGTGCACCATCTCGTGGACGATCACGTACTCCAGGAGATCCCTCGGCTTCTTCACCAGCTCTGTATTGAGGCGGATGGTGTCCGCCCGGTGATTGCAGCCTCCCCACTTCGTCTTCATCCGCTGTAGATGGTAGGCCGCCACCGAGACGCCCAGCTTCGTCTCCCACTTCTTGATCAGCCCAGGCACGATCTCATGCAGGAGTGCTCGGTGCCACTCGCGCATGACCTCCTGGCGCTTCGCCTTCGGGCTGCCAGGGCGCACTGTGAGCGTCAGCTTCCGGTGGTCGAGGTGCACGGAGGGCTTCCGATCTGCCTCCGCGACCGATAGCAGATAGCGCCGACCCCAGAGGTAGTGGCTCTCTCGGTTCACGAAACGCCGGGGTGTCTCCCGTGCCTGACCGCGCAGCCTCGCCCGCTGATCACGGATCCATCCGAGCTTCGAGATCGCATAGGCCCGCGCTACCTCGACGCGGGTGCCGGTGGGCGCGACGAGGCTGACCCGTCCCCGTGGCGGGTGCACAGACAGATGGACGTGCTTAATGTCCTTGCGCGTCATGGCGATCACAATGTCGCCAACCCTGATCGTCTCCATCATCAGTACCCTGGCTGGTTCTTCACAAGCTCGAAGAGCGCCATCGTCGCTTCGCGGTTCCCGCCAAGGAGCGGAAACAATGCGTTCTTCACCTGCGCCTCTCGCGCCTGATCGCCCCTCCAACCCGCAGGGGCACTCTCACGCATGGTGCGGTCGATCTCCAGGGCCAGCTTCGCCCGCTGCTGAAGGTCGTCAGACTGCGGTTCAGCCACCATGGAAGGCTCACCCCCAGCAGCAAGAATGGTCGGAAGATTGTTGAAGATGACGATGGCCTCCCGGTTGCCGTGCAGCTCGACTGGTACGCCGTCCTGCGGCTGCTTCGCGGCGAGCCGCTTGACCAAGTCCTCGGCCTTCCGCAGGAACTCCTCATAGGCTGCCGCATCGGCCCGGCTCTGCTTGATCAGATCATCCAGCAGCTTCGACATCTGCTCATAGAATCTGGGATCGGTGAGCCGCTCGCGTATGATCGTCTTGCGGACGTTGTTGATGATGCCTTCGGCAATGGCATTCCGTGACAACCTGCCCTTCTCGTTGAGTCGGCGGGCAATGGCGTCGTGGATGCCTGTCTCGATGATGAGTTCGGTCAGCGGGACCTCATTCAATGTCCCCAGCTCGGTAGCCGGATCCGCTTGGATATAGGTATTGATGAGGTGGCGCATGTCCGCCTCGTAGGGCTTGATATCCAGCTCCTCACCTGAGTGCTTCTTGATTGCAGACCGGATCTCGCAGTGGAACTCGACCTCTCTCTTCACTGCCGCTGCTTCAGCTTCAGTGTATCCCGCCTCATTCAGATCCTGGGTGATGTCTGCATACGCCCGGACGAGCACAGCGACCGCCTTGTAGTACGAGATCCGCAACGCTTCGGTCTCGTTGAGGGCATTGGCGTTCGAGGCGTCACCGCAGAAGTAGCGTAGGTACTGTTCCACCTCGCGAGGTGGCGCTACAGGTTCACAGAGATAGCGCAGCGCCTCGCGGGCCTCTTCCAGCTTCTTCCGGCCTTCCTCAAGCCAGTTCTTGATGTGGACATTGTTCTCGCCGCCACTGCCGGGGTCTGTGTCCAGCTCATCAGAGCTGTAGACCGCGATGGCCTCCTGCACCTTACCGAACAGCTCCTTGTAGTCCACGATGTACCCGTAGTCCTTGTCGTCACCATCGAGACGGTTCGTGCGGCAGATGGCCTGGAAGAGATTGTGGTCGCGTAGCTCATTGTCGAGGTAGATATACGTGCAGCTCGGTGCATCGAAGCCCGTCAGGAGCTTACTGACCACGATCATCAGCTTCATGTTCGCTGGTTCCTCGATGAACCGGCGCTTCGCCTCGTCCTCGTACTGCTTCGTGGTCTGGCCGTACTTCAAGACGTACTGAGTGTAGGTGTCGAATTTGTACCGCTCGTCACTGTTGGCAGGTTCGCGTGAGATCGCGTTGTGGTTGGGTTCGTATGAAGTGATCATCCCACAGTAGTGCCCGAAGGGCGTGTTCTGAAACAGGCGGAAGTAATGGCAGGCGTCGTAGATTGATTCCGTCACCAGGATGGCGGTGCCACGATCATTGTTAAGCCTGGGCTTCAGGCTGAAGTCCTCGATGATGTCGGCGATGATGCGCTGCTTGCGCTCAGCAGCACTCATCAGCTTCTCAAGCGTTGCCCAGGTCTTGCGAACTATGGCCTTCTGGAAGTTGTTGAGGCCCTTGGTCTTCTGCTCGAACCACCTATCGATAGCCGCCTGGGAAGTGAGCCTCTGGGGCACATCGCGGGCCTCGTACTTAAGGTCGAGGATCACTCCGTCAGCAACGCCCTCATGGAACTTGTAGGTATGAATGTACGTGCCAAACACATCACGGGTCATCTGCTTCTCGCGGCGCAGGAGAGGAGTGCCGGTGAAGCCGATGAAGATCGCGCCCGTGAGCCAGCGCTTCATCTGGCGGTTCATGTCGCCGCCCTGGGTCCGGTGGCACTCGTCCACGAACACGTAGAAGCGTCCTGCTACGGGCGGTGGATCACCTTTCAGATCGGATACCTCAAACTTGTGGACGAGCGCACACAGGAGTCGCGGGCTGGGGCTCCTCAGCTTGTCCACGAACTCCGCTCGCGAAGTGATCCTGGGGGACGGCGACTCAGCGCCAATGACCCCAGCATTCTTCATCACGTCCGAGATCTGCTTGTCCAGCTCGTCCCGGTCGGTGACGACCAGTATGCGTGCCTCGGCATCATGTTCCAGCAACCATTTCGCGATGATCACCATCAGGATGCTCTTGCCGCTGCCCTGGGTGTGCCAGATCACGCCACCTTCCCGCTTCGCGGTGCGCTCCTGGGCAGCCTTCACGGCGAAGAACTGGTGCGCCCTGGGCACCTTCTTCTGTCCGGCATCGAAGATGATGAAGTTTCGAATCAGGTCGAGTAGGCGAGTCTTGTTGCAGAGCTGTGCCAGAGGGCGGTCGAGCAGCGCGCCTGGAATGGATTCCCCCTCGTTCGGCAGCTCGTCCTTCCACTGGACGAAGAACTGCTCCGGGGTACCGGTGGTGCCGTAGCGCAACCCCTGGGAATCACTTCCCGCCAGCACCAGTTGCACCGTGGTGAAGAAGCGCTGGTTGAAGATCTCTTCCTGGTTCGTGATGAGTTGCCGCACCCCATCACCGACATCCACCGAGCTGCGTTTCAGTTCGATCACGGCCACCGCAAGGCCGTTCAGGTAAAGAACGATGTCCGGCCTTCGCTCGTAGCCACCCTTGAGCGTCACCTCTTCGGCCAGCGCGAAGTCGTTCTTCTCTGGGTGCTCCCAGTCGATCAGCTCTACCGTCTCGTGTGGCTGGCCCACGGCAACCTGGACTTGCGCCCCGTAACGCAGGAGCTGATACGTGCGCAGGTTCGCCTGATACAGGGTGGTCCCGGTCGGGTCCGCCGCCATCTCCAGCTTGTGGAGTGCAGCAGAGATCTGGGCGGGGGAGTGGCCTCGGCTTGCAAGGTTCTCGCGCAGGATCGCCGCCTCGATGGGTCGGTTGTTCTCGCGCTTGTGCCAATCCCCAAGGTAGCGGTAGCCGAGACTACCCGGCTGCGCCGGATCGGTGAACAGCGCGACGACGCGATTCTGAGTCCGCCGTTCAGATCGAGGCTGGTCAGGCATACGCAGCTTCCGGTTCAACAGGTTCCGGCTTGACCAGCCGGGTTCTGCCCGTGAGTAGCTCCTGCATCATTCCCTGCTTGAGGGCGCGCGTCTTATCGCGGCGGCCTTCGAGCGCCGTCACCTCGGCGTCCATATCCGAGAGCACGGAAGAGATGGCGGTTTGCTCTTGTACGGTCGGAGGGATCTGCATCTCGAAATTCTGGAAGGTTGGTAAGCGAAGCGAGTCCACGGTCGCCTTCACGGTGTTCTGCATCGCCCAGGGGCCGAAGTTCATGGCCATGTAGAAATAGACGAACCTCGCATACACGGTGGGCGCGAACTGTGTGATCGCATAGACTCTCTGATGCACATCGAAGCGCCCGTTGATGTAGTGGAAGATGCTGCCGATTCGTCCTTCGCCGGGTACTAGAATAGCTTCGCAATCGTGCGAATAGGTATTGATGTGCTCAACGACCTCAGAGCGCACGAAGAACGGGTACTGTCCGTCCTCCGACTTGTCCTCGTTGTTCCTGCTTCCAGTCTTGATGTGAGCGATGTCTCCCAACCGCTTCAGCTCCCACTTCCCCTGGAATCCGGGCAGCCGGGTCCGCCCGGTGAGGAGTTGCTGCATCGCGGCCTGCTTGAGGTCGCGCTTCTTGGAGATGAGCCGGTCCAGCGCGCTCAGCAGTGCATCCATGTCGCTCAATGCTGTGGCGATGGCGTGCTGTTCAAGGTAAGGTGGAACACACACGGGAATGCCATAACACACAAACTTGTTCAGTTTCGGTTGTGCGGTTCCGGTGTTGTAACTGGCGTAGTCCCTGCTTTCGAGAAACGCGACCAAGTAGTCAATTGATAATCCTTGTCTAGGTCTTAGCACATGCGCGTGGTTGTTAACCCAGCTTTTCCCGGAAATCTTGAACGCGAGCGGGCAGTTGCGGCTGAGGATGTTCTCGCCATCCTCGCCGAGAAGAATCAAATCCTCATCGAACAGATAGTTGTTCACATAGTCTACGATCCCTGACGCGCCGTAGTATGGGATATCGCCTTGCATTTTGGCGCGGTCACTATCCTTCACCGGGCGACGTCTTCCATCGAGAAACTCGGCGACTTCTCCGAGTTGCTTTACATCCCACTCGTCTGGTATGACTCCAGCGGGACTCAATTTGTATCCGGCCTTCACTTCCATACCGCCCCCATGCGCTTGAGATGCTCATCCACGCGCACGGCAAGGGTATGCACCTCGTCAGTAAGGGCTGTCAGCGGTGCTGCGTACCGGTCGGCCAGCTCGTGGACCCGGCCAGTGAGGGTCCGTGACATACGATCCAGCTCGCCATGCACCGTTGCCGATAGACGCTCCATCCACTTGTCGTCCACGACGAGCGATTTGATATCGGCGACGGTGAGCGTCGGGTATTTTTCGTAGGCAAGTCTATCGAGCGCAGTCTCCTGGTCCTTGATCGAGCGCTTGTATGTGGTCTCCTTATCGGAGAGTTCAAGCCATCTGCGGAGCACAACAGCTTCCTCCTGCGCCTCCTTGTTGCCATTGATCTCCCTGAGTCGGGCGGTGATTTCCGCTTTGGCGATCTTCTCAAGCGCGCCGAGAGGACCTTCCTCGCTTCCGTGCTCCTCTTCCAGCTCGGACAGAGCCGACGTGGTGGCGTCAAGCTCACTCTGCATCGTCTCCAGTGCGCGCTGCTCCTTGGCGAAGTATCGTGCGACGATGAGTGGCTTCGGGATCAGATCGCAGGTCCACCCCTTGTCCTTGCGCTTGCCCTTCTTGTCCGTCTCCACGATGCGGGTCGGTTTCGCCACCCAGCCGTCCGCCGCGATCAGGTAGGCGTCGTCTTGCATGGTCTCGGCCCAGTAGTCCATCAGGATCTGGTACACGCCGTATGCGTCGAGCAGTGGTACTGGGCGGAAGACGGCCAGCAGGTCCTCGGCCAGACTTTCGATCAGGGCCTTGGGATGGCCATCCTTGTCGAACTTGTTGAGCTGCGGAGTGGCGGATTGTCTCCACTGGTTGAAGTGCTGAGCGACCTTATTCTGGAAATCCGCGAACTCCGGGTGTCCGAGGATTGTGGACTTCACTTCCGAGACCGGCACCTTCAATCGGACATATCCTGGACGGCCAGCCGACTCGAACAGAGTGGAACGCACGCCGGGCAAGACCTTCCAGTAGTCGGCGAGGGCGTCCAGGTCGCGCTCGGGGATTCCGCCGCGCAGATGGGCATCGATGTCCTGAAGATCCTCCGGGATTTTGGAGTCGATGTATCTGGGCAGATTTAGGTTGTAATCGTTCTTCGGGTCCGCGATTTCATCGAACGGCACCATACGGGCGTACCGAGAAAGGTCGGCTTGCTTCCTGAAGGTGTCCACGATCCGGTGGATGTCCTGCTCACGGAGGCGGTTCTTGTTGCCGTCCTTGATGAAGTCCCGGCTGGCATCGATCATGAAGATGCCCTTGCGGGCCGTGGCGTTCTCCTTATCGAGCACAACGATGCAGGCCGGGATACCGGTTCCATAGAAGAGGTTGGAAGGAAGCCCGATGATGCCCTTCAGAATGCCGGAACGGACGAGCTGCTGGCGGATTACAGCTTCCGCACCGCCGCGAAACAGTACGCCGTGCGGCAGGATGCACGCAGCCTTCGCCGTGCTCTTCATCGAACGAATGATGTGGAGGAGGTAGGCATAGTCTCCCTGCTTGGCCGGTGGCTCTCCCCAGGTGAACCGCTGGTAAGGATCCATGGAAGGGGTAATGCCGGTGCTCCAGGTCTTGTCGGAGAACGGCGGATTGGCGACCACGTAGTCGTAGGTGCGGAGCTGCTCACCGTCTTTGAACTTCGGTGCGGTGAGCGTGTTGCCTGTCACGATATTCGCGGTGGGAAAGTCGTGCAGAACCATGTTCATGCGAGCAAGGCCCGCTGTGGTCACGTCCCTCTCCTGACCTTCCAGCGTGATGCGCTTGCCAGCCTGCGCGGCCACCTTGAGGAGCAGCGACCCCGATCCGCACGTCGGATCGTAGGCGGTGGTGGATGCCTTGGTATTCTCCGGTGAGATGCCGATCACCTGGGCGATGACGCGGCTGACCTCTGCTGGCGTGTAGAACTGCCCCTTGCTTTTGCCACTCTCGGTGGCGAAGTGGCGCATCAGATATTCGTAGGCATCCCCGAGGATATCGTCGTGTTCGGCTCGGTTCTGGGAGAAGTCAAGTTCGGGCCGCTGGAAGATACCGATCAGGTTACTCAGGCGCTCCACCATCGCCTGACCTTCACCGAGCTTGTTCGGGTCGTTGAAGTCAGGGAAGTCGGTGCGGGCCAGCCGTGAATTGGCCTCAATCAGTGGCTGGATGACCTGCGTATTGATCTTGTCGCCAATGTCGCTCTTGCCCTTGAGAGCGATCATGTCCTTGAAACTCGACCCCTTCGGAATCGTGATCGGTGGGGCGAAGTCGGCGCTGTTCCCGTACTTGTCACTGATGTACTTGATGAACAGCATGAACAGCACGTAATCCTTGTACTGACTGGCATCCATGCCACCACGCAGCTCATCGCATGAGGCCCAGAGGGAGGAGTAGAGGTCGGATTTCTTGATAGCCATGTTCTTCAACAGTCCCTGAAGGTGGTCAAATTCATCGAGTCATGCGCCACGTTCATTACATCGTTGGCCGCCTTCCGTCCACGCTGCCTGCACGGCGCTGTTCCGCGTGAACCACGCGCTGTACCACGCTGACCCCGATGTTCAGCTCTCGTGCGATTGCCCTAATCCCAGTGCCACGCCTGCGTAGCTGTCGGACTGCCGTCTCGATGTGATGCCCAACCGGTGGTCTGCCGAGACGTTTGCCCTGCGCTCGTGCTCGTCGAAGGCCAGCGTTGACTCGCTCGACGATCATCTCGCGCTCGAACTCCGCGAAGACGCCGCACATGTTGAGCATGGCCTTCCCCGCTGGCGTTGAGGAGTCTAGTGCCTGCTGATGAAGATAGATCCCGACTTCGAGCTGGCCCATCTCGGCCATGAAACTGACGAGTTGGTGAAGGCTGCGCCCGATGCGGTCCACGCTCCACGCCATGACGATATCGAAGCGTCCCCGCGTGGCGTCTCGATGGAGCTGGTCGAGTGCCGGGCGCTGATCACGTCCCTTGGTGCCAGAGATCCCGGCATCTTCGTAGATTTCCACGATCTCCCAGCCGCGTTGCTGTGCGACCTTCTCCAGCTCTTGGCGTTGATTTTCGGTCGTTTGGCCCGAGGTGCTCACGCGGGTGTAGATAGCCGCTCGCCTTCTGCTCATGCCCATCGACTTCTGCCCCCATAGCTCCAGCGTGAGCGGCAGACTACGCCATCGATGTACCACAATCAACCGGTTCCCGTACCCAGAGAAGCAGTCCCGCAAGCCGTTGATGCACCTACTAGCCAATGACAGGGTCGGCCACCGGGATTTCCGTACCCCCTCATCAACTCGAGCACCTTCCACCTTGCCGCTAGCGAGGCATTGCCGCGGCACTCGCTGCCCAGGGTTCCAACGCAAAAGTCCAACGACCGATCGCCAATTGGCACGACCGCCTCCCGCCCTTGACGCAAAACCACCGCACGTCAGGCAATAGGCACGCCACGTTGCGAGTCATCTATGGACCGGCCATGCAAGACGTATGGCGTGGAGCATTGGCGATCGTGGCCCTCAATGACGTGGCTAGACCTGCGCGGAAATGCCGGTCAGGGCAAGCTACTTCCGCTGCCACTGCACGGGATATAGAATCTACTACTCTCAATCTCAAGTTGTCCCGACGCCCTCCTCCTGAGTCTCGTCGGAAACAGATGTGACAAAAGCCTGGCTCTACGCCGGACGAAAGGAAGGAACGTGGCTGCTACAACCGTTTCAATGATCAACATGAAGGGTGGAGTCGGCAAGACGACCCTGGCATTCAATCTTGCTTGGTGCTGCGCCTGGAAAAAGAACAAGAAGGTCTTAGCAATTGATTTGGACCCACAAGCAAACCTCAGTCAGTATTTCCTTGGCGCAAAAGGCTATTTAGACTTTCTCGGGCGCAACAAGCCAACGGTGGTTGACCTTTTCGAACAATTCTCTGCACCAACTCGGACGACTCGCTCCCCGACAAAGCTCACCTATTCCACAGTCATTCACAAGGTGAGGGAATGGAACGACGGCAGCCTTATACACCTTGTTCCTTCTAGGCTCGAATTGGCTTGGACACTTAAGAATCCAACGGAAAAAGCTCATCTACTCCCCCGATTCCTTGCCGAGGCAGGCTCCTTATACGACTTGGTTCTCATTGACTGTGCCCCTACTGAATCTATCCTTACGACTGCCGCATACATGGCCAGTCGATTTGTCGTCGTTCCGGTCAAGCCAGAGTTTCTTGCTGCTATCGGCCTGCCTCTTCTTGCGCGGTCCTTGGACGACTTTCGTTCCATGCATCAAAACCATACAATAAATATGGCAGGAATAGTATTCAATGATATTAAGCGCACCGGCCGAGGCCTTGAGCAGCGGAACGCGATTAATGATGTACGGAAATTGGCGAAGGAATACAAATGGAGCGTCTTCGAGAATAACGCCCACCATTCCGATTCCTACCCGACCGGTTCGAGGGATGGCACACCGATCTTTCTCACCAAATACGCCCGCGACTACGTGTCAGGTGAGTTCCATCAAGTCGCCAACGAGTTTTTGACGACTATAGGTATGCCATGACCGACCGGATCGATCAAGCCGTGGTGGCCATTGAACGGTTACTTCAGCGCTTCTCCCTCGATGAGCTTCGACTCGCAATCGCAAGACTCAGCTCAGTTTCCAGCATAAATCAAATTCGCTCGACCTCGGAAGCGAATGCACCTCGGCCGATGCGCAAGAGAAAGCCGATTGAGCGTGCCGCAGCGCTTGCAAAAATCGAAAAGAGCGATCCAGCCAAGTTTCGATATCTGGTCACTGTGGAAGAACGGCTGCGCAGCAGAGAATTGCTTCCTCACACGACTGAACTGCTGCAGGTTTGCCGCACATTGGATAAGGATTTTAAGCCACGGAAGCGTCGAGAGGAGACTATCAGTGCGTTAATAAAGGTTCTTGCCGACCTTCCGCTTACTGCATTGGAGTCGCGGCTTCCCGAGATCCTGGAGCGCGCCTCGTCAGGAGGCGACAGCGCATACCACGAATTGGCAAGGGAACTGATTGGCTCAAAATATATACGGGGTCAATAGTCACAAACACCGTTCATAAAAAGTCTATCCACGTGCGCAGAGGTGGACCCGGAAAATTGGACAGTTTTTCGCGGCCGGATAAGTGGAGCTCTGCGGTTTAGGCAGCCGCCGCGAGCGGCATGGCATCGAAGTACACGGCATCGGGCGTGCGCCGGTCAAGTGCGGTATGCGGGCGTCGGGTATTGAAGAAGTCGATGTAGCGTGCGAGGCCGCTGCGTGCCTCGCTGACGGTGTTATAGGCGTGCAGATAGACCTCTTCATATTTGATCGAACGCCACAGCCGTTCCACAAAGATGTTGTCGCGCCAGCGGCCACGGCCGTCCATGCTGATGCGAACCTGGTGGGCCTTCAGGGTTGCGATGAACTCGGCACTGGTGAACTGCGCGCCCTGGTCCGTGTTAAAGATCTCAGGGCGGCCAAAGCGGGTCAGCGCCTCTCTCGCAGGGCATCGACGCAGAAGTCCGCTGTGAGCGTATTGGAGAGCCTCCAGGAGAGGATCTTGCGGGTGAACCAGTCGATGATGGCCACCAGGTACACGAAGCCACGAGCCATGGGGATGTAAGTCACGTCGGCGGCCCAGACCTGGTTCGGGCGATCGATGCTCAGGCGGCGCAACAGGTACCGGAAGACGGCATGCTCGGGATGCGGCCGACTGGTGTTCTTCCTGCGGTAAATCGCCTCGATTCCGATGCGACGCATGAGCGTCCTGACGTGCTTTCGACCGATCTTGCAGCCCTCGAGCACGAGCAGATCGCGCAGCATCCTGGCGCCAGCGAACGGCAGCTCCAGGTGCAGCTCATCGATCCGGCGCATCGTGCGCAGATCCAGATCCGATGTCGGCACCGGGCGGTAGTACACGCTCGAGCGCGACAGGTCCAGAAGCTGGGCCTGCCGGCTGACCGACAACCGATGCGTGCGATCCATCAGCGCTTTCCGCTCGGCCCTTCCAGTTTGCCGTGCAGCGCGTCAATCAGGATGAGAACCGCGCGACAATCAGGATGAGAGAACTGTTCCGGCGGGGAGGTTCGAGGGCGTAGCCCGAGAAGCTCCCCGCCGGGACGGCGGTCCGCCCCGGGTGGGGTGGGACTGCCGGTGATCGTGGCCGATCGGGTATTGAGGACGGGACACTCCCTGGGAGGACCCGCCTCGTGCCCGGCCGACACATCAACGATCACCAGATGAGGCTCTACATGAAGCACAGACTCACCGAGTCGGTGGCAGTGGCCGCGGCGAAGGCGGCGATCAGCGTGGCCAGTGCGTACCGGATCGAGAACGACCGGCGGCTGCCGTCCCAGAAGCAAGTCCCCAGAGGCCGGCGGCGGCCGGATCCGCTGGCCGAGGTCTTTGACGGCGAGGTCGTCCCGATGCTGCAGGCGGCCCCGCAAATCCGGGCCGTGGCGGTGTTCGAGGAGCTGCGCCGGCGTCATCCCGATCTGGCCTATGGCGTACGGCGCACGCTCGAGCGTCGCATCCGCGCCTGGCGAGCGCAGCACGGCCCGCAACGGGAGGTCATCTTCCGCCAGGTGCATGAGCCTGGGCGGATGGGACTGTCGGACTTCACCGAGATGGGCGATCTGGGGGTCGAGGTGGCAGGCTCCCTACTCGATCATCGGCTGTATCACTTCCGGCTGGCCTGCTCAGGCTTCGAGCATGCGCACGTGATCCTGGGCGGTGAAAGCTACGTGGCCCTCGCCGAGGGGCTGCAGAACGCGCTGTGGGCGCTCGGCGGTGCTCCGCGCGAGCACCGCAGCGACTCGCTCTCGGCAGCGTTCCGCAACTTGAGCCGCGATGCGCGGATCGACCTGACGGCTCGCTACGAGGCGCTGTGCGCGCACTACGGGATGGAGCCGACGCGCAACAACCGTGGCGAGGCTCACGAGAACGGCGCGATCGAGGGGCCGCACGGGCACCTCAAGAACGCCATCGCGGATGCGTTGCTGCTGCGCGGGACACGCCAGTTCGAGACGCTCGGGGCGTACCGCGGCTTCATCGACGAGATCGTCAGCCGCAAGAACGCCCGTAACGGCAAGCGTATCGAGGCCGAGCGGGCACACCTGCGGACGTTGCCGCCGGCGCGCACGAGCGACTACGAGGACGTGCCAGTGTACGTGACCTCCTCGGGCGGGTTCACCCTGCGCAAGGTGTTCTACACGGTACCCTCGCGCCTGATCGGCCATCGCCTGCGGGTGCGTCTGTACGACGACAGGCTCGATCTGCTGATCGGCGGGACGCACCTGTTGACGCTCCAGCGCGGGCGGCCCGGTCCCGATGGCAAGCACGGTCACGTGGTCGATTACCGGCACGTGATCCACGCGTTGCGCAAAAAGCCGATGGCGCTGGCGAACCTCGTCTACCGCGAGCAGCTGTTCCCTCGGGAAGCCTACCGACGCACGTTCCACTTCCTGCTCGAGCGCCATGGCGAGCGGCTGGCCTGCAAAACGACCGTGGAGCTGCTGAGACTGGCGCACGAGCGAGGCTGCGAGGCCGAACTCGCCGAGGCCCTCAGCGAGTCCCTGGACGTCGGCGAAGTCCCTGACCTCAAGGCACTGGCGGAGCGTTTTGCCCCCGATCCGGACCGTCTACCGGAGGTGGTGGTGCGCCTTGCACCGCTGTCGGACTACGAGGCGCTCATCGAGCCGGCGCAGGGAGAAGCCGCATGAGCGACACCATCGACATGACCCGCCTGACACTGCTGCTCACCGAGCTGCGTTTGCCGGCGATCAAGCACGCCTGGGAAGCGATCGCCAAGCGCTCGGACAAGGAGGGCTGGCCGGCCGCACGGCTGATCGCAACGCTTGCCGAGCACGAGCTCGCTGAGCGCGACCGGCGGCGCCTGGAACGCCATCTCGGCGAAGCGAAGTTGTTGCCCGGCAAAACCCTCGCCAGCTTCGACTTCGGCGCCGTCCCGATGGTCTCCAAGGCCCAGGTGATGGCCCTGTGCGCGGGCGATGCCTGGCTCGAGCGCGGCGCCAACCTGATCCTGATCGGACCGCCCGGCGGCGGGAAGTCGCATCTGGCCTCCGCCATGGGGCTGGCGCTGCTCGAGAAGGGCTGGCGGGTGCTGTTCATGCGCACCACCGACCTGGTGCAAAAACTCCAGCTCGCCCGCCGTGAACTTGCCCTCGAAGCCGCCATCCACCGCCTCGAGCGCTTCGATCTACTGATCCTCGATGACATCGCCTACGTCACCAAGGATCAGGCCGAGACCTCGGTGCTGTTCGAGCTGATCAGCGCCCGCTACGAACGCCGCTCTCTGCTCATCACTGCGAACCAGCCCTTCGGCGAATGGGGCAGGATCTTCCCCGATCCGGCCATGACACTCGCCGCCGTCGACCGGCTCGTCCATCACTCCACGATCTTCGAGATGAACGTCGAGAGCTATCGTCGTCGTGCCGCACTCCAGCGCAAGCGACAGGGGCCGGGGCGCCCCGCCAACTACGCCACGCCCAAGAACGTCGCGCCCACCATCACGCGCGACAATCAACCGGAGGGATAAGCCTTGCCAGCGTCAATCAACTGCGCCATCATCCGACGGCCGCGACCATCGCCTCTCAACTTGATTGTCGCGCGCTATCACGCTGATCGTCGCGCCACA